>JYMV01030769.1_pt1 | contig 24038 bp, 21 predicted proteins | sample 338911 | NCBI WGS metagenome assembly JYMV01 (sample SAMN03354496, study PRJNA234377) | hydrothermal vent metagenome | biome: Deep sea; feature: Hydrothermal plumes at the Eastern Lau Spreading Center, Western Pacific Ocean; material: Seawater | place: Tonga | collected 2009 | depth 2000 m m
GCAGCGCATATTTGGTTGGCAATCCCATTCCGGGTATGATCACGGTCTACCCTGGCTACATTGAAGAGCCACATAATCTGGCAGCGCAGTCAGGAATGGATGCACAGGTTCTATTAACCTGGGATCCGCCATACGGACCGATTCCGCCTGAATTTACGGAAGATTTTGAAGGTGGAGAAATTCCAGCAGACTGGACTGTGCTTACCAATGGTAATGGCTGGAACGTGACGGAAAATGGTTCGAGCGCTTTTTGGACCATTCCCAGCCATACGTATTACGCGGTAACTAATGATGATGGGTTTAATGGTGAGAATACGCCTGATAATGATGGTAATGATTATCTACTAACGCCATCGTTTAATATGTCCGGTGCCACGAATGTAATCCTGAACTTTGCGTCATATTACGATGGTGCTTATGGTGAGATCGCCACGGTAGAAGCGAGTACAGATGGCGTTAATTTTGAAGTAGTTCATACAGTTTCTGCTGCCACTGAATGGGTCATGACTGCGGTGGATCTTTCCGAATATGGTGACCAGCAGAATGTCACTATTGCTTTCCATGGGAATGATAATGGAGTCTGGGCTTCCGGTTGGGCCGTTGATGATATTCTGATCACATTCTCAAGTGCACAGGTATCAAGGAACCTGCATTTTGAATTGACAGAATTGGGACAATGGTTTGTTACTGCTGATAAGGAAGAAGTGGTTGGGACCTATCCCAGCGGTGTCCCATTTGACTGGAGAATTGATTTAGATAATCCGCTACCGCCTGAAAACAGGCCGGTTGATATTGATGAGTATAATATTTACCGATCAGTTGGCGATGATCAAAACTTCGAGTTCCTGGAATCTGTTGACGGTGATCAGACATCTTATTTGGACGAAAATGTTGTTAACAGTACCACCTACTACTATTATGTAACAGCGGTTTACCCTTCCGGTGTTGAATCTGGCCCCACCAACACGGTTGAAGCGACCCCTGTAGAGTGGGTAGAACTCTGGATGGATGATGGTGCTTCCCTGTCCGGACAAATGGATACATTGAATTTTTATTTGAATAATGAATCACAAGTAGGGCTGTTTTATTTTGAGATCGAGGATTGGCCGGATATCCTGCATAGCGTGTTTGTACTGACAACCGAGAGGACCCAAAGTTGGGCCCTGGAGATTGTAGATGTGGCCAACGGGAACATGGCAATCACGGGTATCAGTCTCGGTGAACCTTTGGAACCGGGAAATGGTGTCGTTTGCCGGGCAGTGGTTTATCCAATCACTGATGAGGAAACTACGGTTACTTTGACCTATTCTGATGCCAGCGTCCAGGATATTAACTATGTTGAAATGAATTGGACCGCTGAAAGTGCCGTCTATGAAGTCACTATTGAAACCCAGTATCTAACCCTGACTGGCGGGTATGGCATACCCGGAGCGCAGATGACATCTTCTCTGCTTTTACAGAATACTCAACCTGTGTTTGGTATCCAGATCGATATTATTGCCGATCCGCCTTTTATGATGGGAGCTGGGTTGGAAGTCAGTGATTTGATCGATTTCAGCACCTGGTCAATTAGTGGTGATCAAATCGGTGCCGCATATCGAATCCTTCTTTATGACAATACACTATCCCAACCGATTCCTCCAGGCTTGCGACATCTAGCAAATATTAATTTGGATATGCTGGATGGCTCTCCTGAAGGCGAAATGATTACACTGGGATTTGGTGAAACAGTGATTGCAGATATCAATAACCTGCCCATGCATACGGTTGGATCTCCAGCTGATGTTTATATCGGGCAACCGCCGGTGGCGTATAGTATTCATAATGTGACCGGAGGTCTGACACCAGGCGGCACAGGTTCGTTCGATATCCATATGACCAATACCGCATATGCATTTATTCTAGAACTGCGTATTGCTGATGTACCAGAGTATTTAACAGTAACAGGAATTACTCCTTTGGACAGGTTCGAGAATGGAACCATTGATGGTAGTTCCGGAGAAGATGACGATCAAATGTTCTATTTTCTTGGCTATGAGTTTGCAACAGGTATCATGCCGGGTGAAGGACCCATCCTTCGCGTTGATGTTGAGATGAATCAAGATATTCAAAACCCAAGTGTGATGCTCCTGTTCGAGTCAGTAGCGACCGGTGACGATGGCGCAAATCCAGTTACATCCGTTGCTGAAGGTTTTGGGCAATTTACTGTAAGTCTATCCAGTAGTGCAGATGTGGTTCTTCCTGGTAAATTTGCACTTCATCCCAATTATCCGAATCCATTCAACCCGGCAACACTCATCACCTATGATCTGCCCGCCGAGAGTGATATTCAGCTGGTTATTTATGATTTAATGGGTCGTAAGGTGAAAACATTGATCAATGATGTTGAGTCGGCGGGTCGCAAAACCGCTGTTTGGTATGCTACGGATGATTTTGGAAATCCTGTGAGTGCTGGCGTTTATCTATACCGGCTTCATGGAGGTGACAAAACCTTTACCCGAAAAATGATACTGATGAAATAATCTTTTTATACGAATATTTCAGAATAAAAAAGGGCAGGTTTTACTGCCCTTTTTATTTTGCCGTCTTTGTAATTTTTCTATTCATTTTGCCGCGGTGGTGGAATTGGCAGACACGCCAGATTTAGGATCTGGTGCTCTAACGGGCGTGAAGGTTCGAGTCCTTTCCGCGGCACAGAAATAAAAAGCCGCTTTTCAGCGACATTATTTATAGTTAATGATTTATTAATCTTTAGCTACTAGCCTAGAACTTACCAATCTTCGTCGTCGCCCCAATCATCTTCATCATCACCGGATTCAAGCAGATATTCTGCTTCTTCATCCAGCCAGACACGATATCCATCTTGATCATGTATTGTTAAAAAACCCTTCATACGGTAGTGGCCTAAACCACAAAGCTGGGCACATGAAATTTCTAAACCCTTGCCTTCTCTAGGGGTGCCTTTGACGGTTTCTAAAAATTCTTCTGATGTCATAGTAGCCTCGAAATGTACCGGGATCACCATGCCGGGGATAGCATCCTGCGAAACACGTAACTCAGGTAATTTAAAATTATGAATTACATCTTTAGTGGTTAAATCAATTCGTATCTTTTTGTGCGCTGGAATATGGAGTTGATTGATAGTGAAAAAATCATCGGAAGCGTTTGGACTGCCACGATCAAGACCAATCGGGTTTTCCTGTTCATCTACTAGATCAGATCGTGTGGTTCCAAATAAGCCATCTTTGCCGGGATAATGAATATTCCAGGCAAATTGCTGGGCTACTACCCTGATATTTTCAGCGTCCCTGGTGTCAGGAACTTCATTCACCCTGTAAGCCCAAACCGGATATGAAAAACCGAATAAAGCAATGATCTCAATGATGGCAACCGCAGCTTCAAGCAGTGAAGATATATGAGATTTCACACCGGTATAATCTGAAGTCTTGTTTTTTGACGCTCGAAATCTGACCAGACTTATAATAAAGAATGCACCCCAACCAATAAATAATATCAGCATCAGCCAGTGCATCAGTACATTGGCATTATCAATATGTTCCCCCTGAATTGATGCATTAACAGGTAAACCAAAGTGTTGAAGTAGTCCTAGCAAAATTATCCTTTTTTATTTTTCAATTATTTTACCGTGTTTTTCGGCCTTTTTCACTATGGAAATGATGGCTATAATAATTCCGGTTAAGACACCACCGGTTGTTCCCAGCAATGAAATAATAGCCCAATTTAGCCCTTCAGTTGCTGCTGCGTCAGTAGCACCATAGCAGGTTGCACAAGCCTGTATTGGTTCCGCAATAAAAAACATAATTAACGTAAAAGTGAAGATTGAAATGATTTTATTCATAGTTATTATAGATTCTTGAATTTTTTAAGAATTGATAGACCATAAATGCATAAACCTGCTGTTGCTGCAAAAGAACACCCGGCAAGCAGTAATGAAATAAAACCTGGATTCGTAGGAGTAGTCATTTCAAATACTCCGTACCAGCAGGTCAATATGGTAGAAACAGCAATGAAAAAAAAATGAAATGTTTTAAGTGATATCATTTAGATATTGACTTGATCTGTTATAGACATTAATGGCAGAAACATCAGTACGAAAAAAAATAACGCTGTCATCATCAGTATCCATGTGATTGTAGCTTTTTCCGAGATCAGGTGCATGAAGTAGCCTGCAACGAGGGATCCTTTCACCGATGCAATAACTAACGCTAGGAATATTGCTTCTGATGTACTGATGTCCAGATACGAAGCTAATACTGTAGTAACAGTTAAAACAGCTAGTGCACCAAATACCGTCAAATAGACTCGAATATGTTCTTGGATTGATACTGTATCGTGGTCACTCATTATTTTATCCTAAATCAGGTAGAGTACAGGGAACAGGAAGATCCAAACGAGATCCACAAAGTGCCAGTATAATCCTATTACCTCAACGCGGTTCGTAAAATGTTCAGGATTGGTATGCCATATTTTATTTCCAAAGGGCATCCATAAATATGTTATCACAATCATACCACCAATAATATGCAGACCATGAAGCCCCGTAAGCGTGAAATAGATTGCCATGAAGGTACTGGACGATGGAAAAATATCATGGTGAAACTTGGCGGTATACTCAAAGTATTTTACCACAAGGAAAATAGCTGCGCATAATAATGTTAGCGCCATATATATTTTATATTTTTCAAAATCCTTGAGTTTTAGGGATGCCCATGACATAACCATGGTGACACTAGATGTAATCAACACCAGGGTATTAAGGGTGGCCAGGGGTACATTCAGCTCGGCGCCCCAGTGGGCAAAATCTCCCGGAGGGGCAGCCATTCTCAGGAAAACATAGGCGGAAAATAGCCCGCCAAAAAGCATCACTTCCGATGCCAGAAAAATCCAGATCCCTAGTTTGGAATTGATTAAACCAGTATCTTCACGCTCGTCAACTATATAAGGGATTTCCAAAATATCTTTCCTCAGGTTTCTTCCGTTTGGGGAGTGAAATCATTTTTCGCGTCTGGCACACCGTATTCATAGGCTTCACGGTGAACGATTATTTTAGTGTCAAAATTTCCGTGTCCTATGGGTGGAGAGGGAGCTGCCCATTCAACCGTGGTGGACTTCCATGGATTTCTATCCGCTTTTTCACCAACGAATATGGACATGAAGAAATTAATAATAAATGGAATCTGGGCTGCACCAAGGCAAAATGCAGAAATTGACATAAATTCATTCCATTGCAGTACATCTGAAGCGTGGGCATACATCTCTCCGCCATCATATAACCTTCTTGACACTCCCGCCAGTCCTTGAATAAACATGGGCATAAAAACACCGTTCATGAAAATTAATGATGGCCAGAAATGAAGCTTGCCTAATGCCTCATTCATTTTTCTACCGGTGATCTTGGGAAACCAATAGTAGATGCCTGCAAATAACGCAAAAAGGGTACCTGGTGCAACAACATAATGAAAATGGCCAATCACATAATAGGTGTCATGAAGATAGATATCTGCGGCTGCTAATCCTAGCGGCAGGCCGGTAAGGCCGCCAATTCCAAACATTGGCAGAAATGCCAGTGCAAACAGCATGGGGGTATTAAACCGTATTGAGCCGCCCCACAGGGACATGAAATAAGCTGTCAAAATAATGACGGATGGAATAGAAATGATCATTGTAGTGGTCTGGAAAAAACTGCTCATAACCTGACCCATGCCAGTCAAGAACATATGGTGTGCCCAAACAATAAAAGAGAGAAATCCAAGGATAACTAGGGCAAAAACAATAGATTTATATCCCCAGATTGGCTTTCGCGTGTTATTGGCTAATATTTCGCCCACAATACCCATGGCGAGCCAGGAACCAGAAGAGGTGTTGCCAGAGCAATGGTGAGCCATATCCCGATACATCAACGGGCGCTCCAGCGTAGACCAAACCGCTGGGCATAAAGAAACTTGTACTTGCGATACGGTCCATTAATTGCAATATTGCTGCTGCTTCGAGCGGGGGGAATGCCAATACCAATAAAAAAGATGATACAAATTGAGCCCATACGAAAATAGGTAGTCTCATCCAGGTAAGCCCCGGTGCGCGAAGTTGTATGATTGTTGTAATGAAATTCATTGAACCTAGCAAGGAAGATGTAATCAAAAACACCATGCCAATGAGCCACATAGTTTGTCCAGATTCAAAAATAGATAAAGGTGGGTAAGATGTCCACCCGGATCGGGCAGCGCCTTCGGGCATGAAAAAACTGGCCACCATGATGACTCCGCCAACAAAATAACTCCAGTAGCTGGCGGCATTCAGTTTGGGGAAAGCCATATCTGGTGCTCCGATCTGGAGTGGAACCACATAATTCCCAAAGGCGCCAACTGCAAGCGGAACTACCCCAAGAAAAATCATAATAGTGCCATGCATAGCTCCTAGGGAATTATACTGCTCCGGAAGCATAATACCTGCTTCGCCAAACAGAAATCCAAGAAATGGAATTACGGTCTCAGGGTAGGCCAACTGCCAGCGCATGACCATCATCAGGGAGAAACCAAAAAAAAGAAACAGCAGGGAAGTGACACCATACTGAATAGCAATTATCTTATGGTCAATTGAAAAAATATACTTTCGTATGAAACCTTCCTGGTGGTGTGAATCAGAGCTCAGTATTTTTCTCCGGTATTTATTTAGTCAATCGTAATATTATATAGTTCTTCAAAGGTATCTATATTAATCATTCGAATTGCATCCCAGGTCATTTTTGTGCAGACCCGGGCACATACCTTACAGCCGATACATTCATTAAAGCGAACTTGCACAGGTGGTATTGGGATGTCGTATTTTTCCTTTGGAACGGATTCTATACAATCTACTGGACAGAAGGGTACACACGCTAGGCAGCCGGTGCAGTTGTCTTCATCAACCACTGCCATTTCCTTGGGGCGTTTCTTTTTTATATGTGGTAAATCCGGCAGTTCAGGTATGCCTTTTAAATGATTATATATTGCCATGGATAACGGAAGAAATTAGACGGCGAAGTTAAGATATAATGTTTAAAATGATAGAAAGAAATTTATTGAAGGGTGTATTTTTCTATGATCCATCCTGCACCAAAGCATGCTAAGCCTACTATGAGCAGTTTTGGGTCCATTAAACCAGGAAATTTCACAATAAAACCGGTTACAATCACGATCATTCCCAGGAGTTCTAACCCTTTAGACATATAGTACATAGCTATTCCAATTCTTTAGATATTTCTGCGGCTATATTGACTTGTTCTCTGAATGAGCGGTTCTTTATAACTAGAGACCACATGTGCTGGAAAAATGCAAGTAGAAATAAGGGACCGTGAAGCCAGGAAAGGGCTAGGTTGTTGTCAACAACTCCACCATGGATAAATACAGCTCCAACCAGTATTATTGTAAGAATGATCTGCGGAAAAACCCATTTCTTGACCTTTTTAACTCGCTGCCAATGTTTGGTATCCCCGCGGCCGTCCTGTATCATCTGTTTTATACTTTTTCCAGTAGCTATAAAAAAGAACATCACTAAAGTTTCTGTTAGAATAAATACTAGGATAGTAAAAATTGCGAACCGGGCATGGGTTGCACCCCAAACAGTAAATTTAAAATACCCCATCAATCCGGTCAGTAAAATGTTGAGAAAATTACTGGCCATCATGATATAACAAATGATCATGAATAACCACATTTGCAACCTTGTTTGTTGATGAAAATTAAGACCAAAAACCACTAGTGGTTTTCTAACTTTTGATAAATTGATTGGTCTAATACCTTTGAAGGGAACCAGATAAAAATTTAAATTCGAAACCTAAATGGAAGGAATAAAATGAATCTAATCAGGTTTCTTGCAACGGTACTGTTATTTTCGACAATATCTATTTATTTACATGCCGGTTCGTTAAAAGGCCATGTAAAGTTTGATGGTAAGCCGCCTAAGAAAAAAACATTAAGAATGGATGCCGATCCTGTCTGTGGTTCTGCTCACTCCGGACCGGTATATACTGAAAGTTTCAAAGTCAATGATGCTGGGGATTTGGCAGAATGTTTGATATGGCTCAGAAATGTTGAGTATTCTGGCGGAATCTCTGAAGAACCTGCTGTTATTGACCAAAAAGGATGCATTTACATTCCCCACGTTTTCGGCATGCAGGCTGGTCAGGAACTATTAATAAAAAATAGCGATCTAACTCTGCACAATATCCACGCCATGCCGAAGATAAATAAGGAGTTTAATTTTGCAATGCCAAAAGTTGTGAAAGAGAGAAAATCAACATTTGAAAAACCAGAAGATCCATTTTACATCAAATGTGACGTACATCCATGGATGAAAAGTTGGGCCTTAGTTTTAGATCACCCTTACTTCGCTGTCACAGATACAAATGGTAATTATTTAATCGAAAATATACCAGCTGGGACCTATGAAATGGTTTGCTGGCAGGAGAAATTTAAAAAAAATCAACTGACAACCACTGTTAATGTAGGTGATGAAGCTGTAACTAAAGATTTTACCTTTACACGTCCTAAAAAAAAATAATACCAAAGCAGTCTTATTTTAAAAGGCGGATGATGCCCCACCTTTTTTATTGTGCTTGAACATGATTCAAATAAGATTTCTGTCATTCCTTGCGATTACCTTATTTGGAATTCATTGTTCTGATCCGGTAAAGACATACCCCGTAAAAGGGGTTATTGTCGATTTGAAACCAGGTGAAAAAATTGTAGTGGTGGACCATGATACAATTCCTGACCTAATGATGCCCATGGTCATGCCTTTTAACTTAAAAGACTTGAAAGATTTCGATGGACTTTCTATCGGCGACAGCATCCACTTTGAATTTATCTGGGCGGATACAGTTACTTATGCAAAGAATTTCAGGGTTATTGGTAAGGGGCAACTTCCTGAGACTGAGAATAGTTTTTTTAAAGATGAAGAATATGCTGAAAGAAAGATCGGCGAGACCATTGATGATGTGACTTTATTAAATCTGGACAGTTCATTGGTACGATTGTCTGACTCCGATGGGAAATACCGGTTTTTATCTTTCATTTTTACTCGCTGTCCGATGCCCACTATGTGTCCAGCAGTAGTCATAAAAAACGAGGTACTTGCAAAGGCATTTCAATCTAGCGATGAAGTTGAGTTCATTGTGGTCAGTTTTGATTATCTTTATGACAGTCCTGGAATATTAAAGGACTTTTATGGTCCGGCGATTTCAGGCTATGACAATTGGACGGTGTGGTCCAGTACAAATCACATTGAAGATGTTTACCGATTGGCGAAACAATCAGGGTGTGACTTTTGGGGCATTGAGGAAGGGAAGATTGGCCATACACTTCGCTCCGTTTTAATTGGACCAAACCGGGAAGTGGTTGGCTCTTGGCCGGGAGATGTCTGGAGAGCCGGTGACGTAAAAAATGCTATAGAAGTTTTGATGAAATTATAAAATCATTCAGAACGAACCGCTGAAATCGGGGAGTGAAGAATCTTCTCGGGTAACTGAAATAATGATTCGGTCTAATTCAATGTAGATTCTTTGCTTTGCTCTGAATGACTCTGTTCCAAAAAAAGCCCCTACAATTGTAGGGGCTTTTTTTATAAATAAATATGCAGGTGCTTTTACCAATCTTCCTCATCCCATTCATCTTCATCGTCTGCATCGGAAAAATCATATCCGTTCTCTTCGAAATAATCCTTCACCTCCTGAGAGATATCTATTTTCCCATCAATGGTCCACAAATAATCCCGCAATCCTTCCAGCATAGCATCCTGATTACCGCTCAATTTTACAAGATTGTTGCCCCAGGTAGCTTCTGCATCATCCACATCCAGAATATCTGAAGTGGGTATGTAGGGTGCCGGCATTTTGGTGCCGGGCATAATATCCTGAGGTTCCCTTAGCCATTCTACTACCCAATCTGGATTAAGGCGCACCTTTGTCATGGCTAAGTTTGCTGCCCATGTTGATGCGGTTTGTATTGGAAATTCTGTCCCGTAGAAGTGGCAGTTATTACAAGCTCCTAATTCATGGAGTTTTTCCCCAGCATGAAATTCAGTACTTTTTTCGTTTACAATATAATCAGCTCTGTAACCGATATTTTCATCATCAATACCTTGAAAATATTTAATGATAGTATCCCACTCCTTATCGTTGATTTGGTGAAAGCTTGGCATTCTAACCTGAATGTTGGGGCGAATGGTTATTGGTTTATTGAAAAAGCTAAGAAGCCAGTTAGGGTTCGCTTTTTTTCCTTCTGTATTTAGGTTTGGGGGACCATATTCAGCAGGCCCAATTTGTTTCACTAACTGTCCGCCGCGATTCTCTATTAGATGACACCCCTGACAATTGTACTTTTTCACTAGTCGATGACCATCTTTGTTATATTTGGGTAGGTTTTCATGTGCTAGAAGATCTTTGCCGACCCCATCTGTATTAAATGCTAAAATAGCTGTTGTGATAGCTTCAATTTCATCTTCAGTGAAATAAAAGTTAGGCATCTTTAAGAGATCAAGTGGATCACTTTCCTTACCTCTATCATATATTCGCGGGGTACGCAACTTGTTTTCGACCCAGGCGAAATTTGTATGTTCTATGTCATGAAACAAACCAAAGTCCAACTTATCTAAAGTTTTGGAGCCTTGATAAGTAATTTCAGTTCCAATAGGTTTGGCATCCATGAATCCATCAATGTTGTGGCAACCAAAACAGCCATAGTGTCGAATACTTTTTTCTCCAACAAAGGCTAATTTTTCTTTTGTTGACATTTTTGATGCTTTTGCAACAGCGAATTTCTCTGGATTCATTTTTCGCAGCCAATCCACAGTCAGTTCATTTAAGACAATCGTATCCAACTCTAGTGTTTCTAATTTATAAAATTCATAAATCTTGCTATCCAGCAGGAAAGCAGTAAGATCTTTAGCTTCTTGATTACTAAGCCGCAAGTTTGGCATGCGGGTAGAAGCCATATAATCATGTGGATTCTTAAGCCAATTATAGAGCCATTCAGCGGATACCTTCGATCCCATTCCAACCAGGTTCGGCCCTTGTAGTTTGGTCAAATTAGAAAATGTTGTTGGTGATGGAGCAAGCGATGCATCGGTTTCGCTGATATGGCATCCCATGCAGCCGACAGTTTGAAATATTTTTTCACCATTTTGTGGATTGCCCAGATACTTATTGATTGTTTTTCCATTATCAAGGTGCTTATTGTTGAAGAGATAGTGAGTTATAGAAGCAATTTCATTAATATTGCGTTTGGCTATTTTTTCTGTTGTTTGGTTGTCTTGCTCAAATATGCTTGGCATACGTGTATTATAGCGAAAACTTCGCGGGTTCTTGATCCATTTGGCAACCCAGTCGGGTTTCAACTTTTCATTAATTTTCCTGAGATCAGGACCCGTTTTGCCTGAAGAACGCCAATTACCAGCAACATGGCAACTATTGCAGCCTGCTTTATCCACCAATGTAAGCCCCAAGTTTAATTTTTCTGCACCAGCCAGATCACTAGTATTCATATGGCATTTGAAACAGCTTGCCTGTGTATATCTTTTTGGGAACATTGGTTGCATCCAGTGGTGAATTTTTTCCCAATCGTGTTTTTCTTCCCAATCGTGTTTTTGCTCTGTTGAGTTTGGTGTGTGTGCGGAAGATACAAAGGATGTACCCCGGCTTCGTCCTGCATGGCACGATGTACAGCCAAAAGACTCTAATGGATGCGGCGAAGAACTTGTGAGATAAAGATCCAGATCTGGGTGTGTGGTAAAGGGCTGTTCTGCATCAATATTATCAGGATTGCTAATTTCAAGATGGCAGCTTGTACAGCGGTCTACTACCGGCATGGTAGTAAAGTTCACATCATAATGTACATCCTTTACGACGATTTGATTGACCTTGTAGTATGGGTCCATAAAATCAAGAATTGGTAAGTCCCTGACAATATCACCGATTCTATTTAGAAAACTCATTCTCGACCTATCTAATGATATTAACTTGCCATCAGCTATGGTAACATCACGGAGTATAAAATCTAGTTCTTCCTGGCTTTTTTTTAGTTCATTATTCAAGCCTTTTAATTTTTCTTCATTATCTTTGATTTCTATTTCATAATTTTCTTTTGTTAGTTTTAATCCGTCTAGTTTTACCAGTGCTTTATTATAGTTGTCCCGGTGACTCTTTTCGTGGGAGTTTTCATGAACATTTTCGCTTTCGACCAAAAACTTAATTTCATCTACTTTTGCTTTTTGTCCCTGATAATTCATATTTGCTTTATAAAATTTTCCTTGAAGGTCGCTTAGCGCTTTTTCGATTGATGCAACTTCATTAGCATGTGAACTGTAAATCTCTTGCGTAGCAACAAGCCTTTCTTCGAATTTTTCCCTACTATCTTTTACAGCGCCTAATTCTTTATCCAGGTTTTTTTGGGTTATTTCGATCTGCAGTTTTCTGAACTCTTTCTGGTAGATTTTAAATTCATCATCATTGTCATCAATAAACACCCAAACCATAGAAATAAGAAATATCAGAGATGAAATCCCGAACCACTTATTTAGTTGGTTTATATCCCAATATCTTTCGTCGTTTTTAAACATTTACGTTTCTTGAAAATTAAACTAGATATTGAAAAACCATTCAGGGATTGCAATAATATATTTCAGATTAATTGCCCATCGCAGGTACATTTTAATTGGCAGTGCAAGCATCCCCAGACCAAATATCATTAGGCTTACAAATCTTGTTGGACCATAAGTTTTGTACATGCCTTTTAGTTTTGTTTTGATAAGAATTACTGGTAAAACAAACAAATAAACAAACACCGCTATAAAACCTAAAGATTCTCTTATTAGGATATTACTGGGTAGTCCTTTTGCTAATAACTTAACCCAAAATAATTCGGATAGATTCACATTATTTAGGGCTACGACCTTATGTGTATCCCAATATTCAAAAGGTCCGAAAAAGTTCCAATTAGGTCCTCTGAAAAATGTACCGATAACTATGAGAAACAGCCATAGAACGATCCAACCGTACATAAAAATGAAAATGGCAACTCGCCTTTCTTTAAATGTATAGTAACCATCCCCCTTTTTATTAATATCCATATAAGGGATAGCCATTAGGCCTAATATGATCATTGTTGGAAAAAGGACACCCGCCAACCATGGATCAAAATAGACAAGCATTTCCTGCAGACCCAGGAAATACCAGGGAGCTTTAGATGGATTTGGCGTTGCGGCTGGGTTTGCCGGTTCTTCTATTGGTGCAGCCACCAGTATGGACCAAACGATAAGAAATACTTGAAATAGGATAAGCGCTATGAACTCGATATAGACCAGATCTGGCCAAACCAGGACTTTGTCATCAGGGTCATTATATTCATTAGGTTTTAATCCTGCATCCAATCGTTCATCATTCTGATAGGCTTTATACATTCCAAGCCAGATATAAAAAAACATGGAGTATATCAAGAGAACAATTGGGAAATTGTCCGGTTTTGTTAGTGTGATATTGAAGTTTTTATCAAAATAGCCTAATACGAAAAAGGCTGTAATCAGCAATAATCCAATTATGCCGCCCTTTTTTGTCCATAAACGCCAAAATCCCAGTTTACGATGGATTTTTTCAAACCAGTCTGTTGGTGGGAAGAAAAATGGGAAGGCCACAGTTAATATTGTAAAACTGATAGTTGGCGCAGAAATGGCATCAATTACAGATTTAAGTGCAGCTAAACTCATAAAATTTTCTAAGTTTTATAACGGCCCCGATATTCCACCATCTTTACGAATGCGCCAAAAATGGACTGCCATGAATATCATGGCAATAAAAGGAATTCCAATACAGTGTAACACATAAAAACGTAGGAGTGTTGCTTCTCCTACGAACCTTCCTCCAAGCAGTGCGAAGCGCACATCAGAGCCCACATGAATCAAATTTATATCACCAATTGCTAAAAGAGCCGCTCCAGGCCCCTCATGACCAAGAAAAGGTGTTGCCCTAGCCATATTTGATCCAACTGTGACAGCCCAAATGGCCAACTGGTCCCAGGGAAGCAAATATCCTGTAAATGATAGGAGCAGGGTTAGTGTCATCAGAATCACACCCACACCCCAGTTAAATTCTCTTGGCGGCTTATATGACCCAGTCATGAAAACCCTTACCATATGAAGCCATACAATAAGAACCATGGCATGCGCCGTCCAGCGGTGTAGTTCTCGCATTATACCAAGAGGGACCTGTTCGGCAAGATCGATAATGTCGGTGAATGCATATTCTACTGTCGGTCGGTAGTAAAACATGAGCAATATCCCAGTGATTGTCAGATTTACAAAAAGAAAAAACGAGAGCCCACCCATACACCATGTATAACCGACTTTAACCGCATGCTTTGGCAGCCTTGCTGGATGCAGGTGCAAGAATACACTGCCAAGAATTGCATGCATGCGCTGACGCCTTGTTCTTGGAACCCCGGATCGAATAATTGATTTCCAGACCTGGGACTCTCCCATTCGTTCAAGCAATGGTTTCTTATTATCAGGCTTTTCCAAATTCTATACCTTTAGGAATGAGTCTTTATTTTCCCACTCCCCTTTTTCCCACTTATAGCTTTTTGTTTTATCTACCAGGATCTGTCCGTCATCTAATAGTCCAATCTTGAACCTTTCAAGGGGCCTGGGCGCTGGTCCTTCAAAATTAATGCCAGTTATTCTAAATCCGCTTCCATGACAGGGGCATTTAAATTTGTTTTCTGTTAGAAGCCAGTTAGGTGTACATCCAAGGTGTGTACAGGTGGTCGAAAGAGCAAAGATAGATTCGTCATCTCGAACGACCCAGGCATTATGTTTCTTTTTAAATCTCGTATCAACACTGTTTGGAGAAAATTCATCGGGAAAGCCAATCTTAAACGTTTGAGGAGGCTCGAATAATACATTCGGATAGAGAAATCGTATAATGACAATGAAAAATCCGCCAGTTGCTGCCGCAAATGCAAGCCAGCCTAAAGCAAGCCATCTGAAAAACCCACGTCTGCGAATATCATTATTATCGGACCCTGGTGATGTTGTACTACTACCAACCGCAGCACGTGGTGCTTGTTTATTTTCACTCATATTAAGACGTTATTGAAGCACTATACTTTTTTTCCAGGGTTTTAATTGCTGCATCTCGAATACTCAGATCCACATCAGTTTCAGCTAGGGTAATCAGTTTTGATTTGAATCGTTGATCTACAAGTAGAGATGATACCTGTATGGCTACCATCAAGACTTGTTTTTTCTCAATTTCATCAACTTCCTTGAATTGGTTGAGGTATTCTCGATCCAATAGACTTGCAATGATGGAAACTCCGGAATTATTGCCCATCTTGGCGAGAGCGACTGCTGCGTCCCAGCGAATGTTGGGTTCTTCATCGTCTAATAAACTGGTTAAATGCGGGATAGATGTCTGATCACCAATCATTCCCAGAGCAATTGTGGCAGCCAGGCGTTCACTATGAGATTCTGATCTGATCGTGATATCCTTCAATTCTGGGACAGCCGGCGAGTAACCGATTAGTCCTACGGACTGGATCGCAGCTATTTGAGATTCGAGGTTATCATCATTAAGGCCATTCAGCAAGGTTGATCCATAAGTAGTATCTCTTGTAGCACCCATAGCCATAGCAAGATATGACCTGACCAGAGGATCGTCATGGATAGAACGCTGGTATGCCGAGATCATCTGATCTTTGAATGAGTTGCTTAACGGAACCAGATCTGGGTTATTTAATATTTTGGCTAATTCAAAAGCTGACTGCCATCGTTTCGAAGCTGATCCAACCTTAACCTGGTTTAAAAGATCTTCAGCACTATTTGTTTCAAAGGTAATAAAACGAAAGAGTAAAAAGAATAACGCTCCAAAAACTGCAATCATGAATGGAATCAAAAAAAAAGAATAAAAGAGAACATAAATTCTGCTGGATTCCTTGCCAGATATTTGATTGCTACTATCCACGTTAACCATATTCCCAGGGAATTCTAAAGACTAAAACTTACTGACATAATAAACCGGACGGCAAAAATAAAACTCTATTTACCCTCTCTTTTTTCTGTGTTTTTCAGCAGTTCCATATCGTCCCGCAAGTGTTTCATAAGTTTCTTCAATTTCCGCAGATCTCTTTTCAATCGGAATACTTCACTCATGAGTATCAAGGCAAATATAAGAGCAAGGATTGATATGAGCGGGAGAGCATCCATTTGTGTTATTTATAATTCTTTCTCTCTCTGTTTCAATTGCCAGCCAAGCATTATGGGGAAGAAGAAAAGGATTATTATCCCGATGAGAAGTAATCCAACCGCCCATTCCAAGTGCTCCATGAGCCAGGAAAAAGTAAACCATTCGAAATCCATGGATCATAATACCCAAGTAACTAAAGTGATATATATAATGAGTAAAATCGTACATGCGATCATTGAAACCAGTTGAGTTGTGGTCATTCCTGATATTTTGTTGTCTGACATGTTCATTTTTTTTGAGCTCGTTTTTCTTTGACGATAGCAGCTTTAATTTTTCCCCGTAATGCCTTGTTATCTAGAGCATTAATCTCTTCCATATCACCTTCCAGACCCTTTGCGATAAGTCGTTCCATAAGCTGTTCTTCAGATTCTTCTGGAGTTACAAGACTAGTTTCTTGATCATGCGAAGGAAGTTCAGGCATTGCCGGTCGTTCTGCTGAACCCCGTTTGATTTTCACAAGCAGTGCTTTTGCTTTGCCGCGGGTGACTTTCTCTGCTATGGCATTGAGGGGGTCCATATCCCCATCTAGAGCTTTGTTAACAACAAAAGCAATAAGCGGTTCACCGCTTAAACCGGTTTTAGTGCTTCCTTCGGCTGGCGATACTCCGCCTTTGGGCTTCTCCGGCATTGGCGGAGATTCTCCGGTACGTTTGGCACGAACCAAAGCTGCTTTTGCTTTGCCGCGGGTAGGTTTATCCGAGATAGAATTAATAATATCCATATCCCCTTTCAACCCCATGTTAACAGCATAATTGATGTAATCTTCGCGCGCAGCAAATCCAATCCATTGTGAAGCTGTTCCATTATCTGTACTTAAATCATCCTTATCTTTATCAAAGTTAACCTCAGGTATAATATTGGATAGTAGCTGCAAAATCATTGATTTGCGACTGTTCCATTTATACAGAGATAATAGAGAAAAAATTCCCTTAGAAGTTCTTCTGCACGTAACCCAGACACCTTTCTTTGATTCATCAATCTTGAATGAAATATATTCTTTGTAAAATGGTGTGGTTCTGAATTCAAACCCGAATTCTTTCTCTTTCTCAATGGTCATAACTCTGCATTTAAAATAGGGTGCCAGAGATGCAGGACGAATTTTAAAAAACGCCCCTGGTTCTAGAGTAAACTTGTCAAAGGAAAACTGATGAACATAGCGGTCTGAGTTTAGAATTGGTAAAGCACGCTGGATTCCTACGAACCATATATTATATGTGTCCAGATTTGTAATCATTTTCCACATGATTTCTTTAGTCGTGGAAAAATGGTGTTTGATTTCGCTTCGGGCTGTAAATGGGGACCATGAAGACCATTTATCTCCAATTCCAGCATGGGGTATTTCAGGGGTCTTTAATTTGACTTCAGGATGTTCAAATCCTTCAAAAATGACTTCATGTGATGTATAATGATGGATTTCGCCGGTGTTTAATTGCACTTCATATTTGGTAGGAAAATAGAAAACTTTCTTTAACTCGCCCCCTTGACCTGTGGTTTTAATCGTACAGGCAGTTCCGGGCTCAATCTGGTGCAAAGCTTTCGCCATGGATCATAGTGATTTTGGTTTGTTTATGGTATTAAAGCTGAGAAAATTTGGATCGAAAATTAATATCATCCCCACGGATAATACGATAAAAGTATTGAGCTATCTAAGAATGAGTTACCATAATTTCGGTGGCTTTTTATGAAATATTTTTTTCGATTTTCTGTGCTTACAATTTTGATGACTTACCTCCTTATTTTTGTCGGTGGGTTAGTCCGTGTGTCCGATGCCGGAATGGGCTGTCCTGATTGGCCAAAATGTTTTGATCGCTGGATTCCTCCAACCAGTTTAGATCAGGTCCCGCTGGAATTCCAGGATCAGTTTAATGTTGTGTTGGCCTGGATCGAATATTGCAATCGATTATTTGGTGCTGTAACCGGACTCATGATCACGATCACGTGTTATCTGGCAATACGGTACTACAGAAAGGAGATTAAAATAATGGTTCCAGTCATTGGAGCTTTTATCCTGACAATCATAGAGGGGTGGCTTGGGGGAGTCTTGGTTGATACAGTGTTAAATCCGTTTACAATTACGCTCCATTTACTGTTAGCTTTATTGATTGTGGTGCTTCTTATCTATGCTTCACTGCAATCTTACTATCTGTATCATAAAAGTGCCGAGGTTGAAAGTGACTACCCAAATAGCTTGAAATGGTTTATATATGCTACAGGTTTAATTGTCTTAATCGAAATTATAATAGGCACTGAGATTCGCGGCGGGCTGGAAATGATTCGGAATCAAAATCCCCTTGTAAATAGCATCTTTCTTTTAAGGATGCTTGGCCCATTTAAATACATGCACACCATCCTGGGTATTTTTCTGGTTGGTTTAGCATATTTTATAAGAAAAATTCTAATCATAGAAAGTTTAAATCCGTCAAGGTTGATCATTGGTTCTGCACAGGCCATGCTGGGAATGATTATTGTTCAAATTATCTTAGGTGAATCATTAGTATTTTTTGATGTGAAACCTCTAATTCAGTTATTCCACATGTGGTTCGCGTCCTTGATTTTAGGCCTTTGCGTGATTCAATATACAGCCTGGGAAATGTCGCGCTTGAACTGATGAAAAAAATTCATACGGTATATATTGCTGGTCTTTTCATTTTGATTTTAGGGATAGGTGCAACCTGGGTGATTAATAAAGCTGATCAAGCACATCAAACACCTCCACCGATTATTAAATCTGTTCCGGATTTTCAATTTAAAACTCATGATGGGTACACCTTTACAATGGAAAATTTTAGAAATAAAATAACTGTGCTGGATTTTATGTTTACAAGTTGTACAGGTCCATGTCCAATAATGGCGTCCAATATGAGCAGGTTATATGAACAATACAGATCTATTCCAGATGTTCAGTTTGTATCAGTCACTGTTGATCCAGATACTGATACGGAAGATGTTTTAGCTGCTTATGCAGATGCAAATGGTGTAAATGATGACCGCTGGATATTTATTCGTTCCGATATAAAATCAGTAAAAGAATTAACCCGGGATGGTTTTATGTTGTTTTCCGATGATCTGCCTGCTGGTCATTCAGTTAAATTTGTCCTTATCGATGATAAAGGACGGATTCGACAATATTATGACGGTACCGATAAAGCAAGTATTGCTATTCTGCAGGCTCATTTAAACTTATTTTTAAAAAATTTAGATTCTTGAAATGAAACGCCATCCGCAACCCGCAAAAACTAAGTTTAAGGCTTATGTTGAACTGACCAAACCGAAGATTACCTTAATGATTTTAATATCGACCGCTCTAGGCTACTATATCGGTGGAGCGGGAATCGTTCAGGCTTACCATTTCATTCTGACCTTGCTCGGCGCGGCCATGGTATCAGGTGGTGCCGGTACATTGAATCATTATATTGAGCGGGATTTTGATATCTTGATGGAAAGAACACGGTCCCGACCTATTCCAGCTGGGATCATTGGTGCCAATACTGCCTTGACATTTGGTCTGATCCAGGTTTTATGTGGACTAATCATATTATTATTGGGTGCCAATCTGTTGACAGCCTTTTTGGCGTTGCTCACAACTTTTCTTTATATTTTTGTATATACTCCATTAAAACGGATTACCTGGTTAAATACGACTATTGGTGCTGTGCCTGGGGCACTACCACCGCTGGGAGGCTGGGCCGCTGCGACTGGACATGTAAATTTGGACGCTTGGATTTTATTTGCTATCCTTTTTTTATGGCAGCACCCCCATTTTTATGCAATTGCCTTAATGTGCAAGGATGATTATTCGAAAGCGGGATTTAAAATGTTGCCTGTGATGGAAAATGATGGCAGAAGGACAAATCGCCAAATTATTTGGCATGCATTTTTATTGATTCCCATATCAGTCTTACCGGTTTTTACCGGTGTTTTGGGTTCGCTCTATTTATGGGGTGCTGTGTTATTCGGGATTACCTATTTAATGGCTAGTTTACCGCTGATTAAGAATTATTCTATAAATAATGCAAAATTGCTGTTAAAGGTATCGGTAATGTATTTACCTTGTTTACTGGTATTAATCTTGGTTGACTTAAATTATTGAAAAACGTGGATCAAGATCGCTTCTTCGTGAAAATTATTTACATTGTTTCTGCGGTCTTGAGCTTGGCGGTAGCATTTCTAATTTTAGGCCCACGGCCGGATGGGATCGAAGGGGTGCTGGATGTATCCTTATTACCTAAATTGAACGCCACATTAAATATAACAACAGCAATATTACTTGTATGGGGCTTTTTATTAATAAAAAAAAAGAAACGGGAATTTCATAAAAATGTGATGCTTACTGCATTTGGGACATCTGCGCTCTTCCTCATTAGCTATGTGATTTACCATTGGTTTAAAAGTGGCCCAAAGACCTACACAGGGGACTGGACTACCATTTATTTTATTATTCTGATTTCACATATTATACTTGCAGTTGTTATTCTTCCGTTAGCCATGCTCACGCTTTATCGAGGTTGGAATTCTCAACTCAAACAACATCGGACAATTGCAAGAATAACCCTGCCTTTATGGTTATATGTTTCTATTACGGGGGTTATGGTTTATTTGATGCTGTATTAAATTTTATGGGATCGATTAGTTGCTGTAAAACAGATTAATTTAATTTTTTAACCAGACCGCCATAATGTCGATCAATTTTAAATCCTTGTTTATAGAAAAAGCTTTCTAAATAAAACCCTACAGTAATGACTTTGATACCCCGCTGTTTCATACGGTGATAAAATTCCGTCATTAATCGTTTGCTCAACAGTAATTGCCGATATTTGTTGCGAATTATGATCCATTCCAAATGGATACGTGAATCACTGGGAGTATTCCAATATAGACCGCCAACCAGTCTATTCCGAGAATTGAAAATAAATAGAAATTCATGACTGGAAGTAAAAGTCCCAGATAAAGTTTCTTTAGTCATTAGAGAGTAGAAACGGGCTATTTCCTTTGGATGGAAAGGAGGGCGAATACGATATAATTGACCATCAGCACCTTCTGTTCCATAAATTAGGTTTAATTTTTCCTTATCACCTTTTGCTGTAGTGACAAGTTCTACATAATCGGCAGCGTCCACATGTGGGAAAAGCATTCTGGCGAGAAAATATTTTTCCTTTTCAGTCAAGGACGTTTTTTGCTGGATATCCTCTATGCGATCTTTCAGGCTCCATGGGCTTAATTCTTTTCGTCTCATTTCTTGGATTATGGATTGAAAAAAGTTTGTGAGTTCAGGACCTGAATCCTTTAGACAGGTCATCATAAAAAATCGTACGCGGGTTTCAGGATACTCTTCAAGCAATGAATTCAAATCATAATCATTGTAGAGTTCTCGCAGGATAGATGCCTTGGCCTGATCGGTTGCTCCCGGATTTAAATCCAGCCAACGTTCATATCTTAAGGCGGCAAAAACAACTGGTTTTGTTAAAACGCCAAAATTATCGAATTCTTTAATAAACTTATTAATTCGGTCCTGAGTAAGTCCAATTTCCCGAAATTGTTTTTTAAGCTTACGATTTTTGAGATCCTTTCCCAGTTCTTCCAGTAGCGGAATACCCCTTTTCACTTTTGTTGCCTGAAGAGCAGCAGTAAAGATCACTTCCCAATCAGCCATATGTTTTAATCCAGGGAATTGTGATTCTGTTTTGGCTATAAATAGCGTAAACAGGTTGAGAAAATATTCACCTACAGACTTGATTTCCTGCCGCCCTGATATAGAGATGAGACGAGTTCCAGTAGTATAATCATGTGGCGGAATGATAAGATTATCTGGAATGGGTGGTTGAATTCCTAACTTGAAATTTGTTCGACTCCAGAATTCCAAATAGGCCTGAATCCCGTTCCATATAAAATGAAGCCACCGCATTTGCCACCGATCAAGGGCAGTTTCATCCTTTATTTCAGCCTTATTTCGTTTGAAATACTGGATAAGTGTTTCTCCGGGTATATATTCCTCCGTATACAACAGGTATTCTGGCCAGTAACCACCAAAATTTTCAACTAACTGTTTGTCCTTGAAACCGGATCCCATTAAAATGAGCCACCGGATCTCATCTTCGAGAAAATTCCGGTCAAGGTCTTCATTTAGATTGATAACAAGATTATGAGTTCCAAGTGTCAGGGTATGTATGAGTACACGAAATACGCTTTTCCCGTGTTTTGTTCCTAGGTGTGTTACCCACACACCCTCTTTAGGGATATCAGCTAATTGAATTAGACAATTGGAGGAAAAAATAAATACTGCTTCTCTGATTAACGCTGTTTTACTCAATGTTTCCAAGAGTACCTTTTTATGTCGAGTACGCACATTATCATCAAATTCAATAACATCTTTCCAAGAATATTCCTCTTGTGTATTTCTGTCAACTGTTATGGATGTATTGGGACCAATCCACGTTCGAAACCCGTTTACAAGGTTGTAATATGCCTTCTGTGCAGCTGAATAGATCGGTTTTGGTACATTAGAGAATTGCCAAGAGACCAATTCCGACCTAGCCAAAATAAATTGAGTAGGATGGATCACACCATATTCTGATATCATGAAAAGCACTGTTTGAATAAAGTCAAAATCAGCCTGTTCCAGATCATTAACATTTTCATGCGTATCATTTAGAAATAGAATAAGAGAGCGGTATTGCGATTCTGTTAATCGATCAATATCAAATGCAAACTCCTTCTTACCATTGTTTTTTCGGTAATAGTGATAAGTAGTTTCAAGGAGATTAATAAAAAAATCACCCGATAATATTGGAGCAATGGCCTCGATCATTTTCAACCTGAAATTTGGATCTGGATGTTCTTGGTATTGCAGTAATGTATCCAGGATAACGTCGGACCATTCAAAGATATCAAGATTCAGGATATGTATTAAGGCATCAAAAAAGGATTGCTCATTAGAAAGATAAGAACGAACGGAATGATGAATCTTTTCTAATGAATTGGTTTCATTTTCATTATCTTTTTTATCGATCTTAGTTAATGCAAATGTATCAGAATCAATTTTGACCCGAATCTCAGTAGTGAGGTCTGCCTCTTTGATCCTGAAAACAGTTTCAGATGTGAATAGCGTAAACTCATTATTCCCCAGCCAGAGATTTGGAGAATTAACAAATGATTGTAAATCCAGAATCTGCGAATCGGTATGATATTTGAATTCGCCCACCTGCAGATTTGAATCGGTCCATATTAGTCTTAGCGTTTGGTCTTGTCCTTTTATAGAAATTTTATTGCCATCCCAACTCAGATTTGTTTTTACAGTACCTTTTTCTCGTATCAACCAATTGGGGAACCATATTTCTTTTGTACCTGAGTGCAAGCTGACATAGTTTTGTTTGTACATGGGTTCAATCATTTTGGAAAAATTTTTTAGGACATTTTTCCTGTTAAATGTTCCCTTTTGAGTCAGTTCGCCTTTTTCTATACTAAAGTCCCGATCAATAATTGCAAAATTCACGATACGTTCAAAAGCTGATAAAAAACTATTTACCGATACCAACATGCCGCTGAAAAGATCACGAATTTTCTGATTGTCCACATTATATAAATCATATGGTATGTTTTCCTTATCAGGATAAATGAGCACCGTATTAAACTCCCGGCCATCACCGGCAAGAAAAACAGATTGCACCGAATCAAAATCCTGAAAAAGATTCTCGATCTTTTGGGGTGCGATCGTCTGGCCGCGACTATTTTTATATATATCTTTTTTTCT
>JYMV01043341.1_pt1 | contig 24016 bp, 18 predicted proteins | sample 338911 | NCBI WGS metagenome assembly JYMV01 (sample SAMN03354496, study PRJNA234377) | hydrothermal vent metagenome | biome: Deep sea; feature: Hydrothermal plumes at the Eastern Lau Spreading Center, Western Pacific Ocean; material: Seawater | place: Tonga | collected 2009 | depth 2000 m m
TCCTTCATTTACGACGACGATTTTGAGCCAAGGACTGTAATAAACTCGGTCAATTCCTGCTTGCAAACAGTTATCATCCCAAATTGCTTCCTCATTCAACTGCATTTGAGATTCAAAAGATGCCACTGGCAGATTTGAAAGGAACCAGCCGGTATTGTCTCCCAAATCTGCGATTGCCTGATCCTTAGCCATGAAATGTGTGACCACCGGCATTACCACTAATATTAACCCGACCAATACAGACGGTGCCGCCCATTCTTTTAGCCTGAATGGAAGGATGGCTTCGAGAACGGAGATTACGGTTACCGCTCCTAAGCCTGTTGCGATACCGGAGACAAGGGCTCTAAACCCTGGGATATTTGAAGGGTTGAATTCAGATAATAATATAGGAATTTCGATTGCACTCGAGTTACTTTGCAGGCTATTCGCTAAAGAATGCGCTACGTGTTCTAGCAATCCAAGGCTGAAGTCAAAACCAAATAAGGAACCAGCCACTAAAGTGACGAAGATAATCACAAAGGTGATTGCTACCAGGAGGATTGTCGTTGTGATGATGACTGCCAATAGATACGCTGGCAGAAGAGCAAGGATGACTCGGAATAGATAGTCTACTGGCCTAGACAGGGTCAGCCGTGTTCCGTCTTGAAACGTGTGCTCAAATGGGTTGCGTGTGAACCTTGGGTAAGCAACACTTGCGTAGGTCAACCAAAAATTAAACGGAGTCCAAAATAAAATGCTCAAGTATATGACTAGCCATCCTGCGGGCATTGCCCTCCAATAAATTAGCACGCCAGACGACGCCACCAGAACGAATAATACAACTGGGAAGCTGCCGAAGGCATAATCCTGTACATCCAGGTTCAACGCCGACGGAGGAATACCGAAATAGGAATAGTAGGATTCTAAATATAGCCGTCCGAGGAAAACTAACTACCCGGCGAATACACCAACCGCAGGTATGATGGGTAAGAACCTTTGAGCCGTCGATAGCCAGTTAGTCGGTTGATCTTGGTCGCCCAAGCCCCGGTAGGCCGCGGCTCGGAGGGCGAGGCCGTTTAGGTCGACGGGGTCAAGCGCCAGGATATTTTGTGCCAGTCTAAGAACCGTCTGCCAGTTCAGGTGATTTACCGCCTGTTGGGCATCGATGATTAGGCGCTGGATCTGCCGCCAATTTTGTTCGAACATCGTAAGAAGGAATTTGGCATTAGGATTGCCAGGGTCGATCTCAAGAATCTCGTCAACCAATCCGCTCATCGATTGCCAATCCCGTCGCGCATACGCCTGCTCTGCCGCATCGGAAAAGTCTTGGATGAGAGTCTCACCGTTCAATCGCCCTAGTGGTGATCCGCGACAAGATTCCGATTGGGACGATGGCGGATCTAAGTAGACGATTTAGCCGAATCGCACCGTGATGCTGCCCGGCGTTTAGAGATGACTAATGGAACCTTCCGAACCATGGAATCGTAGGTCCCCCTAGTCCAGATATAAACTCGAACCCCTTTCAAGAGGCTGCGTCCGGCTGTCATCGGTAAGGACCGCCACAAAATGAGGGCGCCAGCGCCGGGGTCCCGGCTCATCGAAAATCGACGGCAACGGCTAGCAATAGGGGTTGCCTGTACCGGCCCACCGGCTAAGAAACAAAGGTCTCATCCAAGGTATTTGTGCCTAAATCCTATGCAGATGGTGAGGCTTGCCGATGATAACGATGGTCCATATCTCAGTACTAGGATGGCGGCCTGGGGACACTAATACCGGAACATCTTGAAGGCTTCTGGGCCAGTGTACCTATCTGGGTCACCAACTGGTCACCAGAGAACATCGGGGTTTGATCGGCCCGCCAAATTCCGCAAGAGCGCCTTGGAGCCGATTCAGATGATGGGAGCCCGGGGCCTATAGGTTGCTGGTTTGTGAGATCCGATCAAAGAACGGCAGAATTAGTCAAACAGACATCGATGAAGTAAAGCGGGCAAGTACGGTTCCCAGTGGCTGAACCGGAGTGGAATAAAAAGGCTAAGCCGAATCAGGATTTGTCTTGAGGGGCATCAGCAAGATCCCGCCCAGCACGAACATGACAGCGCATCCAATCAGTAAAGCGGAGTAACCCGAGGCCGGGGAGGCCCGGTTTAGCAGGTCTACCCCCGGACCCAGCAACTTGGCTGACGCAGCGCCGCCGATGGTGGCAAGGTTCACCACACCCATGTGCAGTGCCTCCTTTCCTGCCGTGCCCATCTCGTTCGCCAACGCCCAATTGGAGCTAAGCAAAGCGCCCACGGAAAACCCGATGAAGGTGGCCATCATCAGGACTTCCGTCGTGCTTCCAGCCCACAGAATCGCAACGGTGCTCAAGGCAGCTCCGGCGGCGCCTGCCAATATAACCGGTTTGCGGCCTATCCGGTCGGAGAACCAACCGGCCAGGTAGGCCCCGGCCCCCACCGCCCCACCGACCACCAGGACCATGTTCCCTAGGGCTTGAACGGGAGCTTCCAGGCCTATTTTATCTTTTAGGAAGAAGAGACCATAGGTCTGAAACACGACGACGGCGGTCACCATGAACCACCGGGATATCAAGAATTGTGTGAGCTGTGGGTGCAATCCAGAACTCTCGGCGGCGAGACGGTCGTTGGCCGGTGATTCGGAGCCCGGTTTTTCTTGTCTGGTTAGGACGGTCGCCGAAGTGATTCCGGCGGCGACAAGCAGATTTATGCCCAGCACTCCCAGAGTGATCCAGAGCCACTCGATGGAATCGCCAAAGGCGTACCGGCCCATGAAAACCGTACTGATCTTGATGAAAGCCACGCCGCCCACGACGTCGGCAAGAATCTTGAAGGATGATGCTACACCGGTGCGCGCTCCAGGCACCAAGTCTTGGATTAGAGCCTGGTAGGGACCGTAGGAAATGTTGATATTGGCCTGGATGAACAGCCATACGGCAAAGAGAAGCCAAAACGTTGGAGCAAAGCCGATGCCTATGATACCCAAAGAGATGAGGACGCTCCCGCCCAAAAGGTAGGGGACGCGTCTTCCCAGGGGCGATCGGGTCTGGTCGCTAAGACGTCCCACGATGACTTGAATTACTCCCGCCACCAAAAGCCCGGAGAGCCCAAGGGCAGCAAGATAGGTGTTCTTCAGGGCCTCAGGGGCTAGGATCAGGACCAAGACGGGCAGAACCACGGTATCGATCGCCAGGTAAAACCCGTTTATCCCCACGCCGAAGGCGTTTAGCCTCAGCAATGCCAGGTTGGTCCAATTGGTGTATGTTGGTGGCGACATCGTCATGTAGCTATAATACAACACATATCGGCCATGTGTGACCTAAACCGTAACCAAGTACAGCGGAGAGTTTCCTGGAGATGAAAATCTGCTCGTTATTGCCCAGCGGCACTGAGATTCTCTTCGCCCTAGGTTTGGGAGACCAAATCACCGGCGTAAGCGATCTGTGCGACTATCCTCTTGAAGCTCGTTCCAAGCCCGTGGTGAGCCGGAGCAAGATCGACGTTTCCGTTTTGTCCAGCAACGAAGTGGAAGAAGAGATCAATAGGATCCTGGCCGCCGGAGACAGCCCCTATGAACTCGACCAAGAGTGGCTATCCAACAATCCGCCGGACGTGGTGCTGACCCAGGATCTTTGTTACTTCTGCGAAGTCGACGCTACGACGGTGGGCCAAGCCGTTCGGGACTTGCCCCATCAACCCAGAGTAGTTGTGCTGCAACCGAAGACGCTACCCGGGATATTTGAGACGATAAGTGAAGTTGGGGAGGTCTGCAAGGCCGGCAACGCGGCAGCGGCTTTGGTAGATGGTCTCAAGAAGCGGGTCCGGGACGTTGAGGAAACTTTGGACTCGGCGGGATACCGGCCCAGGGTTTTTTCCTTGGAGGGGATCAATCCCATAGTGATTGGCGGCCACTGGATACCCGACCTCCTAGAGCGAGCTGGTGGGGCGTGGGGCCCTTATCGTCCCGGCTCTCCTGCCTGCCGTCTGGATTGGAAAGAGATCCGAAATTACGCTCCGGAGAAGCTTTATATCGATCTCTGTTCGTCGGATTTGGCCCGCGGTCTTCGTGAGGTCCCCTGGCTGGCCGCCCAAGATGGCTGGCCGGATATGCCCGCCGTGCAATCAGGAGAGGTCTACTTGATAGACCACGTATACTTCAGTTGTCCCGGCCCCCGGGTGGTTGACGGCCTAGAGATATTAGCCCAGCTAACGCATCCTCACTTGTTTTCGGGAATGATTCCGACGAACACGGTGATGAAGCTGGACCCATTCGAGGCGAAGGACCGCCTTCCGGGTGAAATAGCCCGCTGTTTCCACCCTTTTACGTCTTTGCCGGCATGATTGGGAAGCCGTAGCCGCAGGCTTCCGATGCGCGCGTTTCCCTCAGAAGAATAGAGTTTGCGTGGATACCGGCGAGATTAACCGTGAATCAGGATGCCGTTTGCGGTGGCACGGAGACCGGCGAGTGATTATAATGTTGGAAAATTCCGGAGAAGGATTGCGCATTGGTTTCTAAGGATGAATTCAGGGCTGCGGTAGGTCATTTTGCCACCGGGGTAACGGTTATTACCACTGTCGACGATAACGGCGAGCCTCACTCGATGACCGCCAACTCATTTACGTCTGTCTGTTTGGAGCCGCCGGTAGTGCTGGTATGTGTCGCGCATGGCACTAACACTTTCGGATTTCTAGAAAAGTCTGGACGATTTGGGGTTAACATCCTGCGTCAGGAGCAGGAGGAGTTGGGGGCTTATTTTGCCAAACGCCCGGAAGACCGGCAGGAAGGCGTTGAGGTTAGCTACTCACCGGGTAAAGATGGCGTGCCTTATCTGGACAATTCCATGGTGTTTTTGGGATGCCATGTAATTGGGACGCATATCTACGGGGACCATACAATTTTCCTAGGGGAAGTAGAAGAGATTCAGCAATACGAGGCCGGTCAACCGCTGATGTTCTACCGGAGCCGTTGGTATAATCCCAGTTCAGATTAACTGAAATGCGGCCTTCGCAGAAACTGACTCTATTTCAGTGAGGCGAGGAACCGCTCGATCTGTTCGTTAACTTTTTGGTATTGCTCAAGCTGCACGTAGTGGCTGCCTCCAGCAATCACCTGTACCCTGGCGTCCTTTATCTTGCTACCCAAGTAGTCCGTATACTTTACGGGCGTCATGATGTCTTCGCTGCCGCACATCACCTGGGTCGGCAGGTCGATGTTGTGAATTTCGTCCATCACGTCGAATTTGTCACAGGCTTGTAAGTCGTTTAAGTCTACCGCCGGTCCTACTTCGGTTGCCCGCCTCATTAGCACTTGGTATATGTCCGATTCCACGCGTTGATAATAGTCTCGCTGGCCTTCCATCCAGACCGCGTTGTCCTCGCCTGGAGAAGCACACCGGTTCTTGTAATCGTCATGAACCCGGAGCCGGGCTCCGGTGCCTATGAGGATGATACCCCTTAATTCGTCTGGATAACGTAAAGCGTAAAGTTGGGCAATGGCCCCTCCCATTGAATGGCCACACAATACTACGTCCTTGTAGCGCCGCGCTGTGGTGAACCCACGCACCCATTCCAGATAGCCTTCAATGGATACGCAAGCTTTGCCCGTAGGGTGACCCGGGAGATCGATCGCTTTCGAATTGCGGAAATGCCTCAGTTGGTAATAAAAAGATAGACTTGAACCGCCAGCTCCGTGGACGAATACTAGTTTCATAATCAACTCCTAAACCGATACTTATCATTTATATCAGTGATATTAGCGGCTTTTCGGCGTAGTTATCCTAATGTCTATTCTAATTAGTCGCCCAAGTACAATCAAGTTTATGCGGCTATTAATTTGAGATTCGGGGGTGGCGATGCGGTATGCACTGGGCTCAAGAATCCGGCTTGCGCCGCCAGCAAGATTTTCCGTACCGGAAGATGCATCGGGAAAGGGTTGCGGGCCAGGTTCCTGGCTGATGCTCCCAGGACGCTATTTAGAGTCACATTGTTCGCCTTTTCCGCTGTTGTCTTATGTCGCTGCCGCCGTGCCGTTGCTCCCACGGTGTCCGTTCGTGGACGCGGAAGAATTCTTGTAGAGTCCTTCCTGGAAGCAAGCGATGGACGCCACGTAGTCATCGGGTTCCCGGTCTCGCCAGACAATCACGCCTGAAGTGTTCCTACCGGTGACCCTTACGTCTTCCAGAGTGATCCGTACCACTTGGGCTTTGGCCGATATGATGAATATCTCCTGTCCCCGAGTATCGGGCACCACTCTGGCCGCGGCCACCAAACCGGTCTTTTCGTTTACCCGGAATGTTCGAACTCCTTGGCCGCCCCGGGAATGGCGTGGATAGCTGGACAAGGGCGTCGACTTACCGTAGCCTCTTGCACTTACGATCAACAAGTGGGTATTTGGCAGAATGGGCGACATGGCCACGATTTTGTCGCCGTCAAGGAGCCTCATCCCGCGGACCCCTCCCGCCGCTCTGGAGCGGGGTGTAAGCTTCTCAACCGGGAACTTGATGGCCTGACCATTTTCCGACACCATGATGATGTCCTTGGCTTCCCCCACCTGACCCACGGCGACGAGTTCGTCACCTTGTTCCAAGTCCATCACGATCAACCCGCTGGGCCGGATATTGGAAAGCTGGCCGGTCTTTAGGGCTTTCACCTCTCCCATCCGGGTGGCTAACACCAACAAGTAATCTTCTTTGGGGTTTTCGATGGCCAGCATAGCCTGGATCTGCTCTCCTCTAGCCAGGGCAGGAAGAAGGGCGGTTAAGGGAACTCCGCGCGTGGTGCGGGAAGTGTCGCCGATAATTTCGAAGGCCCGCTTGGGGTAAACCCGCCCTCGATTGCTGAAGAAGAACAAAGTATCGTGGGTATCCACCACAACCAAGTCTAGCAAAGTGTCGTCATCCCGGGTGGTCATGCCCCTAACACCTTTGCCTCCCCGGTGTTGCGTGCGGTAGGTCTCAGCGGGTATCCGTTTGATGTAGCCACGTTGGCTTAGGGTAATCACTACATCTTGATGTGTTACGAATTGCTCCGCCGTCTGGTCCTGCACTTCCTCTTCATGGATGACGGTGCGGCGGGGATTGCTAAAGTCTTTTTTCAGTTTACGGGTCTCGGTTTTTATCAATGCCAGAATCTTTTCAGGACTGGCCAAAAGACCTTCCAGTTCCTCGATGGTCTTCATCAGTTCTTCGTGCTCTTTTTCGAGACGTTCCCGCTCCAAGGCGGCCAAACGCCTTAACTGCATATCCAGAATCGCTTGCGCTTGGACCTGGGTTAGCTGCAGTTGTTCCATCAAATTGTTGCGGGCAGCCTCAACGTCGGCGGACGCCCGGATAATGGCCACCACCTCGTCCACCCGGTCCAAAGCAAGCAGGAGGCCTTGCACTATATGGTCCCGGTCTTGAGCTCGCTTTAATAAGAAATCAGACCGGCGTCGAATCACGACTTGCCGGTGCTGAATGAACAGGTCCAGGGTCCGCTTCAGTGGTAGGATCTGGGGTTGGCCGTCTACCAGGGCCAGCATGATGCTGTTGAAAGACTGTCGCAGCGAGGTGTGTTTGAAGAGGTTATTGAGTACGATCTCCGGTTGGGCGTCGCGGCGGAGCTCCACCACGATTCGCATACCTTGGCGGTCCGACTCATCCCGTACATCCGAGATACCCTCAACTTTACGTTCCCGGGCTAAGGTCGCGATCTTTTCGACCAGAGTAGACTTATTCACCTGGTAGGGCAGCTCGGTAACGATGATCCACTCTCGTCCGCCCCGTACTTCCTCGATGGACGTGGTGGCCTCCATCACGATACGGCCGCGCCCGGTGGTGTAGGTGTCGAAGATGCCGGATTTTCCGCGGATGTTGCCGGCAGTGGGGAAATCAGGGCCTTTGACGAAATTCATCAACCGTTCGGTGGCGCAGTCCGGATGGTCTACGAGATAGCAAATCGCGTCGCAAATCTCTCCCAGGTTATGGGGAGGAATGTTGGTGGCCATGCCAACCGCGATACCCGATGCTCCGTTGACCATCATATTGGGCATGCGGGCTGGCAAAACCCGGGGTTCTTGGATGGAATCGTCGAAATTTAACGAGAAGTCGACTGTATCGTAATCGATGTCGGCCAGCAATTCTTCGGCTATATTGGTCAGCCGCGCTTCGGTGTAACGCATGGCTGCCGGAGGGTCGCCGTCCACGCTGCCGAAGTTGCCTTGCCCGTTGATCAATGGGTGGCGCAAGGAAAATGGCTGGGCCATGCGCACCAAGGAGTCATACACGGAGGATTCCCCGTGCGGGTGGAACTTACCCAATACTTCCCCGGCGATGCGCGCGCATTTACGGTAGGGTGAGTTGGGTCTGATGCCCATATCGTGCATGGCGTAGAGGATCCGCCTCTGTACCGGTTTCAACCCGTCCCGAACATCGGGCAACGCGCGGGAGACGATGACGCTCATTGCATAGTTCAGATACGATGTGCGCATCTCCTCTTCGATGTGCACCGGTCGTATATGTTCATCTGGTGTGGATGTGCTAGTCACCATTCTCTATTCCTCCTCTACCCATCCTTCACTGCCCAACATGGCATCCTGAGACGCCGGGTGTGTCCTATTTCTATTGGACTCTGAGTAGGTTTAACTGCACCAAGGCTCAAACGTGGGAAACCGCATGAAATGATTGAGCGCGCTCTTGCAATCCCATGAAAAAGTTATTAAAGGAACGTGGGACTTCATCTTGACGTTCCGGGTGACATTGAAGCCCAATTACCCAGCTATGCTCCGGACTCTCCAATCCCTCAATCAGACCGTCTTCCACCGAGTAGGCGGTGGTCATCAATCTTGGCGCCCTTTGAGCTTCTTTTAATCCCTGATGGTGGATGCTGTTTACCTTAAAGAACCCGGCCGAACCGATGATTGCCGCTGCTTTTGATCCGGGTGATATGCATATGCTGTGGAATGCCGGTTCCCATATCTCGCCGTTCCACTGTGACCGATGATCTGGCAAGTCTTGAATCAACCTGCCTCCGAAAGCCACGTTGAGCACTTGCATGCCCCGGCAGATGGCCAGTACCGGCATGTCCTGGTCCAACGCATGATCAAGTAGCCGGAACTCTAACTCGTCCAAAGCAAGGGAAAGCTGCAGTCCAGCTTCGGGATCGGGGGATTCGCCGTAGAAAGAAGGGTCTACGTCGGGGCCTCCACACAGTAACAGGCCGCCAACGCCATCCAACAATCGATTCGTTGGTAACGACCCGCTGTTCTCCGGAGTGACCAGACGGACTTCGGCGCCAAGAGGTTCAATTGCTTGAACGTACCTTCGGGCATTACGAAGACCGGCGGAAGTGACAACTATAACCGCCATACGACATAACATTGTACTCGCATCTAGGCCGTAGGCATAGTCTTAAGTCCGTCCTGTTTTTTACAATCGAGGACATTGCCCATTAACGACACGAGTTGTAAGAGCGCATATAATATTGTGAGGCAGCCTATTTATGTTCGCTATGTTTACATCGCTTTACCGCCTAATTTCGATTGCCTCGCTAGGGCTATTTTGATAAGCTTGGAAAACAATCCGCCGAACAGGTGACGTGCAATATGAAGGAAGTCATACAGGAAGCCATTAAGCTCCTTGAAAATGGTACTCCGGGCGTATTGGCGACGGTGGTTCGCACCAAAGGATCGACCCCGCAAAAACCCGGCGCCATGCTTTTGGTGCGCGAAGACGGCACCGGAGTGGGAACTTTGGGCGGCGGCTGCGTTGAAGGGGACATCTGGTTCGCCGCGAAAGAGATGCTGCGGTTGCACGGCGGACCCGAGTTTAAAGACTATTTCTTGAACGAGGAAATCGCCGCCCGCGACGGTCTGGTTTGCGGCGGCACGATGTACTTTTACCTGGAGCCCATTTGGCAGCCAGAGGACTTTGTGCCCATCGGAACCGAGCTTATCCAGGCTTACGAAGGTGGAGAACCGGTGGGCCTGGCAACCGTGGTCAACGTTCCTAAAGGCAGCGACGATCTGGGCGCCAAGTTGTTGCTTCGCAGCGATGGCTCTACCTCCGGCTCCTTGGGTAGCCCGGTGCTAGACGCCAGGGCGATCGAAACCGCTCGGCAAGTCGCCGATGTTGGGAATGTAGAGTCTTTCATCACCGAAGACAACATTGAGGTCTTCGTTGAGGGATTCACCACGCCGCCAACCCTGGTGATGGTGGGAGGGGGCCACGTAGGCAAAGCCACTGCCGACCTGGCTAACATCCTGGGTTACCGGGTATTTATCGTCGATGACCGGCCCGAGTTTTCCAACGCCGAACGGTTCCCTTATGCCGAGGAGACAGTGGTGGCCAATTACGACCAATGGGCTAATGATTTGGATATTAACGTAAACAGTTTTGTAATTGCCGCGACACGGGGCCACCGTTACGACGACATGGCTGTGGAGTCGGCACTGACCACCCGCGCCCGCTACATCGGGTTGATGGGCAGCCGGCGGAAAAACATGATGATTTTCCAGCGTCTGTTGCGTCAAGGTGTTTCGACGGAGCGGTTGAAGCAGGTCCATGCTCCCATCGGCTTGGACATTGGAGCCCTGACGCCGGAAGAGATCGCCGTCAGCATCATGTCCGAGATTATAATGGTCCGCCGGGGCGGCACCGGTGCTTCCCTGCAGATGGACGATTGGTTCGTTGACCGTGCCGCGTCCATCGTGGAACGCAAGGTGGAAGTTTAACGGCCAAGGTCCTGATATGGCCGCCGTTATCGCGATACTTCTGGCCGCCGGCGAGTCCCGCCGGATGGGCCAACTTAAAGCCCTGCTACCTTGGCAGGGCACTTCTTTGTTGAAACATCAGGTTGCTTCTTTGCGGGCGGGGGGCGTGGACCGGGTAGTGGTGGTGCTAGGTCATCGCTCCGATGAATTGAAGGCCGAATTGGCGGAAATCGAAGGGGTTTCCTGGCAGCTCAACCCGGATTACTTACAGGGCAAAACGACGTCCATAAAAGCCGGCCTAAGTACTTTGGGGAAGGAGCAGCTCGACGCCATTCTGATACTGAATGTCGACCAGCCCAGAAGCGCGGACGTTATCCGATCCCTGCTGAAAGAGCATCTCTCTCAGGGCAGCCTGATCACTATCCCCACCCATAACGGGAGAGGTGGACATCCGATAATTCTTTCCCGATCTCTGTTGGACGAATTGCGGGAGATAGACGAGGAAACGTACGGCATAAAAGCTGTGGTGCAGCGCCATCTGGATGCTACCCGCCGTGTGGAGATGGATGCCCCGGAAGTGCTCTGGGACTTGAACACCCCCGAAGAGTACCAGCGTGTCCTGGAAGAAGGCGGCTGACGAAGTTCTCTTCCGTTGGACATCGCGATTCAGGAAGGTCGCCAGGTCGACACCGGTTGGCTGGCTTCCTTATTCTAAGTGGGTTGTGAGTTAGTTGACCGGCTATTGGGCATCGCCAGGGTGGTTAGGAATCCCAAGAAAAACAGGACCGCAGCTGCGTAGAAGGCGATCCCCCAATCGTCGTTGTAGTAGTTGATCAATATTCCTAGGATCCAGGCCGCCGTCGCGCTGAACGCCGCGTTGCTCCCCCACATCAGTCCCATGAAAGTCGCGTCCAATCCCCGGCCCTCAGCGACATCTATGGCGGCCGCTTGCGTCAGTGAGTTCACCGACGAATGGAACACCCCAAACAAGACAACCGACACCGTCATGCCGATACCGCCGCCGGATATGATCGTAGTGATGGACAGCACCACGGCGACCAGCATCAAGAAGACGATTATGAGCTTCCGGCCTATGCGGTCGGACAAAGCGCCGAACAGGGGACCGGATACTATTCCGGGAGCGGCCACCAACGAGACATGGACGCTGACCATAAAGAATCCCATTTCCAATTCTTGACGCAGGTAAAAGGGCAGAAAGAAGATATAAGACCGGTCACCCATTCCCCGGACGGCGGAAACCAAGAAGATGGACCACATTCCGGTCCCGCGGAAGGAGTCCCTCAAGTTGGCCATCTGGGATTTGAGATTGCTGACCAAGTTAACCGGGCCGGGTTTGGGACCGCCGACGTTCCACAGCAAAATCAACACGACGACGCCTAAAAGTAGGAGCACCGGAGTTCCGCCCCCCATGATCCAACGCCAACTAGTAACTCCCATGAGTAACAGGAGGCCTCCGGCGATCAGCGGCCCGGCCAGGTCTCCCACGTTCCCCATTGACCTGTGAAGGGAGATGTAAAGTCCACGCTGCCTGGGAAAGCGGCGGGCCAGCAGGCCCAGCGCCGGAGGGTGCCACAATGCACTACCGGCGGACGCGACCACCAAGGCGCCAAGCAGAAAGAAATAGGTCGGCGATATAGCTACCATCAGGTAGCCCAATCCGATGAGGCCCATGCTTATCCCCAACACCTGTCCGCTGCGGTACCGGAAGATGTCCACGAAGAAGCCGCTAACGACGCTGGTTAGGCCGCCGGTAAGTTGGCGGACCGCCGACATCACGCCGGCTTGGATAGGGTCCAGCCCCATGGTTTCGTAGATCGCGGTGACTAGGACTGGGAAGCTATGGGCATAGATGTGCTCAAGACCGTGGGTGCCGATGAGGGTAGTCGCCATGGTCTTGTCGTTGGTCCGGCCCCCTCCTTGTCGCGCAGGGGCAGGAATGCTTTCGGCTGCTTCAACCACGTTGTAGAACCTGCTTTCATCAATTTCTCATGCCGATGGCCAGATACGGCAGGTAGTAATTGGGCTAACTTCGGGAGTATACACCTGGCAACTCCCAGTTCAAAGCGTATTCCGCCGTCAGAGTTTCAGATTCCGTAATAATGTTTCGCGACCTGCCCCGAGTGTAATTGGCGAAATGGCTGGGCAGCCAGCGGAATGACGTCAGTTTGCGGCCAATCGGCCGTCGCTCACCTGGTTTCATACAATGATGCAAAATGGTAGTAGAATGACGGGAGGAACTCGCGGATCCGAAGATCAGAAATTATTAACTCCGGTTGGCTGGTCCGTGTTTCGATAGATAAATCGGCTCAATTGCCATGCGTATACTCCGTCATCGGTACTAGGGACCCTTGTATAATTGAACCACTAAATACTCAATGGAGCCGCGCCTTTGCGTGCTTTAATACTTTCCGACATTCACGCCAACTTGGAGGCACTCAGTGCGGTCATTGACGACGCGAGCAGCCGCGGCGGCTTTGATGTCCTATGGTGCTTGGGAGACTTGGTGGGCTACGGCCCGGACCCAGGCCCTTGCTTGACCTTGGTCCGCAGCCACTCCTTTGTGGCCGTGGCCGGCAACCACGACTATGCGTCCGTGGGCAAGATGAGCGTAGACGCCTTTAATTACGCCGCCAAGGCCGCGGCCAATTGGACCACCGGCCAACTTTCCCAGAGCGAGGTAGATTTCTTATCCGGACTTCCCTTGGTTGCCAACCACGAACCATTCACCATGGTCCACGGCAGCCTGAAGGATCCCTTGGAAGAGTACTTGCTGGACGCCGACGCGGCGGAAGCCAGTCTAAAGTTGTTGGCCACTCGATTCCTGCTGGTGGGACATTCTCATTTTCCTTTCCTGTGTTTGGAGAACCAGAGCACACCCCAGTTCGTGGAATTCACGGAAGATGCGGTGCTGCCTTTAACCGAGGAGCGGTGGATAATCAATCCCGGTTCTACCGGACAGCCCAGGGACCGGGATCCCCGGTCCAGTTACGCCATATACGACGACCAAAATGTCACGATCGAGCGCCATCGCGTGGAATACGATATTGAGAGTACCCAGAACAAGATGCGGGAAGCTGAATTGCCGGAATATCTGATTGAGCGGCTCAAGTTCGGCATTTAGGCGTATATAATAGAAAGAGCAGATATTCGCGAACCAACATCCTGACTGGGATATCATCGGTGGGCGGTTGACACGGCGGATAGATTATTGATAGGTTTTGGCTACGTGATAGTCGTGCGTCTATCACATCAAGGCCCCAAAACGGCCCGCTAGCTCAACTGGCAGAGCAACTGACTCTTAATCAGTAGGTTCCCGGTTCGACCCCGGGGCGGGTCACCAATATAATGTAGATTGGTACACTAGGCCGGGGCGATGCTCCGGCCTTTGGATTTGGGGTTTTAGTTTTGACGGTGGAGAAGTGATTTGACTACCGATTTTGTGACTAATGAAGAGATCGTGCAGGAGGCGCGCAAGCGGTTGGGGCAGGGGCCGTGGGATTATTTGGTGGGCGCTTCCGAGTCGGAGACGACTATGCGGCGGAACCGGTTGGCTTTCGACCGCATCGCCTTTCGGCCACGGGTGTTGGTTGACGTATCCAAGACCGATACGTCTACCACTTTCATGGGCCATGACATGCGGATCCCGGTTCTGCTCGCTCCAGTTGGTTCGTTGCAGGTGTTCATTCCGGAGGGTGGGGCCGCCGCCGCCAAGGCTGCCGGGCAGTTTGGGGTAATCCATGTCGTAAGCTCGGTTACCGAGCCTTCGCTTGAGGAGACGATGGCGGTCACGGACAGCCCCAAGATATTCCAGCTTTATATCCACGGCGATTGGGACTGGACCAAGGAGATGATCGACCGGGCCAAGAATGCCGGTTACCAGGGTCTTTGTATCACAACGGATACGGCGAATTACAGCCGGCGGGAGCGTCCTTTGCTTACCCGTTGGACGCCTGTCTCCCAACGTGCCCCTCGAAACCCGGTCTGGGCGGCGTCGGTTACCTGGGAGAGCATTGATCGGATCAAGGAGTACGCCGGTCTTCCCTTCATGCTAAAGGGTATCGCGACCGCCTCGGATGCGGCGTTGGCGGTGGAGCATGGCGTAGACGTGATTTGGGTATCGAACCATGGCGGACGCCAGTTGGATCATGGGCTGGGAACGATGGACATGCTCCCGGAGATCGTGGATGCGGCCGGCGGTAGGGCCGAGATTGTCGTTGACGGCGGGGTCCAGCGCGGCAGCGACGTTTTGAAAGCGGTGGCCATGGGCGCTAAGACCGTGTCCATCGGCAAATTGCAGGGTTGGGGCCTAGCCGCCAATGGAACAGCAGGACTGGTGCGGGTGTTGGAGATCCTGCAGGAGGAGATCAGAGTGGCCATGGGCTTGATGGGAGTCACCTCCGTGGACCAACTCTCCCCGTCCTACGTGTGCAAAGCGGAAGCCACCACCCAGCCCCACGAAATGAGCGCCTGGGTCAACATGCCAGGGGGAAGGATAACTTAGACAACTCTCAAGTGCTTCCGCTCCCAGCCAATCCGGGGCGGCATTGGGGAGGCTTTCTCACGAGATGTCTTCAGGCCTACCCAAAAACTTGGATTATGGGCGGCCTCCCCCGGGAAACCATCTGGATCTTTGACGTAGCCGGAGTAACTTCCCCAAAATACTTTTTGCGGTCGCTTAATGAGAGCCTCTCCGGCGGACACCGCCTGTTCTATCGCTCGGTCGACTGCTGACTCCGATGCGACGTTATGGGCTGATGCGAACCCGGGATAACCACATCCATCCAGTAGAACCGCCGCATCCTCCGCCTGGGTATCTCGAGGGTACAATCCCAGCCAACTGCCATTTAGCATGAACAAAACGATTCCAGGTGGAGGATCCATCTTCGGAGGCCCTAGTCCTGACTGTTAGAACTTGATCGAGAGTGCCCAGATATCTCACGCCCAGAGTTATCATGCTTATTCTCGGCTTCAATTTTCCCCTTGTGACTCAATGCGACGATTCTGTTCAACGGGCGCCCGTCTATGTGGCAAACCTCAGCTGTATTTATTGCCAAATGACGGTCCATACTCCAAGTTCCCCATGTCGACCCACGCCCGTAGAACGTTGGCGTGAGCCAACCGCACCGCCTCCGGCGCCTCATCCATCTCCCTTTCGTAGGCCGCCCATTCGTCTCCGGGTGCTTTACCCAGGTTTTCCAGGACCCAGAGCAGGAGCCGCACCCTTTCCTTGTGAGTGTTCGATGCCTCAGCCATAGATTTCTCCTAATCGCCAGGCTGGCCAATTCTACAAAGTTTATTAAGAGTACCACCGCCGCTTATCTCGGAAGGAATCGGGATCAGCCGGGACTCCGCATTGCCTAACACAACCATGATGCGGTTGTGGCCGAGGGCAGGGTTTAAATCAAATGGTTGGCCGGGACGACCTTGAACAAATAGTCGTCCTAGCATGTTGTTCGCGTCTATTGCCCAGTTGTTTAATAGATTCCAATCCTTGGAACCAGCTATTCCAACCTCAAAGCCTTGCCGTCGAGTATGGCTGAGGCTTGGGCGATCGATGTCCAACTACTTGAATATGAAGTGGCGAACCGTATCTATTGTTTATGGGTGGACAATGAATCAGAGGGTCAGATATAATACCTCGGCCCGCCACAGAGGGGTGGCTACCCGTGGTCCCGAATGTTTCGTACTAAACTGTGGCTAGGTCAATCGGTGAAACATCGTGCGCCGGCCCGCTCGGGGAAGTGTCGGAACTGGTAGACGAGCATGATTTAGGATCATGTGCTGAAAGGCGTGGGAGTTCGAGTCTCCCCTTCCCCACCAGCGACAGAGAAGCAGGGCGCTCAAAAGCCGGAGTAATCGAAAAACCCTCTAGTCTCGAATAAAACACATTCTAGGGCCGATGGTTATTGAGGAGAGTCAGTTGCCGAATTTATTAGAGGTAAAAGATCTACAAACCTATTTCTACACCTATGAAGGTGTGGTAAAGGCGGTGGATGGCGTTTCCTATGAACTTGAAGAGGGAGAAACGCTGGGGTTGGTTGGCGAAAGCGGCTGCGGGAAAAGCGTTAGCGCCTTGTCCGTGATGCGTTTGATCCCCGACCCGCCGGGAAAAATCATCAATGGCGAGATTCAGTTCGAGGATGAGGACATCCTGAAAATCGACATGGACGATATGCGCCGGATCAGAGGCGGCAAGATCGCCATGGTGTTCCAAGAACCCATGACTTCCTTGAACCCTGTGCTCACGGTTGAGAAGCAACTCACTGAAACCCTTGAGCTACACAAGGGAATGACCCGGGCCGAATCCCGAAGGGAAGGAGTGGACTTGCTCGCCAGGGTGGGCATCCCCGATCCAGAGACACGTATCAAACAGTATCCTCACCAGTTCAGCGGCGGGATGCGGCAAAGAGTGATGATTGCCATGGCTCTTAGCTGTAACCCCAGGCTCATAATCGCCGACGAGCCTACTACCGCGCTGGACGTGACCATTCAGGCGCAGATCTTAGAGTTGATGAAGTCGCTGACCACCGAGTTCGGCGTGGCATTAATCGTCATCACTCACAATCTGGGTGTAGTGGCCCGCTACGCCGACCGCGTGAACATAATGTATGCCGGCAAGATTATCGAGCGAGGCTCCGCTCGGGAAATCTATTCCAATCCACGGCACCCCTATACTGTGGGTTTGCTCCGGTCAGTGCCCCGTTTGGATCTGCCGCGCCGCATGAGATTGGACCCCATCGAGGGACAACCGCCGGACTTGGTCAATCTGCCGGCTGGGTGTTCTTTCCGGGCGCGATGCCGGTGGGCGATCGATAAGTGCGCAACTGACTCTCCAGAGTTGGTTCCCGCCGGAGAAGGCCATCTATCCGCTTGTTTCCGGGCCGAAGAGTTGGGAGACTTGATAAAGGAAGTGGTGGCCGAGGAAGCGATACGATTTGGGATTGACGCCGAATCAGATGCCGCGCCCGAACCCGTTGCGCCCGAGCCCGAAGCGGTGGCGTCCGAAGATAACCAGCCAGGAGAGGACGGTTAGGTATGACCACAACCCCAGAAGTTCAACCCCAAGGAAACGCTCCATCGCCGGATTCCGAGAACCTGATCGAAGTTAACAATTTGAAGATGTACTTCCCCGTGAGTTCGGGGTTGCTCTTCCAACGGACTGTGGCCAACATCAAAGCCGTCGACGGCGTTAGCTTTGTGATAAAAAGGGGTGAAACCCTAGGACTTGTCGGGGAAAGCGGATGCGGCAAGACGACCACCGGCCGGTGCATCCTCCAGCTTTACAAGCCTACCGAAGGATCCATCACTTTTGACGGCCGCGAATTGACGGGCATGGGTTCCCGGGAATTGAGGTCGATGCGGCGGGAGATGCAGGTGATCTTCCAGGACCCTTACAGTTCGTTGAACCCCAGAATGACCGCCGGCAATATTATCGGCGAGCCTTTGGTAGTTCACGGATTGGTGGAAAGCAAAGCCGAGTACCGCGAACGCGTCGCTAATCTTCTACAAAATGTCGGTCTGAACCCATACATGGCAGACCGGTTCCCCCACGAGTTTAGCGGCGGACAGCGGCAAAGAATCGGAGTGGCCAGGGCATTGTCGGTGAGCCCCAAGTTTATCGTTGCCGATGAGCCTGTCTCCGCTCTGGACGTGTCGATTCAGGCCCAGATCGTAAACCTCTTGGAAGACCTTCAGAATGAATTCAACCTTACTTACCTGTTCATCGCCCACGACCTGTCCGTAGTCCGTCATATCAGCGACAGAGTCGGTGTGATGTACTTGGGCCACATCGTGGAGATGGCGGACCGGAATGAGATCTACGTCAATCCTATCCATCCTTATACCAAGGCCCTCCTTTCCGCGGTTCCCATACCGGACCCGGTGATTGACGCCCAACGGGAAAGAGTCTTGTTGACCGGTGAGGTCCCCAGCCCCTTGAACCCACCTTCCGGGTGTGTATTCCACCCACGCTGCCCCATCGCCAACGACGAGTGCAATCAGGTAACGCCCGAGTTGCGGGAAGTAGAGCCCAACCATTGGGCAGCCTGCATCAGGGCTGACGGTTACGGCGCATTCTAAGCAAGTTTAGCGCGGTATCTTAAGATTTTGAATGGGGGCGTCCCGAGCGCATCGGGATGCCCCTAAATATTTGTTCGCCAAACGCTGTACGGTCCAGCCTTGTAGCCGTATTCCCCTCGTGATACCATCGATAGAGCATGGACCCCGAACTAATACGAAATTTTTGCATAATAGCCCACATCGACCACGGTAAGTCGACGCTGGCGGACCGATTTCTGGAGATCACCGGGACAGTTCGCGCCCAAGACATGAGGTCCCAGTTCCTTGACCAGATGGATCTGGAGCGCGAGCGCGGCATCACCATCAAGGGAAAAGCGGTGGCCATGCACCACCGCGCCCCAGACGATCTCGTATATCAGTTAAACCTTATCGACACCCCCGGCCACGTGGATTTCAGCTATGAAGTGTCACGGGCTATGGCCGCCGCCGAGGGTGCCTTGCTGGTGGTGGACGCCAGCCAAGGGGTTGAGGCCCAAACCATCGCAAATGCTTTGTTGGCGATGCACTACAACCTGGACCTGATTCCGGTGGTGAACAAGGTAGACCTGCCTCAGGCCGAGCCCCATCGGGTGGCCAGCGAACTCCAGCAGGTGTTCGGCTTCCGCGAGGATGAAATACTCTACGTCTCCGCCAAAGAAGGCACCGGAGCCCAAGAGATTCTCGATGCCGTGGTGGCCCGCATACCTCCCCCCAAGGGAATCTCAAAGGATTCTTTGAGGGCTCTTGTATTCGATTCGGTCTACGATTCCTATAAAGGAATCATCGCGCACATCCGGGTGCAAGACGGCCAACTCTCCCGGGATCAACGTCTACAAGTCATGTCCTCGGGTAAAGTGGCTGAAATCTTGGAAGTGGGCGTATTCGCGCCTTTCCCTAAAACCGTGGACACCATTTATGCGGGTCAGGTGGGCTATGTCGCCACCGGATTCAAGGATGTCCGGGATTGTAGTGTGGGCGACACTCTCACAAATAACAGCAAGCCGGCCAAGGAACCCTTGCCGGGCTATATGCCCCTGAAGTCGATGGTATTTGCCGGACTCTATCCATCCGACGGCGAAGATCATAACAGGCTGAGAACATCTCTGGAGAAGTTGCAGCTGAACGATGCCTCGTTAAGAATTGAGCCGGAAAACAGCACGGCTTTGGGTTTTGGTTTCCGCTGCGGATTTTTGGGACTGATGCACATGGAGATAGTGCAGGAACGTCTGGAACGGGAATACGACCTGGACATCATTGTTACTTCCCCCAGCGTATCCTATCAGGTGGTTTCCCCCACCGGAGAAATCACGAATATCGACAATCCTTCCAAGCTCCCGCCTCCCCATGAAGTTAAGGAAATTAGGGAGCCGGTATTGGACCTGACTATCGTTGCCCCCGACCGTTACGTCGGCGTCATTATGGAGTTGATGCACTCCCGGCGGTCCGAATTCAAAAAAATGGACTATATCCAGGGCGGCATGGTCCAGCGGGAAGGCGTGGATTCAGATACGGCCCAATCTCGAGTGGTCATGGAATACACGCTGCCCTTGGTAGAGTTGCTGGCCGATTTCTACAACCAACTCAAGTCCCGTACCCAGGGATATGCCTCGATGGACTACTCTCTTAAAGGATACGAGGCTGCTTCGTTGGTAAAAGTAGACGTGTTGGTCAATCAGCAGCCGCTTGAAGCACTGGCGATGATACTCCACCGGGACCAAGCGGTTAGCCACGGCCGAGAGGTTATTCAAAGGCTGAAGGCGGCCATTCCCCGGCAACTGTTTGAGGTTCCTCTCCAAGCGGCCATCGGCAGCCGAATCATCGCAAGGGAAACCATTCGGGCCATGCGCAAGGACGTGCTCGCCAAGTGCTATGGGGGGGACATCACCCGGAAACGGAAGCTGTTAGAGAAGCAAAAAGAAGGAAAGCGCCGGATGAAGATGGTTGGCCGAGTAGAGGTTCCGCAGGAAGCTTTCCTGACCCTGCTCAAGATCGGCGCGGAAGACTGATTCAGGAAAAACCCAGGGAGGCTCTCAAATCGCCGATCTGGTTCAGGTGCTCCCGCCAGTGTCCGTCAAATCCCCGCTCCAGTAGCATATCCACGGTTCGCTGTTCGTCGACCTCCCGGCTTTTGAAATGCGCCAGAACCGGTTTGCCGGCCAAGTCTTCGTCGGTCGCCGAACCCAGAGCCTGCTCCAATTCCTGAAATAGGGTGTTGATGTCATCCCGCAACTGTGCCATGTCCTTGGCTTGCTTCTCCGGCGTCATGTTGGCCCGGCCGGCCCAAATGTCATACTCTTCCAGCTCTCCCAATAGGATTCCCCGCACGATCGAATGGATCCCGCCGGGCGGAGTATCCAGTAAGTGGCAGACGACTTCCCGGACACACCAAACGGAAGGCTCAGGTTTCCAGTCCAGGCAATAGTCCATTCCCTCCAGTAATTCCAAAAGGTCGGCCCTGATACCATGGGCCGTTGCCAGATGGCGGTCTCTGAGGCTGGTCATGGGCGCAGGACCATGAGGAACAGAATGACGATAGGCAGCAGCGTTGCAATGCCACCGAACATCGACCAGCGCTTGCTGGTGCGGGAGTAAGCGGAGTCCAGCGAGCCGGCGGCCAACCCCTCCTGGGATAGTCTGACCAAGCGCAATTGGAGAGGAATCAACACACCGGCCCAGATGAACGCGGTAACGAGCAACAGCATCAAAGATATACCCAGCCAAGGCTCTTGGAACCGCTCCCAGCCACTGAGCCCAGCCAGCAGGATGCCGGTCACAAGCAGAGCCGCGATGCCGGGTCCGGTAAACACGTAGTCCGCCAACAGAACGGCCCGGGACGTCATAGCCATATTTTCAAGGTTGCCAGAACGGTCGGCGCGTACCTTCCAGAACGCCGTGGTGATCAGATTCCCTAAAAAGATGACCGCCGCTAGGATGTGGATGGCTAAAATGAACTGAAACAATATTCCCTCCGTGGTCTAAGCTTGCCGGCATCGAAAAAGCCCCCGGCCCTTGGGCTGGGTCACTCCGGCTGCAGTGTCTTCAACAGTGCCAGGACTTCCTGGCGGGTGTCCTCCCGCGCCAGACCGAACTCCAACGACGCCCGCAGTAGGCCCAAGGGTGTTCCTCCGTCATAGCGCGTACCCAAGAACTCGTAAGCGTAAAGTTCGTGATGCGTCAATAGGAGCAGGAGGGCGTCGGTCAACTGAATCTCGCCGTTGGTTCCCGGTGGAGTCCTCCTTAAATGATCGAAAATCTCCGGCGGCAGGATATAGCGTCCGACAATGGTTAGGTTGGAAGGGGCTTCTTGGCGGGTGGGTTTTTCCACAAGCCCTTGAATTTGATGAACGCGGTCGTCCACGGGAGTCGCGTCTACCACTCCGTAGTTATGGACCCGTTCCCATGGCATCGGCTCGACGGCCACCACACCGCCCCCGGTGTTTTCGTGAACCTTCAGCATCTGTGCGACGACGCCGGGGCTATGAGCGATGATGTCATCGGGCAGTATTACAACGAAAGGTTCTCCGGCAACCGCTTCTTCCGCAGTCAAGACGGCATGCCCTAAACCCAGTGGCTGTTCCTGGATGACGAAAGACACTTGGGCTAGTTCCGCAGCGGCCCTAACCTTCCCGGCCAAAGCGGTAGCGCCGGATTCGGCCAGACGCTCCTCCAAATCCGGCTGAGCTTGGAAGTAGGCGGCGATGGATTCCTTGCCTCTGGAGGTTACGACGATGACCCGTTCTATCCCGGCCTCCGCAGCCTCTTCCACCACGTACTGGAGCATTGGCTTGTCCAGAATGGGCAGGAGTTCCTTGGGCACCGACTTGGTTACCGGGAGGAACCTAGTGCCCAATCCAGCGGCGGGAATGACGGCGGTCCTAACTTTCATGTCGCGCTCCTAGAGCGGGCTAATTCTAACACCGGGCTAGGTAAGGGACAACGCAACCGACCGGGGTTTGGCTGGACAAGGCTAACCCACACACTTTTCTACATTCGGCGCTATATGTGTGTTTGACATGGTGCTAGGGCTAGCCTACCATTATATTGAGACCGCGCTAGACGGGGAGTTAGCGGTGCCTTGTACCCGCAATCCGCTATAGCGGGGTTGAATGCCTCTCCCAGGCATGACCATTAGGCCAATATTTCGGATAGGTGATGTTGAAGGTTGGGTCCCACGCGGCGCAGACCTGCGAACTCCGCCAGGCCGGAAGGAGCAACGGTAAACAGTGCTCTGCGGGTGCCGTGGGAGCGCCTGACCCGAGTCACCGCCCGGAACATGCCTAGTGGCCAGCGTCGAAGAGAGGTGCGCGGTCTCTTACCAAGATGATGACGGTCTCGCGCTAGATACTATCGACCAGCCCTGGGACAGTGACTCCACCACCAGACCATCCAGGGCAGGACACCGCAAGGCTCTTGGCCAGCACTTTCTGACCGACACCCGGATTCTCAACCGAATCATCGCCGCGGCGGAGCTTGTTCCCGAAGACCAGGTATTGGAGATCGGACCCGGACGGGGCGTGTTGACCCGCCGGTTGGTTGAGCGGGCCGGCCGGGTGGTGGCGGTGGAAATGGACCGGGTGCTGGCCGCTGAATTGCCGGCGCGTCTTGACCATCCCCCTAACCTGGAAGTAGTCTACGGCGACGCCCGAACGATAGATTTGGCGCCTTTGGTGGGCGAGGACAAGCCCTACAAAGTGGCGGCCAATCTCCCTTACTACGCCGCCAACCCGATAGTCCGCCGGCTACTTGAGGCCGCGCCAAAACCGGCGTTGCTGGTGGTGATGGTCCAGCAGGAAGTTGCGCGCTCCATGCTGGCGAAACCCGGTGGAATGAGCATCTTATCGGTCGCAACCCAGTACTATGCTCAACCCTCCCTCGTGTGCCACGTCCCTCCACGATCTTTTCGTCCGCCTCCGTCGGTGAATTCATCGGTAGTACGGCTGGACGTCAGGTCTCAGCCCGCAGTAGCTGTAACCGACGAATCGGCCTTCTTTCAAGTGGTCCGCGCCGGATTCTCCGCCAAGCGGAAGCAGTTGCGAAACTCCTTGAGCCACGGTTTGGGCGTCCATCCCACGACAGTGGGAGAACTATTGGAGGACTTGGAGTTGGACGGCCGTCGGCGGGCCGAGACTTTGACCCTGGACGAGTGGGGGTTGATCTACAGAGGCTGGGAGGAGCGGGTCCGGGGAGCGGTATAATCGTGAAAGTTCCAGCTTACGCCAAGCTGAACCTCGTCTTGGAGGTGCTGGGCCGGCGGTCC
>JYMV01015444.1_pt1 | contig 23965 bp, 14 predicted proteins | sample 338911 | NCBI WGS metagenome assembly JYMV01 (sample SAMN03354496, study PRJNA234377) | hydrothermal vent metagenome | biome: Deep sea; feature: Hydrothermal plumes at the Eastern Lau Spreading Center, Western Pacific Ocean; material: Seawater | place: Tonga | collected 2009 | depth 2000 m m
ATTTTGGATAGGTTTCAGTTTGATTTCCTTCCTCATCAATACGCTGTTTGAAATAGCCCTCCTTGTATAATAAGGTAATCGCACATAACGGTAAACCTTCATCAGCCGCCGCTTTAATATGGTCTCCCGCTAATACACCCAAGCCGCCGCTGTATGTTGGTAGACTGGAGGAGATTCCAATTTCAGCACTGAAATAGGCAATCTTGTAGTCAAAAGCAGTCATTTAGCCCATCCTACCGCTCTCTTGAGTCAGACTTCGCATGCGTTCAATCATCCCATCTGAAAGCAAATCCTGGTTGAAACGCCATACCCAGTTCCCTTCAATTGTTCCAGGAATATTCATGCGGGCTTCTGAATCGAGACCGAGAATATCCTGAAGCGGAATGATGGATGTATGCGCCTTGGATTGTAAGGCCAATTGAATCATATCCCAGTTTATTTCTGATCCATCTGTGCCGAGATAACTCAGAACTCTGGCACGTTCTTCTGTGATCTCATCGTCGGTCTGTGTAACTGCTGTGCCCGGGTCATCATGAAACCAGCCGAGTGTCGTGTTATTATCATGGGTGCCAGTATAGACTACACAATTTTCCGGATATTCATCCGGCAAACATCCATTTCCTCGCTCATGGGAATCAAAGGCAAATTGAAGTATTTTCATACCGGGCAAATGATATTTTCCTCTTAATACGGCAGCTTCCGTTGTCGCTTCGCCAAGATCCTCGGCAAAGATTGGTTTTCTCCCAAGCTTACGAAAAAGGGTGTCAAATATCTTTTCTCCAGGGCCTTTCACCCACCTTCCATTCTGTGCCGTTTTACTTTCAATAGGTACTTCCCAGTATTTCGCAAAACCGTTGAAATGATCAATTCGAACGATATCCACCATGTCATACAGTTTTTGCAAACGCTTCGTCCACCAGGAATACCCAGACTTATTGTGTGCATCCCACTTGTAGATAGGATTCCCCCACAATTGACCTGTTTCACAAAAATAGTCAGGCGGACAGCCTGATTGTACGGTCATATTACCGTCTTCATCAAGCTGGAAGAGTTCCTGGTTCGCCCAGACATCAGCACTATTGTAAGAAACATAGATAGGAATATCTCCAATAATTTTTACACCCTTTTCGTGGGCATATTTTCTTAGACGATTCCACTGATCATCAAAAAGGAACTGCGCTATTTTCTGTCGCTGAATCCCTGCTTCATATTGATGACGGGCAGACTGGATCGCATTATCTTCACAGCGAGCATACTTTGGGTCCCAATCCATCCAGGCAACCCCATCATGCGCATCTTTAAGTACGGTAAATAAGGAATAATCATCAAGCCAATAACCATTCTTTTCACAAAACACTTCTAAAGCTGCTTTTTTTTCTTCCGAAGCACACTTGCTGAACCTCTTGCAAACAGTGTTGAGAATATGAGCACGATCTGGGGCAACTTTTTTAGCGTCATATTTGTGTACAGGATATTTTTTCAGTCCGTTCAAATCACTTCTATTTAAGTACCCTTCCTCAATAAGCGCATCAAAACTGATCAGCATTGGATTATTTGCAAAGGCAGAAACTGTATTATAGGGACAGTTGCCGGATCCCGGATCTCCCAAGGGCAATATTTGCCACAAGCGTTGTCCCATTTCAGAAAGTCTGTCTATAAAACGAAAAGCTTCCGGACCGATTTCACCAATCCCGTACCTTCCCGGAAGGGAAGTGATATGGAGCAGAATACCGCCAGTTCGTGGATATATCATGGGACTACAGTCTAAAGATTGAAAGAAGGGTTAATCAGCCTGGTTTATCAGTTTTTGAAATTCCAGTTCCTGGGTTTGAATTTTTCCATCTACATCTTCTCCGTAAAGAGTTAACGTTGTACCGAGATCTTCAGCAACAGTCCATTCAGCCTCATTTATAATAATAGAATCCCCCACAGAAATGGATTCTACTTCTGTTCTTGTGCTTATGTTTAAGTCTATTATCTTCATGGTAGCACTCCTGTTCAGATTTTTGCGAGCAGATTTTCTAAATGAATATCCGGATGGCTCATCATTTGTTTTACGATCGGATTCGGATCAAAATTCAGTCGCTGTCCAGCCAGAGTTATATCCAGAATGATATAATCGGAAGCGATTTTCATAATTGCGGGATTTGATGTCCAAACGGCACGAGCACTTTGTTGAGAAGAACTACCCATAATGGTCAATTTATTATCAACAACTAATACAACTTTTGGTTTCCATATTTCATTTAAATCCTTTTCATCCAAATCGTACGAAATTGTTGTTCCAATTGGTTTTTTAATGCGTGAAAATGAAAAAATAACGATGTTTACGTCCCGATCCTCAGCAGTTTTTAACTCCTTCTTCAATTTTTCTACTTCATTATTCCAAGCATTAATTATGACTAAAGTTGAGGCACTGTTGACTGCTTCACGCATTTTATAAATAAGGTTATCATAGCCATGTATATGCCAAAAATCAAAAGCTTCTTCATCCATTTCCATTTTATCTAGAGCTAGTTTTAAATCCTCAATCTGGTTCTCATGCAAATTTTGAAGATGTTCAATTAGAGATGAGGGGGAAAGTGGAATATATCTTTTTGGATTACCGCCTTCCGAACTCACAATACCCATTTTTTCCATGCGGGTTAGCGTGCCATAAATAGCAGAACGGGGTATTGCTGAATATTTACTTACTTCGTAGCCGGTAGCCGGGTTGCTATTTACTAAACTCAGGTAAGCCTTAGCTGCATTTGCCGAAAAGCCAAACCTCTCGAGCAACGTGCTTATTTCTCTTTCAATATTAGCCAACTTGGTTATTATATGTTTATTATAGGGTTAAATTGTGTTGATCGCTTTTGGTTAATATACTTAATTTAATAACAGTAACTCAATAGTGAGTCACTAAATTTTTGAATTAATGAAGAATTTTTATTCAATCTGGATTTTTTTCTTAGCAGTCTTTATATCACCTATAAAGAGTTCCGAAACCTATCGTATTGATCATTTAGAACCCCCATTCTGGTGGGTTGGGATGGCGGAGAATAAACTGCAGCTGATGGTTCATGGCAAGAATATTTCGGACCTGGAACCAGAATTTTCCCACCCTGGAATAGAGATTAATCAAGTACATAGGTTAAGTAATCCAAATTACTTATTTATTGATCTATTTTTATCAGAAGAAGCAATACCTGGTGAATTCGAGATCATCTTTAATAAGGAAGGTCAGCCTAAGACAAAATATAATTATATACTTCTAAAAAGAGAACCGGATTCAGCTGACCGGCAAGGGTTTTCACCGGCAGATGTCATTTATTTAATTACGCCTGATCGCTATGCCAATGGAGATCCCGGCAATGATTCATCCTCACAGTTGAAGGAAAAACAAAATAGGTTAAAGAAAGGCGGTCGACACGGTGGCGATATTCAGGGGATCATTGATCATCTAGACTACATATCTGATATGGGCTTTACCCAGGTTTGGTTAAACCCAGTTTTAGAGAATGATCAACACACTTATTCTTATCATGGTTATTCAACCACAGACTACTATAATATCGATGCAAGATTTGGTAACAACGAACTTTACAAAGTTCTTTCTAAAGAGGCTAAAAAGAGAGGAATCGGGTTGGTGATGGACCTGATCTTAAACCACATAGGCTCTGAACATTGGTGGATGAAGGACCTACCTACGATAGACTGGATAAATAATGATGGTAAGTTTGTTAGATCAAACCATATTCATGAATCTGTCCATGATCCACATCTGACGGAATCACAGAGGGATCTATTCACCAGTGGCTGGTTTGTTGAGACCATGCCCGACCTAAACCAGAATTATACGTTTTTGGCAAATTATTTGATACAAAATTCAATTTGGTGGATAGAATATGCTGATCTATCGGGTTTTCGTATTGATACATATCCTTATATAGATAAAAATTTTCTTTCTATCTGGAGCAAAAGAATAGCAACAGAGTATCCCCGATTCAATTTTGTAGGTGAAGAATGGTCAAGCAATCCTACAATGGTCTCATACTGGCAGAAAGGAAGCAACCGTTATGATGATTATGATTCATATATACCTAGTATGATGGATTTCCCATTGCAAGAAGCACTTGTTAATGGCTTATTGGGTAATGAGGACTGGAATAGTGGTATTGTAGATATTTTTCGTGTCATATCAAATGATTTTCAATATGGAGATCCATACAATCTTGTAGTATTTGCTGGGAACCATGACATGAAAAGAATTTATTCCCAATTGAATGAGCAAATGGATCTCTACAAGATGGCAATGACAATCATAAATACAGTTAGAGGGATACCACAGATCTACTATGGAACAGAGATAGCTATGTCAAGCACAGGTGACCATGGAGCTTTACGCAAGGATTTCCCTGGTGGCTGGCCAGGTGATAAAGTAAATGCATTCACTGGTAGATCACTAAATAAAAAAGAATTAGAAGCACAGAATTTTATAAGAAAATTATTGAACTGGCGTAAGGAAAACATTGCCATAACCATGGGTAATATGATTCATTATCCAGTGGAAAATGGCATATATGTTTATTTTAGAAGCTATAATGAGGCACTGGTTATGGTGATCATAAACAATAATAAAAGATCAAAAACAATTGATCCTGGTCGCTTCAATGAAGTTATAGCTGAAAAAAAACAGGGAATAAGTATTTTGGATAATAAAGTATATGATCTTACAACTAAAATTAATCTCCCCGGTAAAGGTGCTCTTATCCTCGAGATCGACTAAGGGCAATAATGCAACGATTTAATAAAGACTTTTTCTTTCGGTTGTCCTTGGATCAGCGATTAATTGCAGTCATTTTTACAATCACTTTCTTTTCCTGTGATCAAGCAAATGACCCAGGATTAGCAGAGATTGACGGTGACATTATTACCCTCAATTCTTACCTCCTCCGGTATCAATCTTTTCTGTCAAAAACACATCAAACTGATAATCTTTCGAATCGCTACGCCCTATTGAATTCGTTGATTGATGAAGCAATGCTAATGGAATATGCTGAAGAAAAAGGAATTCCAGAAAAGATAGACAAATCCCCCCAAATGGAAAAAGAAAAAGGCCAACTCCTACTGAATGCATTCTATAAACAAGAGATCGATCCTCAACTGATAGCAGGAGAAACAGAATTAAGAAGAATGTACACCTGGTCCAAATCTTCAATTCATGTTAGGCACCTTTTTTCAAGGACCAGAGAAGGAATATTAGATATCCAGGATCAATTGGATTTAGGCAATTCCTGGGAGAAGCTTGCTTCGAACTGCTTCACAGATTCTCTCCTTTCATCCAACGGTGGTGACCTGGGATTCAGGGAGTTGGGAGATCTGGATCCAGCATTTGAACAGATTGCTTTTCAATTAAATGATGGGGAAATTTCTCCACCAATTATGACAGGAGATGGATACAGCATTATCCAACTTCTGGAAAGAAAATACGATCCATTCCTCATTGAAAATGAATATTTACACATGAAAGACCGATTAGACATTATTGCCAAGACCTATAAAAAACGTCCTGCCGTCCGTGAATATACTGATCGGGTTTACAATCAATTAAGGTTCGTATTTAATCACGAAAATCTATTACAACTACTGCCTGAAATTAATTTATTAAAAGGTAAATCTGTGGAGATAAAATCCGTCTTGCCCGATATTACTATTGTAAAATCATTGTCACTGAATACATATTGGACATCTACAGATATTCTGGAAAAATGTAGAACCTTATCACAGGAAAAAATCGCTCGGATCAATTCAGTTGAGAATGCAAAATCTATCATATCGGGTTTATTGATCAGGGAAGTGCTTCTTAAAAAAGCGGTTGAAGCAAATCTCCACCATGATAAGGATTTTATGGAACAGGTTAATAAATTAAAAAAGCAGCATACTATCCAAAATATATTTTATGGAATTAAGAACCCCGATATTGAACATGATGATCACTCCTCAAGATTCAATGCATTTCAGGATTTCATTGATAACCTGAGAAAAGAAAGTGACATCACTATTGACAGCACGGTGGTGAAAACCTTTATCCTTGACAAGAGAATGCACATATGAGGATTCTTGCAATGATTATAGTAGCAGCAGGTCTGGTTTTAGGAGGAACCACAGGAAAATTAACCGGCACTGTAAAAAATAAGAATGATAATACGCCTCTGGTTGGATGTAATATCGTCATTCTGAATACAGACCTGGGCACCGCATCGAATCCTTCCGGTGAATTTACCATCTTAAATATTTCTCCCGGTGTATATTCAGTGAAAGCCATGATGATTGGATACCAGTCTGTAACTGTAACACAAATTCCCATTTCAGTTGACAAAACATTCAGACTGAATTTTTCTATGGATATCCAAGTTGTTGAAGGTAAAGAAATTATAGTGGTAGCAGACCGTGGGGTCATCCAATTTGACAGAACAAATTCGGAAGCCAGAGTAACTTCGGATGTACTGGAAACGATGCCGCTTACTGAAGTGAGTGATGTTATTAAACTACAAGGCGGAATCACACAGGATGAAGGCGGTGGTATTCACATTCGTGGTGGCAGGGGAAGTGAGATAGTTTATATGGTTGACGGGATATCCATGACAGATGTTTATGATGGTGGGATTTCAGTTACAGTGGAAAACGATAACATCCAGGAATTGCAGGTCATCAGCGGGAATTTTAATGCTGAATATGGTAAAGCAATGAGTGGAGTAATCAACATGGTAACTAAAGACGGAGGAAATACATTTGAAAGCTCATTGAATTATTATTCCGGGGACCATATGACCTCTGATCCTATTTTTCGGGGCCTAGATACCTACTCGCCGTTTAATGATGTGAATATTGCTGGATCATTGAGCGGGCCTCTATTGGGCGACAGGGTAACCTTTTACAGCTCTGGACGATTGTACCGATCAGCAGGATGGCTGAATGGATTGAATACATTTAACATGTATGGAGATACATTGTTTATTGATGAAAATAATAATCGTGTCCGGGATATAGGAGAACCCTATCACGATGAAAACAACAACGGCCAGTGGGACAATGGAGAGTTTTATGTGGACCAGAACGGCAATTTAGATTGGGATGACCCTGAGCTTACATTGACACCAGAGACTAAACCCATGAACTGGGTAGATAAATGGTCATCTCAAAATAAATTAACGTTCAAACTAAATCCTAAGGTCAAACTGCGGATAAAATATATTTTAAGCCATGATGAATACCAATCCTATGATCATCACAGACGTCTCACACTTGGAGGAAGAAATACCCACTTCAGTGATGGAGAGATTCTCGGGCTAAATTTTTCCCATTCCATATCTTCAACATCCTACTACGATTTGAACATATCCCAATCAAAGAAATCCTATAAAAATCAGGTTTTTGAATCAGTGGATGACCCAAGGTATCAGATACCAGATGAATTTTATTTTGCTTTTATGGGACAAAATCCAGATCATCCCAACGGTCAATGTGATGAGGATGATGTTTTTCATGATGAAGATGGAGATAATATATGTGATGTTTCAGGCGGCGAATACGATGAGTGGTACTATGATCAGTCTGATTTTAAATATGGAGAGACCATAGTTAATTCGGATTATGATCCGTTGAATTACTATCCCCTACATGCATACGCCCGATGGGGTTTGGATATGAGCAGGTTTTATAGAGAAACAGTAACAAAGCAGGTCAAATTTGATTTCAACAGTCAGTTGAATAAATACAATCTAATTAAAATCGGTGTTGAGTATCAATTCCACAGCCTTAAACTGGACAGTTATGCTCTTATGGATTCTTCAGAAAATGACCAGACGTTCACACCGGTTAAACCTAATTTGGGAGATAAGTTTGATTTATCTGGAAATCCAATTCCTCAATTATCTGTTCCTCTTCAATCATCAGAAAATATTCCTTCCTGGGTCACTCATTTTCATCCCAACAGGTCCTATTACCTAAATACTCCGAAGGAATTTTCTGCATACATTCAGGATAAGATCGAATATGGAGACATGATCATAAATGTGGGACTGCGCTACGATTATTTTGACCCCAATTCATGGGTGCCCATGAACTCTCATGAACCCTATATCCAGAATCCCAGAAATCCTCGTTTAGACTCTCTCTCTGTAGAAGAACGGCTGAACATTGACTGGGGCAGTTATTCACATTTTACCATAGATGACGATACGAATGATACAACCTGGGTAAGATACAGTGATTTTGGCGGATTCATTGACAACGATGGCCTCCAAAATCAAAAGGGCTGGTATAATAAGACCACACCCAAATCTCAGGTTAGTCCCCGACTGGGAATCGCTTATCCCATTTCGGACAAAGGCGTGATCCACTTCAGCTATGGAATGTTTTACCAGATTCCGCGGTTTGAGCTTTTGTATACTAATCCGGGTTATAAAATGCCGGAAACCAGCGGAAAATTTGGTATTTACGGAGATCCAGACTTGGAGCCCCAGAAAACCACCAGCTACGAGTTGGGACTTCAGCAGGAGATAACCCGTGATCTGAAACTGGAAGTAACCGGTTATTTCCGCGATGTACGGAATTGGGTATCTACAGGGATTCCCATTGATCTTGGGGGCGGTGCATCCTACTTTAAATATGTGAACAAGGATTATTCAAATGTACGAGGTGTTATCATCACTGTGGATAGGCGGTTCAATAATTATTACGGCTGGCACATAGATTATACCTTTCAAACTGCTGAAGGATCTAACTCTAATCCGAGTGAGGAATTCGGTGCCATTTTAGATAACAGTGAACCAAGACGCTCCATCATTCCATTGAACTGGGACCAGAGACATACATTGAATGCGTCCGCCTACACCAGCTATCACGGCTGGGGAGGACATATCCTCATGCAGTATGGCAGTGGATATCCATATACTCCCGTTTATACAAGTTCATCTCTACAGGGCCAAACCCTGGCCAATGTTCTTATCCAGAACAGCAGACGCAAACAATCCACTGTGAATTTTGACCTCAAATTATACAAAGAGATAACATTTTCCAGAGATATTCATGGGCGGTTCTTTATAAATATCAACAACCTCTTTGATACGACAAACGAAATTACTATCTGGGGAGATACAGGAAGATCCAGCGGTACTGCTGAACAGTCTCTTGCTGAAGAAAATGATGACGGGAACCCCCTGAGACCCAATACTATCTCTGATTATTTCAACCATCCTGAGTGGTATTCTGATCCACGGAACATACAGTTTGGAGTTCAGGTGTCATTATGAGAAAAAAAATCAAATTAATATATATTATGTGGTTTTCTGTTGCTTTAGGACAATTTGAAGCTGGCCAGCATCTCCCATCTGATGAACGTGGTGACCCAAATTACAGACGTGACACAAACATTGATATCAACAGAGTCAGGGCAACCGTATTCAATTACGGAATCACGGGCCGAACAGGAGCTGATCCATCATATTATCCTTTTGAATGGCCTGTTAACTCCGGGAAAATGTACATTGCTATGACCGCTTTAGCTGTTGGAGCAGAAGTAGCAAACGAGGATTCAACACTCAAACCTTTGGTAACAATCCCTTTTCGTTCTGATCAAAGTGGAAATTCCAAAGCATGGCAACCAGTACCTTCATACTTGAATCCCAACTCTGAAAAACTTGCCAAGAGTGATGATGAAGATACCTGGCCGTTAAATTGGTCTGATAAAATGGGTGATGAGACTGACCCGGGCTGGCCTGGATCATGGAATGGATACTTTGGTAAAAATCAATTCAACGCTGAGCAGGAGATTTACTATAAGATTTCTGATGACCGTAATTTTGAGTCAGGTTATACCTATGTCCCGGATACCACTGACCTTGACCGACAGGGTGCAGGGCTTTTAATAGGTGTACGGATCATGGAATGGAACCAGATTCTTATTGAGGATGTGGTGTTTATTCTTCACGAGGTAAAAAATGATGGGACAAAAGATTTAGACAAAGTTACATTCTCTCTCTGGCTTGCTGACCTGGTTGGCGGAGACGGGGATTCAGGTGATGATGTCCCAGATTTTGATCTTATCTATGATGTGGCATGGTCAATGGATGGGGACGGAATCGGGAACTTAGCCTTCGGTGGGGACCCTGTAGGCGTGGCAGCCACATCATTTATTGAAACTCCCGGGAACAATGTTGACAGAATTGATAACGATGGAGATGGAGAAAGTAATGGTCCGATTATTAGTGAAGATATGATTGAGAATGACCTGGACGGTATAGATAATAACGGCAATGGTCTTATTGACGAAAACATGACCCATGTTCCTTTTGGTGATCAAGTCGGTGTAACCTATGCTGACAGAATAGATAATAACGGTAATGGTGAACCAGGTAGTCCTGTTATAACTGAAGAAATGATAAATGCAGCTTCAGGCAATTGGTTTATCTGGCCTCCTCTTGATTCAATACAGGGAGAAATAATTCATATTATTGGTATTGGCAATGAAGATATCGGAAAAGCATTTGCTGATGGCATTGATAATAATAATAGTGATGATTATCCTTCAGGAACAGGAGCAGAATTTGATTCTCCTTTAATTGATAGTACTATTGTATTAACAGCAGAAAATGACCCTTATAAACGATACGCAGTATCAGGAACAGATATCATTCTATATGATATAGGCTGGGAAGACCTTGGTTTACGCTACGCTGATGGCATTGATAATGATCTTGACGGTGCCGTTGATGAAGGGATTGATGAGGGCATCGATGAAATGATTGATGAATCACGGGACGATTTTATTGATAATGATAAAGACTGGGATTGGACAAATGATGATGTGGGATTATATGGAGATGGATCGGGAGGAACTGACGCAGGTTCCTATGATCAAAAACCCACATAAGACCGATGTATCAGAATCAGATCAAATGGGATTGACATCAGTTGGATATGATCCAGCCGGTTCTATACCTACAAACTTTAGTACAACTCTATGGAATTCGTATATGCAACCAGGAGAATACTGGGATGGCAACATTATCTCTGAGGATAATGATCTGTTTGTCACATCTGGATATTTTCCTTTAAAAGCAGGACAAACAGAGAGAATCGCCATGGCTATTTGCCTGGGGAATGATCAATCGGACGCCCTGAGGAATAAAGCCAATGCCCAGACAGCCTATGATTTTGATTATCGGTTTGCTAAATCACCTAACCCCCCAAATGTTACCGTAGTTCCCGGGGACGGGAAAGTGACACTTTACTGGGACAGCAGTGCTGAGAATTCTTACGATTCTTTTATGGATGAGATTGGCGGGAATCCTTATGATTTTGAAGGATACAAGATCTACCGCGCTACTGACTGGGAGTTCAACGATGCCTATAAAATTACCGATGGAGATGGGAATCCCACCTTCTTTAAACCGTATGAACAAAACGGACAACCTGCAAGATGGGATAAAATTGACGGAAAAACAGGGTGGCATCATTTAGATCTGAACGGTGCACAATTCTATCTTGGGGATGATACAGGACTCCAACATTCGTATGTGGATCATAATGTAGTGAATGGACAAACCTATTATTATGCTGTGGTTGCTTACGATTTTGGAGGTGACGAGACCAATAATATCATTCCCAGTGATTCACCCATGAGAATCAGGCTAAACTCTCTAACAGGGGATCTTGAAATGGGTCCCAACGTGGTAGAAGCACTCCCCACACAACCTTCTTCCGGATATAAACCAGGTCATATTGAAAATGATTTCATTAAACATGTAAGCGGAACATCCACTGGAAGTGTCTTTTTTGAAGTAATCAACCCGGCACAAATAATTGATGAACAGAATTATCGGATCACGTTTACGGATACTCTTCTGCCCAGGGATCCTGAAAATATGCAATCTTATGATACTCTCACAACACAGTTCTGGTATCTGGAAAATATAACAACGGGAGACACACTGTTAAAACCTGAATTCCTTATTCTTGACTCCCTTTATACCTTTGAACCCTTCATCGACGTAGGGAATGGGATTTGGGACGAGGGAGAACCACTTGTTGATATTGATAATGACGGGGTATGGGATGATGCGGAACCCTATGAGATCCTGGATGGAAATATCATTCAATTCACTGATGAAAATGGTAATGGTGTTTGGGATGATGCGGAAGAATTCACAGACTTGGGTAATGGTGTTTGGGACCCTGCTGAAGAGTTTGAAGATTGTGGTATTACGGCAGATACTTTGATTTGTGCAAGTGATACGGCATGGTTACCAATCTATGGTAATGGAATTTGGGATCCGGGGGATAGTTATTTTGATGATATAGATGGAAATGGAATGTGTGGTGTAGATAATGGTTCTGATACTAATGACGATGGTTATTGTGATGGAGAAGTGTGCAATGATATTAACAATGATGGTTGTGACCCAAATGACCAACCTTATTATCAAATATTATATGACGGTATGTGTAATTGTCCTGAACCATTTATTGATAGTAATAATAACGGACAATTTGATAAACCGGAGAATTTAATCAATGATAATGGTAATAATTATTGGGATGATTTCGAATTCTTTTATGATTTAAATGAAAATGACGTATGGGATGCCAGTATAATTGAGACAATTGTAGATACGGTGATTTATATTAACCCACTGCCTGGGCACAATGATTTCAGAGTAATAGATGGTTTTCGTCTCCAGTTTCAAAATGAAGATAATATCTCCTTTGATGAAGAATCCTCATATTGGAACAATGATTCACTTTGGGATTTCTATGTCAGAACATATGTGAGTAGCCAAGGGCAAGGGGCTGCTCTTCCAAATGATTACAGAGTTATATTTCTGGAAGATCAAACCTACGAGAGTGAATGTTATTGTTTTTCAAGCGTTGGGGGGAACCCATGTGAATTAGACATCCCAGAATTATGTCAAACAACATATTTTTCTTCAAAACCCGCTAATTTTAAAATTCAAAAACAAGTACCTGATCCTGAAAACGAAAATATGATATGGGAAGATATTCCTTTTGCTTTTGGAGATTTTTCCCCCTACGATTCCACTGATTTTCTATCTCATCCTGATGGAATTTTTAATGCAGATTGGCGAGAACAGGACTGGATCGTCTTTCTTGACCATTCAGATGAATATGAAAATCCATCGGCAAGCTGGCTTTTCAGGCTTAACTACCCAGGTAGTAATGCTCCTCAGTCTTTATGCTGTAGCGAACCACAGGCTGATGACACAGCTTTTGTATTTATCAAAAAACCGTTCTTAAAAGAAGATGTGTATGAGTTTACAACTATTGCATCTATAATTGATCCTGTAAAAGCAAATCAAGATAAATGGGAATCAAATATAAAGGTGGTTCCCAATCCTTATTATGGAGCATCTGCATTTGAGCAGAAAAACACCTTTTCTTCGGGGCGGGGTCCTCGGGAAATTCAGTTTCGCAACCTTCCTGCAGTGTGTACCATCCGCATCTACAATATTGCCGGGGAACTGGTGCGGGAGATCCATCATGATCATTCAGGTTCTATTGAAGATGGATCTGAGTCCTGGGACCTGCTCTCCAAGGATAATCTCAGCGTTTCTTACGGAATGTACATCTATCATGTGGATGCACCGGAACTTGGTGAACATGTGGGGAAATTTGCTATTATTAAATAGACCATGAAAATATCCAAACTAATTCTTCTTATTATTTTCTTCTCCCAGGTATTTTCGGTAGACAAATCCGGTACCACCGCTGCTAAATTCCTTTCTATAAATATTGGTGCACGTGCTGTGGGCATGGGCGGAGCCTTTACCTCAGTGGCAAATGATGCCTCTGCTATGTACTGGAATCCTGCCGCCCTCCCACGACTGAATAAAATTCAGTTTTATATTAATCATTCCAGCTGGATCGCTGATATATCACACAATTACATCGGTCTGGTTTTTCCTCTGAAAAAAAGTCAGGCCATAGGATTTAGCGTCACTTCCACAACCATGGACGAAATGGAGGTAACTCGATATGGAGATGAGAATACAGGCGAAACATTCAAGGCTGGAAACTATGCATTGGGTGTCTCATACGGACTAAATCTGACAAACCGATTCTCAATCGGGTTTAATGGAAAACTCATAAGGGAGAGTATTGCTAATTCCTCTGCTGGCGGCTTTGCTTTTGATGTTGGAACATTATTTGAAACTCCTTACGGATTCATGCTGGGGACAAGTATTTCAAATTTTGGACCAAAAATGAAAATGACAGGGGATGACCTGCTTATCCCTGTAGACATAAATGAAAACATAGAAGGAAATAATGAAAGCACAACCGGTTACCTTGCCACAGATAAATTTGACCTGCCTTTGCTGTTGAGGATTGGGGTATCAAATACACATGAAATAAATCAACTATCTTTTACCTGGTCTTTAGATGCAAATCATCCAAATGATAACGAAAGCTACATTAATGCGGGTCTGGAGATTAGTATTCTCAATGGCCTGTTGGTGCTGCGGGGAGGCGAACGTTTTCTTACCTTTAATAAAGAAGCTCACAGGGAGCCCCAATTTTCTTTGGGAGTTGGGTTTAGCCCAAAATTAAATCTCCTAAATAATATTTATATTGATTACGCTTATGAATCCATGAGATACCTAGGACTCACTCATCAATTTTGTATTGGTATTTTATTGTAAGTTCAATCTGTCTCACAAATATGCTAAATATTTGTATAGATGATAGTTTTAAATATTATTATTAGATTAGTAACTCATTAATGAGGCACTATTAAAATAATTTTTGTTTAATTAACAAAAGGAGTAGATTATGTTACATTTAATAAAAAAATTACCTTCAGTTTTATTTGTTCCATTGATCCTATTAGGTCAGGTTGACTATAACACAGAAATTCAGCCAATTTTTAACAATAACTGTGGAAATTGTCATTTAGGGAACTCTTCTGGCGGGTTGAATCTGTCTAATTATGAAAATGCAATGACTGGTGGAAACAGCGGTGCTGTTGTTGAACCAGGAGACCATGCTAACAGTTATTTATGGCAAAGAGTGGATGATGGTTCCATGCCTCCGGGAAACAATCCAGACCTTTCCGCTGGACAGATAAATCTGATTGCACAATGGATTGATGAGGGTGCATTAGAAACTCCCGCCAGCAATGACGTAGTCATCACATTTCAAGTGGATATGACCTATCAGGACGTTTCAGAACTTGGAGTCCATATTGCAGGTAGCTTCCAGGGATGGGATCCAAGCGCAAGTGAATGTGTCTTGCTCGGAGATAATATATATGCCACTACGTTCACCCTTACCCCTGGTGACTATCACGACTACAAATTTATTAATGGGAATGCATGGGGGATGGATGAAAGTGTTCAAAGAAATATTACTATTCCTGAGGTAGACACCATTCTTGACCCGGTGTACTTTGATGATTATGTGGATGTGGGAGGAGATTCGGTTTTTGTCACATTCAATTTAAATACATCAACTGCTCCAGGATACACAGATTCAACTGTAATTGTAATTCGTGGGAGTTTTAATGAGTGGGCAGGAAATGATTGGCAGTTGGAAAATACAGGAGGAGATTACTGGACTGTTACAAGCCCAACACAAGTTGAACCCGGAAATTATGAGTATAAATATGTTATGGTGGATGAATTTGGTGACCATTGGGAATCATTGGCTAATCGTTTACTCCTTGTTGATGGATTGTCTGATTTGGATTTACCCCTGGATTATTATGATGCAGATGGCTCTCCATTCACTCCAACTGATTCTCTGGATGTATGGTTTCGTATAAGTACAGCAGGGATTCTTGGCTACAGCGGTGACCCTATGCACATCGCAGGTACCATGAACAACTGGATCGGTGAACCCCTTACCCGGGAAGGCGAAGATTCAGAATTTTGGTCAGGGCAATACTCATTTGCTGACACAAGTGAAGTCGCCTACAAATTTCAGCATGGCCTGGATGGATGGGAATCTGTCAGTGATAGAACAGCAACTGTATCAGGTGATACAACTCTTGCATGGGTTTACTTTAATAATGAACCGCCTTCTGAGGAGGAAACAATTAGTGTTGAGGTCACATTAACCTGCGTGATTGAAAATAATGTTTATGATGATGTTAGGATCAAAGGACAGTTTAATAGTTGGACTATGGAACCTATGACCAATGATGGAGAAGGGAATTGGACTTATACCACTGAATTACTGGGTCCAGCAACTTATGAATGGGGGGCTGTATCCTGTACACCCGCATCCTGTGATCCAGGTGATGGGGATTGGCTACCTGCCTATGCAGATTTCCCAGCATTTGTAAATCCAACAGTTGAAATATTAGCAGATGGTTCCGTAACCGGAGACCTTTCCTTTACGGTTCCATACCTTGGTGAGATTATAACGAACACCATCATTTTTTCTGTTGATATGACTGAATGGCTGGATGAACCGGGATCTACAGGGATGCCTCTCTTCAGTGTTGAGCGGGGAGATACTATGCAGGTTAGAGGTGCATTTAACGGCTGGGGTGATTCAAACCCAGATATAAGTGTCATGGTGAGAGAACCTGGAACAAATACATTCACTCTTCCTGTATCTGTACCCAATTATCAAGGAGCAACCGTTGAATACAAATACTATATGAAGCATAGTCAGGAATCCATAACTTATCTCGAAGATATTTATGGTCCTCTCCCCGGTGGTTGGGATAATTCCGGTTGGGAGGATTCTCCCCAATTCGGTGGAGGTAACCGTACATTTACCATGACCATGAATAATGGAAGTGTCCAACAGTTATCCATTGCGGGATATTACGACCTCCCTGTCGGTGCTGTGGTACCAGAGGGAGAGACAGTCACCCTTACGTTCACCATAGATATGACTAATGCTGCAGATGATGGATTTGTATCCGGTGATCCTGTAAGTCTTAACCTCAAAGACAGGTGGATGCACTTCATAGGAGGAATACCTCAGGGTACAGATGGGTCTCATCATCCTGCCACAGATAATGGAGATGGCACTTATACAGTTTCTGTTTCATTAAATGGTCCGGTTCCCTGGCATATGATCTACGCCTGGGAATTTGAGAACTCCGAAACAGGTTTATTGCAAGAAGGGGGTGGTTTTGGCTTTGGTCGTTCCCGGGCACGGTATTTCCACCAAGATTCCGAACAGGGCTGTTCCTGGACAGATTATACCTTTCCGTTAGATGAATGGAAAAAGGACCCACCATTGTTTGTAGAAGAATGGGATCCGGATAATATTTGTTCAGGTACTGCGTTCAGTGCTACGGTAAATTACCTAGAAGGCTGGAACCTGGTAAGCCTGCCTGTAGCAGTATTTGATGCAACATATTCTTCTATTTATCCAGATGCCGTCCCCGGTACTCTCTACGGCTTTAACGGCACTTACGTGTCTGAAACTGTACTTGAAAACGGTGACGGATACTGGCTTTTCTTTGATGTCGAAGGCTCTACCGATGTAAGCGGGAATCCCGTTGACCAGGTCACTATTTCCCTGTCTGAAGGATGGAATCTCATGGGGAGCCTTTCTTCTTCCTTTGAATCATCCTCCATTGATGACCCTGAAGGAATTATTATTTCAGGGTCCATATACGGTTTTGAGGGAGCTTATCAGCCAACCTCAACCCTACAACCAGGAAAAGGATATTGGATCAACGCTTCTGCGGATGGACAGGTTACTCTAAATAGCGGTAGCACCGCACGGATCAAACCTTTTGTTGACCGTACTGCAGACGCCAATATTATCAAGTTCAATGGTGTGTCTCTTTATTTTGGAGTTACCATTCCCGAAAATGAGTTGCTGAGTTATGAAATCCCTCCCAAACCTCCGACAGGTGCGTTTGATGTGCGGTTTTCTGATAACGTGAAAGTTGCTGAAAATTCAGGAACTATTGAAATAATGAATAACTCTGACCAGATCGTGATTACCTATGACATTAGGGATGATACTGGCTGGATTCTTGCAGGTAATGAAGAGTACAGATTGTCAGGTTCTGGAGAGATTGTAGTGAATGGAGATATCGCCGGATTTACTTTGAACAAGGTCCCGGGGATTCCATTGACATATTCTATCTCACAGAATTATCCAAACCCGTTCAATCCGTTAACGTCCATCAGTTATGAGATTCCAAAAGAATCTTTCGTGATAATCAGTGTATATAACCTTCTGGGACAGAAAGTTGCAGATTTAGCAAGTAATCTGCATCAGGCGGGTTATCACAATGTCATATGGAACAGCATGGATATGAGTGGAAAACCTCTATCAAGCGGTGTGTATATCTACAGGATACAGGCTGATGATTTCAGAGCAGTTAAGAAAATGGCTTTGTTGAAGTAATCAATTACAGTTACAGCATTGAATTAACCAAAAGGAGAATTAAATGAACCTTAAACTCGTGTTCAGAATCTTCGCTGGTTTCGGTGCATTCTTTGCACTTATGACCGTGATCGCACCGGATGCTATGGTAGAAAGCTATGGCGTAACACTAACCGATGATTCCAAACTATTTTTGCAATTCGCTACTCTGGCTCAACTGATGATGGTCGTTATTATTTGGCAGATTCCCGAATGGTTGGGAGAAAATCTGGCAAAGGCAGGCACTACTATGATGGTGGTGGCTCTTATGCCTGTGGCGATGAACATTTATCATACAACCACTGGCGTGATACCTGCTTCAGCAGCTCAAATTGGAGAGAGTGTCGTTTGATGGTTTTTGCTGGATTATTCTACGTTTACAGCAAGAAATCAACTGATACACCTAACAACTGATGCACCTCCAGATGATGCGCCTACAGATACCGAATAAGGATTAGAAATACCAGGTAGAGTTGCTTCTCCGCCTAGTATCGGAAGAGGGGTCATTGAGATTAGCTTATATCTAAAGCGCATGGCCCTTTCCCCAACTATTCTTCACCAAAGTTCTCCTGAATTTTACCTTTGGAAATTTTAGTAATAAAAACAGCCCCCTGAAAATCAAGGGGCTGTAATCAATAAAAGAAGAGCATCAAATACTCTCCTTTTGATATGTTTGAGACAGACTACTGGGGAATTACATTCGTTGCACAGGGGCCTTTTTCAGTTGACCCTGCAATATAATCAACAGATTGTCCATCTTTCAGGGTCTTAAACCCATCCATTTGAATTGCACTCATGTGAACAAATAAGTCTTTTCCACCATCTGATGGAGTTATAAATCCAAATCCTTTTGAATCATTAAACCACTTAACTGTTCCTTTTGTTATCTCACTCATTATTATTTTCCTTAACTTTAATTAACATTTATTACTATTAAGGTGGATAGTCTTCACACCTTCTCCCCTCTTTAAAAGGGGAGCGAATGTACAATAATTTTCCATTTACACAACTAATTTATTATAATAAACATAAAAAGAGAAAATCTTCTGTAATCTTCAAAATGAGAGTAAGTTATACCTAAGTTGAGTTTCTTAGCCATCTCTTCAATTTACCCAGAGGAATCAATTTGGAGGGTTATTTAACCAACACAACTTTTCGTGTCTGAATAAACTTACCACTTTCTAATCTCACAAAATACATTCCACTTGATTGATAAGAGCCATCCCAAGTTATTGTGTGTTTTCCCATAGTATAGAAGTCATTTAATAAGGTTTCAACCAGCCTTCCATTTAAATCATATACTTTCATTGATACCATATCTGACTGTGGAAGTGAAAACTGAATTGTGGTGATTGGGTTGAAGGGATTAGGGTAATTCTGGTGCAGTGTATAGGCAATTGGTATAATAGCCTTTCTTTCTAAGGTGAATGTTACCTCTGTTGGTACTGTTATCTCACCAGTGCCTTCAAGAGTGAATTCACTTCCACTTTCTGATGTAAGCACCCAGTTCATATTCTCTCCAGCATCTATAACAACATCATAGCTGATGGTAAGATTATCAGATGTATTTAATACTTCTATATCACCAGACTCAAAAGCATATTTCATATCTTCATTAAAACGAACATCAAAGGGCATCTGCGGGAATGTGGGGGGCAAGCTGTAGCTGTTTCTATGTTCTTCAGCCACATCCTTGCCGAAGTAGAGTGTAGATGAGTGAGTTCCATTAGATAGCTCCAGTGTATTTGCATCTGAGAGATGCTTGGTCGGTGAAATTGCTTTACCAGAGTGTCGGGAACTTGATAAGGTAACATTTCCGTCAGCATTCGCTCTAAGCCAATATCCTTTTCCAGGTTCCAATACATCGGCAGAAAAATAAGCGCCGTTATATCCATAAATAGTTCCGGAAACTACCAAACCAGAGTTGTACAGTATCTCTGTGCTCACCTCCACCGCAGGTCCTGATACTACATTCCATCCTTCAATAATTGAAACGGTAACCTCACTCAGGGGACTCCCTGATATAGCGTATTCACCACCACTGTTTAATCGAAGAAGATAACCCACTGATGGTTCCAGAAACTCTTCCGCTTGATAGCTTCCTGAAAATGAATATAATGTTCCTGAAACTGCATCCGGAAATAGATTTTGATATTGGGAATCCTCCACAGAAACAGGAAGTCCCACCATATTCCAGCCCATATTATGATCAACGACTAAACCACTTTCATTGTCCAACAATGTCGGACGGTAGGTTTCAATTGCCCAATAGATCCTGTCATGTTGCCCTTCGGTAAAATGGGTCATACAATCATCATCTATATAATCCATATAGTTGCCAATATCATCATAACTACTGCAGGAATAATTCGATGAAGGACAGCCATAATTCGCATCGCTTTGATAGGGCGTGTCGTCCACCTCATCTCCAGGATTAGAACAGCCATTCTCAAACGTATGGTACAGTCCAAGATAGTGGCCCACTTCATGCACCCCGGTATATCCTTCGGTAAAGGTATAATCTCCACCGGGAATTGTATAATTCCCACAGAAAAGTCCATGCCGGGAATCATTTTCAGGAAATGACCAGGGATAAACTCCCAAACCGGATGTAAATGTGGCGCCGGTCCAGAAAAAGTTGATTGATGATGGAACATTAACTGTCATGGACTGGGCCATTGCTAAATACTGGTCATCATTATCCCAATTTCCTGTATCAAACTTGTGGCTGTCTGTGGCATAATACCAGCCGGCGTTTACAGCACTATCAATACTGCCAACAGAAAAGGAATATCCAAACTCGTTATATACACCATTCAGAACATCAGTTTGTTCTTGAATGACCTCATCAGAGACAAGTCCGTTCACATAATCCCCTGCCGGGGCTGTGAATTGCAAAAAAGTATAATAACTCCACTGTCCTTGGTTGATGGACGCCAATACGGTTCCATTACTGGTTGTAACCGTTGCTGACACACCGCCATATCCAAAATCATCATAAAGAAATAGAGCGTAATTACCCGGCGGCAAAACACCGCCTAGAGAATAAGAATGGCCGGGGTAGTCAAATCCAAATCCGGGATACAATAAAAATGTATTATTGTCATAATCCCGAATATCCCATGAGCAGTGCTCATAGGGTACGTTGTCCACAGATACGTTCATGAGAATGCTGTCACCTTCAACGTATATAACATGATAATTGATAGGTATATTTACATCCCTGTCTCTCCGTGAGTGATCAATTGGTTGGAAAGGATGTGGTGCAGGGATGTTTAACGACGATGATTCTAAAGAACAGGACTTTTGTTTTACCGCTCCTCGGTTTACTTTATCTGGATTGCCTGGGTAAGGATCGGGGCTTCCCGGCGAGGGTTGATAGGCACACACTGTGGAACAAAGAATCGAAATTAATGTTAATTTCTTGATCATTTTTCTCTCCTATTTATTAAACAAAAATATGCAAATAGATTTCCTATTTCAAATGTAATCACGAATAATATTTACTCTTCTTACTCTAGTAATTCTATCCCCACCAAAAGCATCTTTAAATCTATCCTTATTTGCGTGATACCAAACCCGAGTATTATTCTTGGGGAGTTCCACTAAAAAGTCCAACGTGGATTGCGCTATCATAAGATCGTCATCTCCATTTTAGTTAATGCTTTAAAAGTTTCTTCAATTTATCCAGAGGAATCAATTTGGAGCACAAGACTACTTCAACAACACCATCTTCTAAGAGTGGTCCTACGTTAATTTTCATCTCGCATTATTATTTTTTCCTTGATAATGCGAATATCTTCTTCACCTTCATCATTTTCGTCATTATCAATATCAATTACTAAATCACTTATCCGCTTGGGATGAACTTCTGACTCATATCTGATATGGGAAAGCATCCATATCTCATCATAGATATCAAAAGGTCGCTTGTCTCGCTTAAGGCTCCACCTCTTTGCAAATCTTTTTCGTCCAAGAGAAATATCAACGTCCAAATATATCTTGAGGTCAAAAAGATCCACTAGTTGTGGTTTGTAAATAAATATGCCTTCCAAAATAACTATAGAGTATTTTTTTTGGGATTCTGAAACGGCTCTGATTACATCACTATAGTTAATTATCAATTCGTAATACCTATTCAGATTTTCTTCATCCCATGAGCCAGATACAAATGCTTTGTAGGTTTCATTTTCAATAGCTGGATTATTAAAATTGTCAATATCGAGATGGTCATTTTCGATTTTGTGATGAGTGAAATACTTGGACACAGACTTGGAAAAAGTTGTTTTTCCCGAACAATCAATTCCATTGATTCCAACTACAAAGGACTGGCTTATTGAACGATGCTCCTCATATTTCGCTTTAATAAATGCCAGTATATCTTCCACAATCATTCAAATCCTTTCTTTCTCTAATAACTCAAATGATTATTTTTTAAAATGGTGACTCATTTCTCGATATTTTGACTTCTGAATTTGAAGCCCTCGTTGTAAAGCTTTCATAAGGCCGTAATACAACTGACTTATTGCGAGAATCCAAAGTAATGGAAGGAGCTCATGTAAAAGAAGTGCTGCCGAAATAAGGAATACAAACACACCTTCATCAAATTGAAAGAACTTGCGTTGTTCCCTTAAAAACCAAAGTAAATTTTTTCTCAAACTGAAACCAGGCCCCGCTGAAAGTTCAACTTCGGTATTTAATCTATTTTTAAAATATTCCGGATCGTTCTCAGCACGAATACTTAACGTTACATATTTGATGTAAGAACGTAGCGTGTAAAAAAAAGTTGCTGTAAAACCGAGAAAAACAACTGTTATATTGTGGGTTTCTTCGAATGCTGTAAAAGAAACTGCAGCAAAGAAAAGGAATATCTTGATGAAATCGGCAATCTTATCATAGAAGGAACCAGCTGGAGATGAAATATCCCGATACCGAGCCATTTGGCCATCCATACAATCTAAAACATGGCCAAGTTGAATTAGTATCGCAGCGGTTACAAAGTTTTGATATGCATGCGGCAAAATAAAAGCCGCTCCTAATAACGAAATTATAAAAGATAAGGTTGTCAACCGATTGGGATTTAAAATCGACCAATCAACAACAATTACATTGAGTAATATACCTAAAGGAGCGGTGACAAAAGACGACCACCACTCGTCATCTTTATTTTTAGTTTTCCACAGGCGTTGAAACTTTGTTTCATCAGAGGATTTAGGATCAGTCACTCTGTCACTAAACTTGCAGACTGATATATTTTTTCCGGCATGGATCTGTTCTGACTTGTTATCCAATTTTTCAGATATTTGTAATCTCGAAGGGTATCCACTTCTGTCCAAAATGTGCCGGCTACATCGAAGAAATGGATCGGTACTTGCTTTGATATAAACGAATACAAAACATCCTCCCACCAAATATTAGATTTTCCAGCAGTAATCATTTCCTCCAAAGTCTGCTTAAACGTTTGTATAAAAGATTCGTCAATTCGAACTATTCCAACGTATTCACCATCCGTCTCCTGATTAGTTAAATGCTTTCCAAACCGATTAATTTTATCACCAATGAA
>JYMV01025980.1_pt1 | contig 23965 bp, 27 predicted proteins | sample 338911 | NCBI WGS metagenome assembly JYMV01 (sample SAMN03354496, study PRJNA234377) | hydrothermal vent metagenome | biome: Deep sea; feature: Hydrothermal plumes at the Eastern Lau Spreading Center, Western Pacific Ocean; material: Seawater | place: Tonga | collected 2009 | depth 2000 m m
CTGTCACGCCGACCGAGAGGCTGCAACACATCCAGCAACTTGGAGCAGAATATGGACAGACCCTGGCTCAAACGGAGGAGGAGTTCGGAGTGGCCGGCGCTGTGGGCCACGCCACTTTTGATTTCGCTGCAACCGCGCTCGGAGCACGCGGAGCAACAGGAATCCGGCCAGGGCCGGAACTACCCAATCCGGTGACCACGGGAAGAATAGGTGATCTCAGGCCACCGGGGCTTCTGGAAAGACTTTCCGATGAAGCAAGACGAGGCCTGGACGTGTTGAGAGACCCCGATGTGGAACTTCAACAACAAAGGCGACGTTCAGCAGAGTTTCAGGCTCGGAATCCAGAACTCTTGGACGAGGTTGCCAGGGTTCGTCGAGCCGCCGAGGAGCTCGATCTACCTAATCTCGACAGAGCAGGTTTGGCCGACTTCATCCGCTCTCAGCAAGAATTGGCCGGCAGACTCGACGCCGTCTCAGCAACACAGAGACCTTCAGGTGTGGGAGTGAGAGTGTTGGAGGGGCGGCAGCCGATCCTCCAGTTTTTGGAGCGTCACCTAGAAGAGGGAGGAGACCTTCGAACCGTGCGAAGCCTCACCGAGGGCGCTCTGTTTAACAGCGATCTTTCTGTTCGGCCAACCCTCAACAGGCTGCGTCCGGGCAGCCAAGTGCTTCGCGCATTTGGCGGCGAGGTGAGTGCCGCAGGTAGTTATTTCGGACGGGTGGTCGACCAGCGATTTACGGTTGATGAACATCGCCGCTTCTCGGCCTTACCCAGAGCGAATGAAGCAACCGAAGGCCTCAGCATCGATATCGAGCAAGAGAGTTTTGCTCTGGTGAGTCGGGTAGGACCGCAGAATAGCGACTTTTTTCACCCGGATTCTGTGGGAGGAACAGTCCAACTCCAGTTCCTACAAGATCCCAGCATCTATGAGCGCTTGAGAAGCTTACGAGACAATCCCGACGTTATTCCGCAAGGTTTACAACCATTCACCATACCGGAGCAAAGAGTGGCTCCATCACCGTCTGAATTTACGCCGGTTCCGTTCTGATTTCAACAGTTCGTCTACTCGCGCGCGGTGGTACCTACCCCGAAGGAAGCGGTATCCACTCCTTATCATCACCCGGAACGAGGGGAAACTTGCCCGATTTCCAGTCCTCTTTGGCCTGCTCGATTCGCTCTTTGCTGGAAGAGACGAAATTCCACCAGACATAGCGTGGGCCGTCCATGGCCGCCCCTCCGAGCAACATAAGCCTGGAAGGTTGGCAAGCCCGAATGGTGACTTCTTTTCCCGGCTTTAAGACAAGCATTTGCTGTGCTTCGTATTCGGCTCCGTCTAGTTCAATCCGGCCGCTTAGGGCGTAGATCGCACGCTCCTCTAGGTCGACAGGAACGGGTAATTTCGCACCTGCTTCCAGGTAAACGTCTGCGTAGAGGGTGGACCAGTCGGTCTTGGCCGGCGATTTGAGCCCGTAGGCCTCACCCAAGAGCAAACAAACCTTTTTACCTTCTGAATCCAGAGTGGGTAACTGATCCTTTTTGATCTGATGAAAGCTTGGGTCGGCCTCTTCTTGAGATTTGGGCTGAGCAAGCCAACTCTGAATCCCGAAAAGACGCGACGGCTCGGAACGAACCTCCTCGCCGGTTCGCTCGGAGTGGACGACGCCCACCCCCGCACTCATGAGATTGATATCTCCGGGGTGAATTGAAGAGTCCGTCCCCAGAGAGTCTCGGTGTTGAAGAGAGCCGTCGAAAAGATAGGTTACGGTGGAAAGGCCTATGTGAGGATGCGGACGCACATCAAGACCCTGACCGGTGAGAAATTCCCCCGGACCCATTTGGTCCCAGAAGATGAAGGGGCCGACCATCCGCTTGTTTCTGAACGGCAGGGCTCTTCGAACCTCGAAGTTTCCAAGATCCCCTGTTCGAGGGACGATAACCATCTCCAAGGAAGTGGGGCATTCCAGGTCTATATCCGGATCGGCTCCGGGCATCCAGCTCATAATTAAGGACATTCCCTCTGCTTAGAACAGGCCCTCTGTTCAGTTCCGCAGGCCTCCATCTTCTTCACCTTTCTGCCACAACTGTTCGTGCTGCCGGAGTGTGTCTCTCGTCAGTAGCCCGTGAAAAAAGGCCACTGCTACGGCTCTGTTTCGAAGGTTATAAAGCTGGGCGCCCTTGGGCGTTCTTCCGATGGAAATGCGAAGCTTGCGATAAAGAGAATGCAGTCTGCTGGTAACTCCGCGGCGGGACAGATATCGACGCTCGGCAATGGCCCGGTCGGTCAGCCCGACGGCGATGTCGATAAGGACATCTCTCTCCTTTTCGGTTAGATACGGAGTATCAAAATTCGTCGTTGAATCCTGCATATTCAGTCCTCCAGGGTTGAACGATCGATGGTTTGGCGCCTCACCTGAATCGATTGATTGGTATGCTTCAACAGTAGCATAGATCGCCAAAGAAGCACTAGATGATATTTTTAGGACTTATTGTTTCTTTCAAAACAACAATCCACCAACCCCAAGTTGAGTTAATACTGTTCAATTCAACAGAGGCCAACCCCGAACCGTGAGTCAAATTTCTCCCCATTCTAAATTCCGATGGAGGGTTCCCATGTCTCAGATTCTTTCAAATACCGATGGTGGACTACTTACAGCAGACAACTGCGCGGTTGTCTTTATTGATCACCAACCTCAAATGACTTTCGGAGTCGCCAACATCGAGCGACAATCGCTTATCAACAATGTTGTTCTCCTAGCCAAGTGCTCCAAGCTTTTTGGAGTGCCGGCCGTTCTGACCTCAGTAGAAACCGAGTCTTTCAGCGGCTACATTTGGCCCCAGCTTCTCGACGTCTTCCCCGATCAAAAGCCGATAGAAAGAACGAGTATGAATTCGTGGGACGACGAAGAATTCCGGAAAGCGGTTGAGGCGACCGGTAAGAAAAACATCATCATGTGTGGTTTGTGGACGGAAGTGTGTGTCGCCTGGCCGACCCTCAACATGATCAACGAGGGGTACAATGTCTTTGTTGTCGACGACGCCTGTGGAGCCACCTCGGAGGTCGCCCATGAACGTGCTATGGACCGAATGATCCAGGCAGGCGCCGTTCCTTGCACAACAATTCATACTATTCTCGAGTACCAGCGCGACTGGGCCAACAGAGAGCATTATGACGAACTGATGAACATCTTGAGAGAGCACGCCGGCGCTTACGGTTCAGGCGTGGAGTATGCCTACACAATGGTTCACAAAGCTCCCCAGGCTCGTAAAGTGGTCCCTCTCAAGAATTAACGGCTGAGGCCCCGCCGCCGGAACTTTCCTCCGGCTCAGCGGGGCCGATTATACTGACTCGCCTATTCAGAAACTGGCTTTAACACAGAAAGAGGTGCCTTATGCCCTACGACCAGATCTACTTCAACGGTCGAATCACCACTCTTGACCCCCAGAACCCGGAAGTCTCTGCACTGGCTGTCGGCGACGGTCGAGTCGAAGCCGTGGGCGACGACCAAACCATAATGAGAATGGCCGGACCCGATACGCTGAAGGTTGATCTCAAAGGTCGTCGAGTCATTCCAGGTCTAAACGATTCCCATCTCCATGTGATCAGGGCCGGTCTCTACTACAACCTGGAACTTCGTTGGGACGGCGTTCGAAGTCTTGCTGCTGCCTTGAAGCAACTCAAAGAGCAAGTGGACAGAACCCCTCCCCCGCAATGGGTTCGAGTTATCGGCGGCTGGAATGAGTTTCAGTTCGAGGAAGGTCGGATGCCCACTGGACGAGCTCAACGCAATAGCCCCCGAGACTCCTGTATTCTTATTACACCTGTATGATTGTGCTCTTCTCAACGGGGCAGCCCTCCGAGCTTGCGGCTTCGACAGGGATACACCGAACCCCCCGGGTGGTCTCATTGCCCGGGATCGTAACGGCAACCCTACAGGCTTACTCGTAGCCGAGCCCAACGCTCTCCTTCTCTACTCCACCATAGCCGCCGCACCCAAGCTCTCCTTTGAAGACCAGATGAACTCTACCAGACACTACATGCGTGAGTTGAATCGCTTCGGGGTGACAAGCGTATCCGATGCCGGCGGAGGCGGCCAGAACTATCCCGACGACTATGGAGTGGTGCAAGAACTCGAGAAACGTGGACAGCTCACTCTGCGCATAGCCTACAGCCTGTTCGCCCAAAAACCGGGTCAGGAACTGGCCGACTACACTCGCTGGCTCAAAATGACGAAGCCCGGCCAGGGAGGCGATTTCCTCAGAGTCAACGGTGCCGGCGAGAATCTTGTTTGGAGCGCCGCAGATTTTGAGAACTTTCTACAGCCACGCCCCAACCTGAAGCCGACCATGGAGTCTGAACTGGAGGCGGTGATCAAGACTCTGGCCGAGGCTGGCTGGCCCTGGAGAATTCATGCCACTTATGATGAAACAATCTCCCGCTTCCTAGATATCTTTGAGCGAGTTCACCGGGAGATCCCCATCGATAATCTAGGCTGGTTCATCGATCATGCCGAGACTGCAAGACCCGAAACGTTGGAACGGATCAAGGCGCTTGGCGGCGGTATTGCGGTTCAGCACCGCATGGCCTATCAGGGCGAATACTTTGTTCGCCGATACGGTTTGCCGGCCGCCCAAGCCCGCCCTCCCATCAGGACGATGCTGAAAATGGGGCTTCCAGTGGGCGCCGGAACCGACGGAACGCGAGTGGCAAGCTATCATCCTTGGACCTGTCTTTGGTGGCTGGTCACGGGCAAGACAGTGGGCGGTCTTCTTATCAATCCAGACCCGAATGAGCAACTGTCAAGACAAGAGGCACTCAAGCTCTATACCCAGGGAAGCGCCTGGTTCTCTAAAGAAAATGAACACAAGGGCACCCTGAAGCCGGGGAGCTTCGCAGATTTTGCTGCCTTGAGTGATGACTATTTCCAGGTTGAAGAAGACGAGATTCGCAACCTGGAGAGTGTTCTTACCGTTGTGGGAGGGAAGGTTGTTTATGGAGATGCGGATTTCAAGAAAATGAATCCCCCTCTGCCACCTGTGAGCCCCGACTGGGCACCTACCGCTAGATTTGGAGGCTTTTCCACCGAGAAAGGTCCTGCTCTCACACACGAGCACCCTCTTTATATGGGAGCAGACGGCCGACTTTGGGAAGCCGGTTGCGGATGTTGGTTCTAAGGCTTTGGCCGCTCCACCCTTTGCCCGCAAGACACAACAAGCCCTCACCTTTATGGCCGGATTTTGCGACACGGCAACTTTCATCCATGTGGGTGGGGTCTTTTGTGCCCATGTCACGGGCAACTTCGTCCTCTTTGCAGCTTCCATCGCCCGGGGACTGAAAACAGAAGACTATCTGAAGGTTCTCACTTTTCCAGTCTTCGTCATGGGCGTCATTCTTGCCACTCATCTCATTGTTCGGAGTATGAGAGGGATGACCGGAGCCTTCTCGACAACGCTCGGAACCATCTCAGCTCTTCACTGGTTAGCTTTCCTTCTTTCTTTCACCGCCCTTCACTCGGTTGACGTCACGATCACCCTGATTCTGGTGGTCGCCCTCGGCATGCAAAACACTCTGCATCATTTCGCTCCAGGTCCGCTCACAACAGTTATGACCGGAACTGTCATGAACACTTCGGCCAACCTCACCAAAAAATACCTCATCCGATGTGAGTCGCATGAGCAGCAGCCTCAGCCGCTCCCGGGTCTGGGAATGATGGCGGCCTTCTTGCTCGGTTGCACCTTCGGAGCCTTGGGAGCCTTTTACGGAGGATTCAGGTATCTGGTCCTGCCCGCTGCGATGTCGCTTTGGGTAGCCTGGAGCCGGGCTAGGGGCGAATCCGCAAGTCGTGACTAAGCTCCGCCTATTTATCTTGGCCACTCTTTTACTCAGCCTGAGTTGCTCGGCCCAGCCAAAGCCTCCGGAAACAGAGAAATCGAAACCGAAGCCGGCCTTCAAACTCCTACCGTCCGAAGAAGATTGGAGCGGCTCCAAACGCCCCCTGAAGGACATGGCTTTCGACCGGACCGGGCGAGTTCGGCTTTCTCTAGGTGGCTCCATCCGCTTCCAGCACGAATCCTATAAAAACCAGATTTTCGACGGCACCAGCCGAACCTTCGACGACTCCTATCTCCTCAATCGTGCCACTCTTCATGGAGATCTGCACCTGGGAAAATCGACCCGCCTCTTTGCCGATATTCATTCCGCCCTACCGATCGACTTACAGCTACCTCCATCCCCCATCGACCGTGACGAACTCTTCTTGCACCAAGCCTTCCTAGAGCAACGCTTTAGAAATCTCGCCCTGCGAGTCGGCAGACAAGAACTTCACTTCGGCTCAGGTCGACTCATCAGTGTTCGGGAGGGTCCCAATATCCGTCTTTCCTTCGATGCTGCTCGACTCGAGTTGAATCTCGACAATTGGGAATTGACCGCCTTCTGGGGAAGACCAACTCAGACACGGTTGGGAGAGTTTAACAACCCCTGGTTGAGCGACGAACGTTGGCTCAGCGGTCTCTATTCCAGGAGTTCTCATCAGGAGTATTACCTCCTCATTCTTAACGATGCCAGAGCGAGTTTTGGAGAGCGAACGGGTCGGGAACAGCGGGCAACGCTCGGCGGACGATGGTTTGGTGAAAGCGGCCCTTGGGACTACAATTTTGAGGCCTTCTATCAGTTTGGTAGTTTTGAGGGACAAACAATTCGCGCCTGGTCGGTCGCCTCCGACACCGGCTACCGGTTCGAGAATCTTCCCGGGCGTCCGCGTTTAGGATTGAAAGCGAATATCATCTCGGGGGATACCGACCCGGCAGACACCACGCTGAACACCTTCAATGCCCTCTTCCCAAACGGATCCTACTTCGGAGAGATAGCTCTCATCGGCCCGTCCAATCTCATCAACCTGCATCCGAATACATCCTTTCAGCTAACACAGAAGCTCGAACTGGAAGCACGGGTCGATTTTTTCTGGCGATATTCTCTGCTAGATGGAGTCTACACGCCACCCGGTTTTCTGCTTCGCGAAGCAGGCCCAAGTCGAGCCTCCTTCATCGGGACCCAACCGGATCTGACCCTAACCTACAAACCTGGAGAGCAGTGGAACATGAGCTTAGACTACTCGCTCTTCATCCCGGGGGATTTCATGAAGCAGCAGGCTGTGAACGACACCATTCATTTCACCCAGGCATCGCTGAAATATCGTTTTTAGAGCCACTTGGTTGGCTGCCGAAAGAGGAGCGGCCAACACAAAATCTTGGTTCGCAAAGGATTGGTGAGGTCCTCGCGTAGCCCCGACGCTCCGTAAGGAGGGTTTCTCACCGGGCAAGCCGTGAAGACGGCGCACCACGACGTCGTCTGCCTACGCCCAACGATTCTTTTCCGCTTCCACAAGCTCCAAGAATCGTTCCCGAACAGACGGGTCGAGAAGCGCAGCAAAGTCGGCGTCCAACTCGTTGGCCCAAATCAACCCGGACACATCCTTGATATCTTTCTTTCGTTCCGGAGAAGCGGTTGAAAGCTTCAGTTCGATGAGGCTGGGAAGCGAGAGGACTTTGAGCCCGTCGGGATTGGTCACACTCGAGGTTTCGGGATGAGGAACGGCAACGGGTTTGTCGGTGGTCAGAATGACATCGATATCAACTTTCGAGATGGTGTCCTTGAGATTCCTCGAGCCCTTGTAGCGCTCGGATATCCCCCGTCCCAGGCCCTCGGTTTGCAATTTTTCCAAACCGTCAGGAGTGAGGACGACATCTACGTCTCGAGTGGAACGCTGATACCCGTGGGCGGTGACCGCTAGCCCACCGGCGATGGCCGAGGGTATGTTGAGCGAGGCCAGAGTTGCGCTCAGTCGCAGAGCCGACTTGTAGATGTCACTGTGATTGGGCTGGAAAGACTTGAGTTTCGGATTGGCGGCTTCACTGAGACGCACATCGTCGATGGGCGGACCAACGGCGGCTGTTTTCTTTTGAGCTTGCAACGGCCGATGAGAGCTGCTCGGCATGGAGTATGTCTTGGAGAAAGAAACTTGCATTAGGGTGATTCTACGGCTCTGCTCTGAAAGAGGCCTGAACAGATAGCCTCCGCTCTAATCAAGCGACGGACGACGACCAAGGATAAGAAGTGCGAAGACAAGACTCACCCCCAGGGCTGCGAGGACCAGCCCGAGCCGGAATCCTGGAGGCCGAAAGGTCATGACAACCTCGCTATCCCCTTGCGGAACCACCACGGCTCGAAACATCACATTGGCCCGCGCGATAGGCGTTTCCACCCCGTTCACTTCAGCCTCCCATCCCTGGGCGTAACCGTCTGTAAAAACCAGGAAAGCGGTTTGGCTGCTCTTCACCGAGAGGCGAATCCGATTGAATCCGTATTCCACAATCTGGACCTCCCCGTCGATATTGGAATTGGGCACCTGGACTGTGGGAGGACGATCCAACAAGACTGTTTGCCTGGGGTCGACACGACCACTCTCCAAAGCTTGAAGAGCCTCACCATTATCTTCCACGACCTGAAAACGGCCCACCACAAACGCGCGTGGTAAGGCGTCGGGGTTCTCAAATATGGGCAAGGGCATTTCCTGGACCAATCGTTTGCCTTCAAGCTGTTGCCCTGGATAAGCGACCAGATACTTGACCCCCATAAGATCGACAAGAGGGCTCTGATATCGCTTGATGGGGAAAACCTGAGCCGGGAGCTGCTGGTCCGGCCGATACTCCCCTCGCATGAGAAAGGCCAAATAGTCGCTGGTGTCCCTGGGATAGAACGAATCATAACCGGCGATGTCGGCGATCTGCATGGGCAGTAAAGTGTTCGGCTTCACGCTACCCACGCCCATGACACGATGAGGATTGGCGGTGCGAAGCAACTGAAGATTTGCAGTGTCGGCGTAGAGAAACTGGTGAGGATGATGGGGCAAAATGCTTTTGGCCAGAACCAAAAGGTCGAGAACAAGCAGCCCCAAGAGCAAACGCTCGGGACGCTTAGAGAAATGCACAGCTAACGGCACTGCCAGAAGGCAAAGAAGTGGCAGCCATATGAACGGACTTCCCCAGGAGTAAAGCGCTTGATAGCCCTCGAGAACAGCTCGAAGATACGCCCCTTCGTCGAGAAATAGCGACCTATCGGGAAGCCGGACGAGCCCTTTCTGAAGTAAGCCGGGGAGAACCTGTCGCCCATCTTGCCCCACATGGAAGAACGCCCAGCCCAAGGCCGGGATCAATACACCCAGGGCCGTGCCTTTGACTCTCCGACTCTGTTGGGGAATTCGAACGAGGCTATCAACGCCGTAGGCGGCGGCAAGAACCACCAAAAAGTGAACGACCTGGAGAGCCCTGGTGCTGATCACATGATCGAATCCGGGCAATACACGCACCACTGCGTAGAGAGGTGTTGCGGGAACGATGGCTACCACCAGAGCCAGTAACGCGAGTCGTTGCCCGACCCCCTTATGGGAAAGTTCGGAGAGAGCCAATACAAGAGTCACCACACCGAAGTAGACCATAAGCTCCGGTTGCACGAACTCTCCCGCCCCACGGATCACTTTTAGAGCGAAGTCATTCCCATTGCCCATAGACTGGGGAAAGAAAAGTTGAGGCCAACCGTTGGCCAGGAACTGTTGATAGACACCGGTGAGAAAGTTGAGAGAAAGAGTAGGTCTTTGGGAAGACGAGAGATAGTGGGCGGAAGGCAAAAGCATGGGGGCGGCAATGAGCCCGGATAAGACGGCAGCCGTCCCCAGGCGTGCCCACACAACCTTTGGCACCCTCTCCTGATAAAGCAGAACAAGCCCCGCCAGAATGACCGTAGCGACAACGTAGAGAGCGATCTGAAGATGTCCTGCGAGAAGCACAAGGGCCATGCAAACTCCCAGAAGACCGGCCCCCGCCCAGCTTCGCCGACAATGGAGAACGGCCAGCAAGGCTAGCGGAGTCAGAGCCGCGGAGGCGTGATCGCACTCAAGCCACCAAACAAGATAGGGATTCAACATCCAAGCCGTGCCGGCAAAAAGCGATGCCCAGGGATTCAGCTTGAGCTTTTGAGCCAAGAACCAGGTTCCAAAACCTGCCACAAAGGTGTGGAGAGCCAGCGAAAGAGTGTAGGCAAGCCAAGCAGGGCAAAGAAAGTGCAAGAGGAGCCGAGGTGGATAGAAGTAGCCGGATTGCCCGTTAAAGGCGATGGGATGCCCTCCGAAATTGTAAGGGTTCCAGAGTGGAAAATCCCCTTGAGCGAGCCCATTGGAAAGAAGAGTCTGATATGGGTAGAAAGCGATGACCGCGTCGAAAAGATCGAATTTCTGCAGTGGAACCTGAGGGTTGTACCACAAAGGCGTGCGATACAAGAAGCCCGTGGGAAGAAAGACCTCCCCCCACAGAACCGGCGAAAAAACTGCGAGGGTGACCAGGAGAAAATAGAGGCCCGCCTTGCGATTCCAAGTCATTGGGCCGAATTTCAAGAGAGTACCAAGAGGCCCTTCTGCTTTACTCTCTTGTGACTCAAGCCCCCACCAGGAGTCCCGTTAGCTCGTAATCACCGAGGTTGGGACGAGGCGTTGGTAAAGTCTGCGGCCCAACCGTTCAAGCACCGAGGGGCGAAGGCAATCACATCTGCCGAATATATGACCACAGGGCAGCATGAAGTAGCGGGCCTGACTTTCCAGTGTCTCCTTGAGCAGGGGCCAGTATTCTAACTTGTCGGTTCCAAACGTCATACTGACGAGAACCCTCTTGCTGTCGGATGGAAGGTACGGCTCGGTACAGTGGGCCGTTCTATCCCCAAAGAAAATCGCTTCACCGAGGGTATACTCGTAACGTTCGGTTTGACTCCCTAACTTGTAAAGCAGGTGGCCATGTTCCGGCTCCAGCTCAAAGAGCGGCGTAATGAGAGTAAAAGCGTTGGCACCCGGTGCATAATCGCAATGCCAATGGGCAGCCGGTGCCCGATTTCCAACGACCAGAAAGCCACAGTACATCACTATGCTCTCCCTGTAGTCCACCAGCCTTCGAGCATGCTCGGCGAGGCCTGAAGCCTCAAAGAAACGACGGAAAATCTGGTAGATTTCCTGATTATTGTTGGAAATCCATAACAACGGATAGCTCTCAAACGACAGGGCGAAGTAAGGAGCCGAAGCGCAGAGGGTTGCCCGATGGCTCCGCCCGCCCTCAAAAAGGTATTGATTCTGCGGGTTCTCCAAGATGGGGGCAAGCTTCTGGAGATAAGAGCCCCGAATTTCGTTGAGGAGGTCGTCCTGGAATCGAAAAGTATAGGCGTCTAGGTCCGGGTGGAGTCTGTTGAACGAGCTCAAACCTTAGAGCCTTTTGAACTTGGCTCTCTTGAAGTCGGCTCGTTGAAAATCGTCGCTCTCCCTCATCGGTTCAGGCGTTGTGACCACCACTCTGGTCATCCCGTCCGTTCGCGGCAACACAACGCCGGTGTAAACGGCCCAGCCGTAGGGATAGGTTGGGGACGAGCGTTCGGGAAGAGAAAATTTCACCAGTCGAGTTCCATCGGAAAGAAACTCCACGCCCTGAAAGACGGGCGGTTGCTCGATGCGGTCTCGCCCGGTGGCAACAACCAGAATATTCTCCTCGAAGTTGGGAGTGTAGCCGGTCAAGAATGGGTCAGGGTTTGGTGTGGCGGGAAGGGTCTTGAAAGGAGTCACCTTGGGGAGCATGATCACAAAAGACTGAAGCTCCTGAGGGTTGGTAATCTGGTAGCTCTCAGGCGTTATGGCTGTTTGGACGAGATAGCCGCCATGCATCTCCTGGGCACCGCTTGGTGCCAGAAACGTGATTATTATCAGGAGGCAGCTCAATAGAAGACGCATAAGGTTGTGTTATTCGCCGGCTCTCCCTCGCCTTCTGATCATCGAGAGAGATTCTCAAACCGTCGCCGAAGACGGCGGCGTGAAAAAGATACTTCTCATGGTCCTCAGCATCTTGATAGCCGGAGCCGAAGAAGACGAACAGATTCGCTTCTCATTGGAACAAAGACACATCGATCAACTTCGGAAGGTCAAGGTGTCCTGGGACTCCGCAGAGACCGGCGCGCCCTGTTTATCACCTTCAGGCAGCTACCCGAAGGAACTGCTCTATGCCCTCCAGATTGCATTCCTCTTTGGAGAGCTCAAACCAGGCCCCTATCTCTACAAAAAGCCCAGGGGAGAACTCATGGAGTACTCTCTGGTGATTGAGGAGATGCCGACCTCTACAAAGTTTCACTTCTCCCCCGAGCACAGACAACTACTCCGGAAATCCGCTATCGAGGAGACCGAGGTAGGTTGGGACGGCGAGACGGTTCCCGGTTGCGATCCCAAACGGCCCTATGGCGACCTGAGCTATTACGAGCTGGAAATGGCTCAACATCTGGGGCGTCCTACCAAGAAAAATCAGGAGGGACATCTGGAGATAGACGAGCAAACAGAAGAAGAGCTAACTCGCCTCCATCACTCGATGCAGGCGGCCTGGCAGGTCTTTCTTGAGAATTTTGAACTCCAGCCGGGGACGTTCGTTGGAGACCAGTGGGGTAATTGGGAGAGAATCTGAGTAACCGGGCCATAGGCCTATGCCGCCAAAAGGCGAAGAAGAGCTCTCCAAGTGATTGCTCAAGGCGACATGGTGGCGGTTTTCTATCGGGATTCCGGCCGGATCATGGAATCCGGAGCCGACTATGATGTGGTGGGAGTTCACCGTATAGAGTTCCAAGACGGCAAAATCGTAAGGTTCGAGAACCTTTTCGACACGGCTTCTTTAGAGCGCTCATTGAAACGTTCTAAAGCCCACGCACTCTAAACTGCTAGCGATTCTCATACTTCGCCGGTTCTCGACACAGCCCGTGTCGAACGGCGTAGGTGGCTGCTGAGATGCGCGTTTTGATCTCCAGCCGGCGCAAGATGTTCGACACATGCGTCTTCACGGTTCTCTCGGAGATAAACAGTTTTTCCCCGATGTCGGCGTTGGAGTAGCCGTATCCGATAAGCTCCAGCACCTCGACCTCACGCGGGCTAAGGATCTCTCGAACCTCTTCGGTTGGTGAAGTGATGACCGTATCCGCTTCCAGCCGCGTGCGCTGAAATTCAGTGAGCAAACTCATGGTGCTACGAGCATGGAGATGTCCTCGCCCCTCAAAGAGGTCTCTGATAGCCACCAGAACTTCCTCCACATCACTGTCCTTGAGAAGATATCCCTGAGCGCCTGCGGCCAGGGCCTCGAACAGAACGTTCTCCTCCTCCACCGCCGTGAGAACAAGTATCTTGAGTTCTCCCATATCGGGCTTGAGAGTCCGAATGACCTCCAGGCCGCTTTTGCCCGGCAGATTCATGTCGAGAACCAGAATGTCGGGGCGACATCGCCTGGTCACTTCGATGGCCGTGTTTCCACAGTCGGCCTCTTCCACAATCTCCATATCATCCTCACAGCTCAATGTGCTGCGGAACATCTGGCGGACCAGTCTGTGGTCATCTGCCACAACGACTCGAATCATGACGTCTCCTCCGGTAAATCAATTATGAACCTTGCCCCCACAGCACCTTCTTCTACTCCCACGCGACCTCCCTGGGCTTCGGCATAGAGTCGCACAAGATACAAACCCACACCGAACCCCATGGCCTTTTCTCGAGACCCCTGATCATGTCGCTCAAAGATCCGCTCTCGATCCTGCTGGGGGATACCCGGCCCTTCGTCCTCGACGGAAAAGAGATTCCGACCCTCTCGACTTTCAAAGTTCAAAGTGATCCGTCCGTTGTCTGTATGCCGAATAGCGTTGGACACGAGGTTATCCAAACTTTGCTGGACCAGAAGCGGGTCGACCGACACGATCTTATCCTGGTCACAATGGGAAGCGATGACGATCGGATGCTGGGGAGCAAACTCGATGGGATGGCGCTTCAGTACGGCGTTGAAGATCTCTCGAATCTTGGTCGGCTTAATCTGCGGCTCCAGGCCACAGAGATCTACCCGGAAAACCTGAGTGAGACCTTCGACATCTCGATTGATTGTAGCGATGGCGGCCTGGGCCTCATTGAGTTGCAAGACCACCTGGTCCTCAGGCATCCGCTTCAGATTCCTGGCCAGATTGCGAACGATTCCGCGGATGGCGAAGAGAGGGTTCCTCAACTCGTGGGTGAGGCTCAAAAGGAGTTCGTGACGAGTGGAGGCCAATTTCGATTTCTCTTCATAGAGGGCTCGGTAGGAGTCTACCAACCAGGTACAGAGAAGGCCCACCACATAGGTGAGGGCCAATTGGGCCAGGTTATTAAGCAGAACAGCATGAGCCTCTAACTGGAGTCCCACCTGAACCAGATGGTAAAACACCAACAGAATGAGAACGCTGAAAAGCCCCGGGTGTCCGAACAGAAAGATGGACAAGGCTACGGGAACAGGGTAAAGGTTGAGGTGGAAAGCTGAACGACCGAGAGAGTAATCGGCGAAGGGGACCAAAACTAAAAGGGTCCACAATAACACGAGCCAGGCTCGCCTATGGCGTGCGGGCATCTCTCCAAGCAAGAGGTTCTTGAGCCATCCCGGCAGGTTCCTGGTCAACACTCCACTCAATAACTGTCATTCTATCCATCGAAAGACGGAGTACAATCCGTCGAACGACGGATATCTCCGCTCCTCTCAAACCCCTTAGGGATAAGTCCGGGTAGGCCTTCCCGGTCTTACGAAGGTTGAGTTACCGTTTTTCCGAATAGCATCGGCTATGTACACCCTAGTAGACCGAGCAAACGGAGAAGTGATCTCCACTATTCAAGATAACGATTTCGCCGTATTCCAGGAGCACCTGGTTTCGGAGTCCTCAGAAGACTTCGACTTTTATATCAACGAGGCCACTCTCGCCTATCTCGTGGAACAAGGGCTCAGCCCCGAGATCGCCGGAGCCTTCGAAGGTAAGTTAATGGGTCGCGGTATGGACATGGGCTGGGAGAAAGAGGCTGTCGGAGCCGAGACTTTTCATACCGGCACCGTGGTAGACGACGAAGGACAACCCCTGGGCGGTATCCGAGTCGATCTTCTAGACCAGGCCAAAATGGAAACCGGTCAGCTCTATGAAGAGAGGACTCTTCTCGACTGGACGTACAGCCGGGCGGACGGAACCTTCACCTTGGAAACCACTCCTGAGTCACCGGGAACCCAGCTACGCTTCTCCGGCCGCGGCGATCTCGTTCTGGCATCGGCCTTCCTGGAAGAGATCGGCGAGCAAGGTGAGTTCACCGTTCAAACAATCACAGGCTCGGTCCACACAGCCGAGGGCGAAACCCTATCCGGTGTCAGTGTCCAACTTCTGAACTGGAGTCTCGCCGACGGAGACGAAGAGGACGAAGAGGAAACCATGGGCGGAACCCTGAGTTGGGGCGACACGGACGCCAACGGCCGCTTCGCTATTCCGGTCCATCTGCCCACCGATTCCGGCGAAGTGGTGACCAATCTGGAGATTCTGTCTCCCAGTGGTGAGAGTCTCTTCGAGGGCGAGTATGTTTTCGACCCCGCCGAAGGCTTCGAAATTGGAAACCTGGTGGCCAGGAAGCCTTCCCCCGAGTGGGGAGACTCCGACGAAGAAGTCCATGTTGAGGAATCTATCGAGCGGCCCTTCGAACACCCTCTCTCCTGAGGCCGGGGCTCATTGGAACTCATCACTCTCGGGCTTTTCGCCGCTTTTCTGACCTATGAAATAAATCGCTCCCACACCGACCGGCTGTTCAATGCCGCCAGTCGGTTGGGAGCCGGTGATCTCTATGGTGCCCGAACTCTTCTGAGCGTTGTCAAATGGAGTCCTGCCCTGGGCAAGCAACGCAACCTCTGGGCCCTCTGTCTCAATCTCGACGCGCATCTCGACATTATCGCCGGCGAAGAGAACACAGCCCGCCAAAAGATCGACAAGATACTTTCCAAGCCGGGCCTTCTGCCGGCGATACGAGGGCTCGTTTTCCAAAGAGAGGCCGAGCTTCAGGCCTCCTGGCCGGAGAAACGCCAGGCCTTCCTCGATCAGGCCGAGGAACTGTTCGTCAAAAGCTATGCCGATATCGACCGCGAACAGCTCTGGAAGCCCCTCTCCTACTTCTTCTACGCTACCTGCCAATACGAGCTGACCCTTCGCTCCACAAAAGAAGCCCTCAAACTTGAGCCCCGCTCAGCTTTCCTTCGCTACCTGCAGTGGCTCTGCCGAGTCTACCTGGAGCAAACCGACGCCGAGGTTCTCGAAGCAGCCGAGCAAGCCATCGCGTATGCCGACCCTCAACAGCGCTTCTGGATTCTTCACGATAAGGCCGCACGACTGTGGGACCAAGGCAACTACGAAGGCGCCCTGGCTTCAACTCACCAGTGCCTGCAGATAAAACTTCCGAAGGGCTTCGAATTTCTTCGTGCCCGTGCTTACTCTCAGTTGGTGGGATGGAAGCTCCACGGCGGGAGCGACCCGACCCTGGAAAAACTCCTGGAGACTGCAGCCGGTCCCGAGCCGGACTTCTATCATCGAGTGGTAGAACAGCTTCTCTACGTGGGCGACGTAGCGGGTGCCGAACATTACCTTAACGGCCTTCCTACAGGCCAGAAAACCTTGCTCTTACAAGCTCTACTTAAGTGTCGTCTGGGCCAACCCGAAACCGCAGCCGAGTTTCTTTCTCAAGTGAAAGAACGAGACCGGACTTATCAAGAGATCGAACTTTACATCGCGGTGGAGCGATGTGAGTGGACGAAATCGATGGAACTTGCCGAGGGCGACGAGCACCGAGAGACCAGAGCGTCGCTCTGTCTTGTTTGGAAGGGCGATCCTCAAATGGCAAGAGAACTGGTGAGTGAGCCACTCACCTCGTCAGAACTCAAATATTATGGAGACTTCAACAGATTGATCCGGGGCGTGGAAAGAGTTCTGGAAGCCACCGAAGACATGTCGGATCCTTACTCTCGGGCCCAGAAAGCCGTAACGCGAGCCAACCTCTCTCTTTACCTGGAAGACTGGTCAAACGCCTTGAATCTCTATAGGAAGTACCGCCAGGCCTATATCAACGACCCTTATCATTTCGAGCTCACTCGGCTCTATGAACTCACCTGCCGGTGTTGGCTTGGTGAAGATCTCTTTGAAGAGTGTGTTCAACAGAGAAATCGCATGGAGCAAATGTTTCATGAATCCCCCAAGATGGTTGCCGACGCAAATTTTGCTCTGACGGATGCGACCTTTGGGTGCAAGCGGTATCAAGACGTGATCGAGCTGAGCAGCGCCTATCTGCCCTCGGAGCCTAGAGCCTTTTTTCGCGCCCTACTGCTCGATTTGAGAGCGCGTTCGTACTTGAACGGCGGACAAGCTGCGGAGGCGTTCAAAGACTTCGAAGAAATTCTCAAGACGGTTCCGGATAGCTATCTAGCCAACACGGCTCTGGAACAGCTGCGCCTTATGACGCGCTGAAAGCCGCTACCAGCGCAAACTTTTGGCTCGCTCCAGGTCGATATCTTTCTGGTTACGATAGACGGAAAGAACGAGAGCCACCCCAACGGTTGCCTCACACGCTGCTACGGCGATGACAAAGAGGCTGAAAACCAGACCGGTAATTTCAGGCCGATAGTGGGAGAAGGCCACTAGATTTATGTTGACCGCATTGAACATCAACTCCAGTGACATTAAGACAGCCACAGCGTTTCGGCGGGTGAGAACACCATAGAGGCCGATGCAAAATAGAATTGAGGCAAGGCCCAGATAATGAAACAGCCCGATCATGCGTTCACCTTATCTTCGGCCGTTTCAGGCAATCGAGCTTTCTCTTCTTTTCTGGCAATAACGATGGCACCTACGAGCGTCATGAGAAGCAGGACGGAGATCAGCTCAAACGGTACCAGGTAGTCGGTGAGAAAGCTGGTTCCCAGAACATCCAAAGCGATACCCTTGGGGTCCTGGACTTGCAGCTTGGTCCACTGAGAGCCGATGAGGATTCGCACCATAAAAAGAGTGAGCAAGGAACAGGCAACCGCAGCCCCCGTCTGTTGAATTCGACTGGATTGCTGCTGTGGCCGCATAATGTCGTGGGTTAACATAAAGGCGAAGAGTAAAATCACGGCAATCGCGCCGGCGTATACCAAGACCTGCATGGCGGCCACGAAGGGTGCGGACAAAGTGGCGTAGATGGCGGCGATCCCGAGAAAACTGACGATCATGGAGAGCCCGGCATGAAACAGGTTCTCTGAAACCACAACGGCAAGCGCCGGAATGATGATTATTCCGGCAATCAAGTAGAAGAGCAAAGGACTCATTTCGCCACCTCTTGTTGAGTGGACATCACGTCGTAGGCCTGGCCTTCTTTCTCCTTGAACAGAGAGAGCGCCCAGGCCACGATCCCCAGGGAAACAATTCCGATACCCCAGATAGGGAGCGCCCCCATCTTTCCTTCTGTTTCCACATCCAGAATCGCTACTCCGGCGCAAATCATGAGATTGATGAAGGCCAGTGGCAGCATGAATTTCCAGCCCAAATTCATGAGGTGGTCGGGGCGAACTCGAGGGAATGTCCAGCGAATCCACATCATGAGCAGAATCAAAGCACTCATCTTGACGAAGAAAACGGCGGCCCCAACGAGCGAATAGAGCAGAGTCGGTTCGTCGGGGAGCGGCATGAACGGCACCGCCCATCCGCCCAGAAACACGGTTGTGGCGATAGCCGACACCAGCATCATATTGCAGAACTCTGCCAGAAAAAACATAGCGAACATCATTCCCGAATATTCGGAAACGTAGCCTGCCACGAGTTCCGATTCGGCTTCGGGAATGTCGAAAGGCGGACGGTTCACCTCTGCGATGGCCGCCACGTAGTAGATGACACAACCTAAAAAGCTTGGAACCACGAACCACACGCCCATGTCGTGCTGCGCTTTGACAATACCCTGCATACTGAGAGTCTCGGCCATCACGATGGGACCGAGCAGCGCAAAAAGGAGAGGAATTTCGTAGCTCAGCATCTGAGCGGCGGAACGAAGACCACCCAGCAAAGAATACTTGTTGTTGGACGACCAACCGGCCATGATGATAGAGAGAACCGTGAGTGAGGAGACGGAAATCACGTAGAGGATTCCGATATTCAAATCGGCCACCGAAAGGGCCGGAGCAAACGGTATCACGAGAAACGCGGATACGCAGACACCGAAAATGAGGACCGGAGCTAAAACGAACGGGACCGGGTCGGCGCGGCCGGGAATGATGAGCTCTTTGAGCAAGAGCTTGATGGCGTCGGCGATAGTTTGAAAAAGCCCGCCTGTCCACATGCTGCCGTTCTTGAGCATGCCTGGTCCGGTGAGCATGGGGCCCATCCGATTTTGGATCCTGGCTGAGATTTTTCGCTCTAGCCAAATGAGAACGAGAGCGGCCAAAGCTAGAAAAATCAGCATAATGACCAGCATGATGATCATAATCCCCAGCGGGGGAATAACTATGCCGAAGCTGTTCTTCGCGTAGTCAACCAGGTACTGACCGGCAGGATTATGGATCCAAGATTCGTTCACGGCGTGCTAACCGTTCGCTTTCAGATAGGGGATTCCCCTGCCTATCGAACGCTTAGCGGTCGGTCTCGGGGAGAACGATATCAAAGGAGGCACAAATGGCCATGATATCGGGTATCAGCACTCCCGGTAGGAGGTCTCGGAATATCTGAATGTGGACGAACGAGGGCGTTCGAAACTTACATCTCCAGGGCATATCACCGCCTCTTGAGACCAGATAGCAGCCGATATCGCCCCGAGCCGACTCGATATGCTGATAGGTCTCACCTTCCGGAATCTTGATACGGTAATTGAGCGGTATAGAGGACGGCCCGCCGGGTATCTTGTCGAAGCACTGACGCAAAATGCGCGCCGATTGCCTCATCTCTTCCATCCGTGCCCGATAACGAGCGAACACATCACCCTCTTGAAAGACTGGAATATCAAAGTCCAAGTCCGAGTAGGCGGCGAAAGGGGCGTCTTTTCGAACATCCATGGCGATTCCGGAGGCGCGGATATTGGGCCCCGAGACTCCGTAGTGCTTGGCTTTCTCCTGAGAAAGATAGCCGACTCCCTTAGTGCGATTGTAGAAGATGGGATTCTCGTCCAACAGAGCTTCGTACATGGGAATACGCGGTTCCCAGCCGTCGAGGAAAGTCATCATCTTGTCCAAGAATTTCTGACTCACCTCGCGACCTACGCCGCCTATACGGATAAAGTTGTAAAGAAGACGTGCCCCGGAAGCCATTTCGAACAGGTCGAGGACTTTCTCTCGGTCGGCAAAGGCGTACAGAAACGGTGTGGTAGCGCCGATTTCAAGGCAAAACGTTCCATACCATAGCAAATGACTTGCGATTCGGTTGAGTTCGGTCATAATGACGCGGATATACTCGCCGCGCGCCGGAGGAGTTATGTCGGCCAGCGCCTCTACCGCCATGACGTAGACGTAGTTGGAGGTCATGGAGGTGCAGTAATCCAGACGGTCGGTGACCGGAATCACCTGAGCGAAGGTACGATTCTCCGCCATCTTTTCAATGGAGCGGTGGAGGTAGCCCACAATCGGCTCACAGCTTACCACCCTCTCGCCGTCCATTTTCAGAACCATCCTCAGCACGCCGTGAGTAGAGGGGTGCTGGGGGCCCATGTTCAGTTCAAACTCTTCAGTTGTCAGCAACTTCGACTCCTAATCCGGCCTTTTGACCACGTTGGGGTGAAGATAATCCTTGCGCAAAGGATGCCCCGTCCAGTCTTCCGGCATCATAAGACGACGGAGGTCCGGGTGGTTGTGAAAAATGACCCCGAAGAGATCAAAAATCTCGCGCTCATTCCAATCTGCGTTGGCATAAAGATCCGCCAGACTCGGCAAACTGGGCTGATTTCTATCGAGGTTAATCTTGAGAGCGATACGATGCCCGTGGCCGAGCGATCTCAAGTAGCAGACGAAGGCCAAAAGATCCGGGGGGTGATCGGCGCATGTCTCGAACTCAAGGTAGTCGAAATCGAGTTCTTCGTCGGATTTGAGAAACCACACGACGTCGTGATAGATCTCTTGCGGAATGACCAGGGCCGCCATGTTGTTGAGGTCTTCGACGATGATATGCTCCGGGAAACGGGCCCGAAGGCGGTCTCGTATCTGCTCGAGCTTGAGGGCCATAGTGGTTTATCCTAAGATGGGAATTTCGTTGGGGCGAATGAGAGCGCCGCCGGGAGGAAGATGATTGATGGGGGGCATCCCGGGAACCTGTCGCTCGGTGATTTGGCGCAAACCGGGACGGTCACGGTCGTGGCCGAGCTTCTCTGTACGGATGAGATCTTGAAGGGCCAGGCAGCCGTTCATAAGAGCCTCCGGACGGGGAGGACATCCGGCCACATGAATGTCTACCGGGATAATCTTGTCGACACCTTTCAGAACAGAGTAGGAATCGTGATAAAAAGGCCCACCGTGAATGGTGCAACCACCCATGGCGATGACGTATTTGGGCTCCGGCATCTGATCGTAAAGAAGCTTCACCCGAGGGGCCATCTTGAGCGTGAGGGTGCCGGCCACGATCATCAAGTCGGTTTGGCGGGGCGTAGCGCGAAAGATCATTCCTAAGCGGTCGAAATCATACTTTGAGGCTCCTGTGGCCATAAGTTCGATGGCGCAGCAGGCCAGTCCGAAAAGCATGTACCACATGGACGAGGCTTTGGCTTCATTGACGGCGGCGTTCACCCCGGGGACTTTCCCGAGAAGGCTCGCCAGCCTAGTCATCATGACGCCCCCGCCGGGTGTTTTCTCCATATGTACCGGTATTCGATTGTCGATTAGACCCATTCCAGTGCTCCTTTTCTCCAGGCATAAATCAGCCCCAGACCCAAAATCAACAAGAAAACAACCATTTCGGCCAGTGCCAACCAACCCAAGCTGAGATACATGGATTTGAATCCTACAGCCCATGGTAGCAAGAATGCAGCCTCGACGTCGAACAGCACGAACATCATGGCGAATAAGTAGTAACGAGCGTTGTACTGTACCCAGGCCTCCGACTCGGGGGCCTCTCCACACTCGTAGGTCAAATTTTTAGCGTAATGGGGACGGTGAGCTTTGATCAGGCGCGTGACGAAGGCGGCCAGTGCGAAGTTGAAGCAGACGAAAAGCAGCCCACCGACGAAGAAAACTCCTACATAGCCATATTCCAACATTACTTCTGACGCTCCACCAAAAAGTCTACCAGTTGTGCCAGATCGTCTCGAGCCTTGCTCACAGGCAGAACCTCGAGCGCGGATTGAGCGGCCAGCGTGTATTGAGTAGCTCTCTCACTAGCTCTGGCTCGACCCTGGTGACGATCCATCCATTTCACCAACTCGGGGATATGTTCCCCCGGGTAACTTCCGTTGGCTAAGAGTTTGTGAACTTCTTCCCGCTCGTCCTCGGCAGACGAGCCGTAGCTCATAAGGAAGGGAAGAGTGTATTTTTGCTCCTGCAGATCAGAGCCAACGGGCTTGCCTAAAACGGCAGGGTCGCCCCAAATATCCAGAATATCGTCGACGATCTGGAACGCGTGGCCCAAATTCCGTCCAAAATCTGAGGCCGCTTGAACCTGAGCCGGCGTTGCATCGGAATAGAGGGCGGCCAACTTGCAACCCGCCGCCATAAGGGCGGACGTCTTGCCGTCTACGACCTCCATGTAGGTCTCTTCGGAAACGGTGACATCTCCCTGAAATTGGGCTTCCAGAATCTGCCCTTGAGTCATATCGGCAACCCCTTGAGAGATCACCTGAAGAAGGTCGACTCTGCCCAACTCAGATACGGCCAGGAGCGCCTGACAGAGGAGAAAGTCTCCCAGCAGCACGCTGAACTGGTTGCCCTTGATGGCGTTCATGGTTGGTGCCCCGCGACGCACCTCCGTGCTGTCGATGACGTCGTCGTGAATCAGAGACGCGCCGTGAATCATCTCAATGGCCGCTGCAATACGGTAGATCCCCGACTTGGGGGCACCGAACAGCTTAGCCACAAGAATGACCAGGGCCGGTCGAAGGCGCTTGCCACCGGTACAGAACATCATCTCGGCTGCCGACCGCAGGGCACCGGCGCGCTGTCGTACTACAGATTGGAGCTCGGCTTCAACCTTTTCTATGTCTTGTTTGAGTTCTTCGAGGGGAGCGATAACCACTGGTCTTACCTCATGCTCTCGTCAACTTAGCGAACGCTTTGTCTGCGGCCGCTAAAGTTTGCTCGATCTCCTGTTCCCCGTGAGCTGAGCCGATAAATGCGGCTTCAAACTGGGAGGGAGCCAGGTAGATTCCTTCTGTTAGCATCCCCCTAAAGAACTCTCCGTACACGTCGGTGTTACTCGCCTTGGCCGTGTTGTAGTCGACCACCGGACCTTCCTGAAAAAATAGGGTCATCATAGAACCCATTCGGTTGCTACAAGCTACAACGCCGTGCTTCTCGGCAAGTTTCTCAAGCCCGAGGTGCAGTTGCTCGGATCGCTCTTCTATAAGGTCGTAGAGTTGAGGGGTTCTCTTGATGATCTCAAGAGTTGCCCGGCCCGCAGCTGTGGCGATCGGATTTCCTGAGAGAGTCCCCGCCTGATAAACAGGGCCCGTCGGAGCCACACATTCCATAATCTCTTTCTTGCCACCGTAACAGGCCAGAGGCATTCCGCCTCCGACGATCTTACCGAGACAGGTGAGGTCCGGCATGATTCCCACTCGAGCTTGCACACCGCCTGCGGCCACTCTGAAGCCTGTCATAACCTCGTCGAAAATGAGAACTGCGCCGTGTTTGGTGCAAAGGTCTCGAAGCCCTTGCAGATATTCGGTGGAGGGAACGATCACGCCCATATTGCCGGCCACCGGCTCAATAATGATCCCTGCGATCTGATCCGGCTTTTCGGCGAAAGCTTTCTCCACAGCAGCCAGATCGTTATAGGGCAAGATGATGGTGTTTTGTGTGACGGCGGGAGGGAATCATGCCGGACCTCACCTGTCTCGGTAAGATCGTCGGAGGCGGAATGCCTCTGGCCTGTTACGGTGGCAA
>JYMV01029179.1_pt1 | contig 23927 bp, 21 predicted proteins | sample 338911 | NCBI WGS metagenome assembly JYMV01 (sample SAMN03354496, study PRJNA234377) | hydrothermal vent metagenome | biome: Deep sea; feature: Hydrothermal plumes at the Eastern Lau Spreading Center, Western Pacific Ocean; material: Seawater | place: Tonga | collected 2009 | depth 2000 m m
GAGGTAATCCATTTTTTATAGCTGTTCCATATAATGGTTTCTGAAGTAGGCCTTACGATCAGCTCCTCTTCTAACTTAGCCGTTTCATCCACCACAACCCCTTTGCCATCATCAGCATTTTTTAACCTGTAATGCGTAACAACCGCACATTCCTTTGCAAACCCTTCCACATGATCAGCTTCTTTACTTAAAAAAGATATAGGAATAAATAATGGGAAGTAGGCATTAGAGTGCCCTGTATCCTTAAACATCTTATCAAGGCCAGCCTGCATTTTCTCCCAAATAGAGTACCCGTATGGTTTTATTACCATGCACCCCCTTACCGCTGAGTTCTCCGCCAAATCAGCTTTTAAAACAATATCATTATACCACTGTGGGAAGTCCTCACTTCTCGATGCAAAATTTTTCGCCATAAAATGTTATTCAGAATTGTGATTTGGCTTTATAAGTTTTTTATGGTGGAATCACTCCATTTCACAGTTCATCTTTCCATAAATTCCAGGATAATTAAATAAACTGGCACGATACTTGTTTTCTAGTAATAGCAATTGAACAAATTGTCGTTTTAACCAGAAACCAAATAAAATTGAAACCACGCAAAACTAAGAAATTAACATTCACCAAACAAAAGGAGGACAAGTCATGAAAACAACAACTACAAATTTAACAGCAGTATTATTGTTGAGCAGCATAGTCGTTTTAGCCCAAATATCGGAAAATGAGGATGACATATATTATACTCCAAATGATAATATCATAAATTCTTCTGATGACGACAATTCGCATGTATCAGATGATGAATATAAGACCATCTATGATAAAGACAGTGAAACAGCACCAGCCTATAAAAGCACAGAAGAATATACTGATCCGGATGGCGACACTTATGTCACCAACAATTACTATTATGAGGAGGAGGAATTTGACTATGATGATTATTATGATTATTCCTATTCATCCAGACTAAGGCGATTTCACAATCCTGTTTCTTCTTACGGATACTATGATCCTTATTATACCAATTCCTATTGGTATTCAAACAATCCATATGATTATGGAACAAGCATATATCTTGGATACCCATGGTGGGGAACAACAATCAGCTGGGGCTGGGGATTAGGCTCCCTGATATTCGGATGGGGATATCCCAGCTATTATTCTCATTACGGTTATTATAGCCATCATCATTGGAACCACCATTACAACCACCATTACGCCGGATATTACGGTTATGGTTACGGTGGTTACGGATATGGTGGTTACGGATATGGTGGTTACGGATATGGTGGTTACGGATATGGATATGGAAACTCCTATTGGGCTGGATATAATGACGGCTATTGGGACGGAGCTTATGACAATAGCGGTTATTATGGCGGTGCAACAGGGCACTATTATAACAGCTATGATGGCAATAGCAATTACTACGGACCAAGAATTGTTACTGCTTCAAATTTAGAAATGCCTTCGGGCAGCCCTAAAGGGATAGCAGATATATATCAGGCAGAATACGGAACTACGAAAACAAGTTTCCATGAGGATGGATATTCTGAAATATCGTCAGTAAAACCAGCCCATATTGTCACTGCTCCAATAGGTAACATTGGAACCAAAGCGGTGGGAATTAAATATGACAAAGAACCCATCTCAAACAATCAGGACAAAGCGGTTATTTCAAAACCAATTAACACCAAAGCAACAAACACGGTTTCTGATGATCACGGCTTAGTGACCAAGCCAAAAAACACTTATTCTGTTAAGGATGATGGGCCAAAATCTACTCATACAGGTTATAGCGATGTGAAAAACAACACTTCATACCCTAAAGCTGGTCCAAAGACCGGAAAAGTATATGAAGGGCCATCAAATACCGGTGGAAGTTTGGGAATAAAAGAATATGACAAGCCAAAGACAAATGAGGTTAAGAAGTATAGCTATGAAAAGCCAAAGTCTTATAATAACGCTGGGTATACAAGGCCAAGTACAAGAAACTCAACATATCAAAAGCCAAAAGCTACATCAAAGCCAAGCTATACCAAGCCTAGAGCTACAACTAAGCCTAGCTATACTAAGCCTAGAACTACAACTAAGCCAAGCTATACTAAGCCAAAAGCTACGACCAAGCCCAGCTATACCAGGCCAAAAGCTACGACCAAACCCAGCTATACCAGGCCAGCTCCTGCCAAGTATACAAAGCCAAGGAGTAATACCCAAACAAGGCCAAGTACAAGGCCTGCAACAAATCCCCGGAAAAACTCGAGCAGCTATTCGAGGCCCAGCTCTTCTAGCCGGTCCGGTACTGCCAGCAGGGCCAGTTCACCAAGAAGGGTAAGTACGCCGAGCAGGGCCAGCTCATCAAGCAGGGCAAGTTCGCCAAGCAGGTCCAGCTCAAGAGGTAGTAGGTCAACAAAATCCAGGCGATAGGTTTTTGGTTCAATTAAATTTTAAACATTCATGCCATGAGTTCCAAGAAAGCTTTTTTACTATTGTTGGCAATATTGTCATTCCAGATTATACAGGCCCAGAATGAGGTGGATGCATTAAGATATTCACAAATGGTTTTTAGTGGAACTGCCCGATACAATTCATTATCTGGTGCTTTTGGCGCTCTGGGTGGCGACCTTTCTGTAACCAGTGTAAATCCTGCAGGTATAGGAGTATATAGAAGCTCGGAATTCTCATTTACCCCTACCATTTTTACATCTAATACCACTTCAGATTACTACGGCAGAACATCAGAAGATGGAAAAATAAACTTTAATTTCAGCAATGTTGGGGCAGTTTTCACAGACTTAAAGAATGGCAAAGATGATTACTCTCAATGGAATTCAACTCAATTTGCCTTTACATACAACCGTCATAATAATTTTAATAATCGCATAATTATTAGCGGAATTAATCCAAGCAGTTCATTGCTGGATCATTATGCCGGTCAAATAAATGGCACAAATCCATCAGACGTTTATGATACAAGCCCTTTTGGAGCAGGGTTGGCCTGGGACACATATCTATTGAACTCTAAAGATTCAATTGATACTACAACTTACATTACCTTGCTTAATTCTGGAGGAGCTGAACAAGAAAAACACATTGTTCAAACTGGAGGAAGCAGTGAGCTTAATATCACTTTTAGCGGCAATTATAACAATAAGCTATACATCGGAGGCACCCTTGGGTTCCCCTATATTAATTACTCTGAGGAATCTACTTATAGTGAAACTGATGTAAACGATACTATCCCTAATTTTCAATCATTCAGCTTAATTGAAAACCTGCATACCAGTGGGTCTGGGTTCAATTTTAAATTTGGGATGATCCTTAGAGCAACAGATTGGCTAAGACTGGGAGGAGCCATCCATACTCCTACATTTTATAAGCTAAGTGATGAATATAGTGCTATTATTATTTCGACATTTGATTCAGTCCCACCTGAATCTCCTTCAACAGCCTTATCTTATACTTCATACTCCCCAAATGGTGCTTATGACTACCGGTTATATACACCTTGGAGAATTATTGGAAGCCTGGCATTAATAGTTGGCAAAAAAGGGCTGATAAGTGGAGATCTTGAATTGATTGATTATTCCTCTGCCAGGTTAAGGTCTACCTATTATGGCTATGCTCCTCAAAATGCATCAATTGACCAAAAGTACACACATGCAACTAACCTAAGAATTGGAACCGAATGGAGATTTATGCCTTTTAGTATAAGAGGCGGATATGCGGTATATGGAAGCCCATATAAAAACGGCATAAATGATGGATTAAGGGCTAGCTATTCCGTAGGGTTTGGAATCCGAGAAAAGAACTTTTTCCTCGATCTTGCTTATACCTATAGCAAATCCACTGAAGATTATTATTTATATAGTGGGGAATTAGCAGAGCCTGCTGTAAACACAGCTGAGAATCACAAATTTCAATCTACCTTAGGCTTTAAATTCTAATAAATACAAGTCTTAGAATTTTATTTCTGCTATATCTGAGTCAACCAGGATTCTACCACAGTGCTCACAAACGATTACCTTCTTGTGCAACTTAATATCCAGCTGTCGTTGAGGCGGTATCTTATTAAAACAGCCACCACAGGAACTTCTTTCTACAGAGACCACAGCCAAACCGTTTCTTGCATTTTTCCTGATTCTTTTATAACCAGTTAAAAATCGCTCTTCAATTATCTTTTCTGCTTTTTGAGACTTCTTTATCAGTTTTTTTTCTTCCTTTTCAGTTTCAGTAATAATCTCGTTAAGTTCTTTCTTTTTAAACTTCAGATCCGTTTGCCGCTCTTTAAGATCCCCTTTAGCAGATTCAATTGTTTCGGCCTTACTCTCAATGGTAACTTGATATTCATTTATCTTCTTCTCTGCTAGTTGAATTTCCAAACCTTGAAATTCAATTTCTTTTGCAAGAGAGCTAAACTCTCTATTGTTCTTTACGTTGTCCTGTTGTTTTTTGTACTTTTTTGTCAAAGCTTGGGAATCTTTTATTTCATTCTTTTTGGTTTTAATAAATTCCTCTAAGCCATTTATCTCTGCATCAATATTTTTTACCCTAGTATCAAGACCTTCAATTTCATCTTCTAAATCCTGTACCTCTAAAGGCAGCTCGCCTCTAACCGTTCTGATCTCATCAATTTGAGAATCAACGGATTGCAAGTCATATAATGCTTTTAATTTCTGCTCTATAGCAAGGTCTCTACTGGAAGTTTTCTTAACAGCTTTACTGGAAGTTTTCATAACAGCTTTACTGGAAGTTTTCTTAACAGCTTTACTGGAAGTTTTCTTAGCAGCAGAAGCTGGCTTCTTTTCTTTATCTTTCACCATAATGTCAATAATAGTTTATTGGATTTGTGTTTATTTCTGATAAACGGAGCGCAAATTTAGGGAATTTTTTATTAATTAGATCATATAACAAGTCTTTCGTAAATTGTTCACTTTCATAGTGGCCAATATCTGCGATTACAATTTTTCCTTCCGCATCAAAAAACTGATGGTACTTAAAATCAGCTGTTATTAAAAAATCTGCTTTGTTTCTGATAGCATCAGCCAACAAAAAGCTGCCTGAACCACCACAAACCGCCACAGTTTTTACCTTTTTCTTTCTTAAGGCTGTATATCTTATACTCTTACACCTCATTGTTGTCTTTATCTTCTTTAGAAAGGCTTTTTCATCCATTTCCTTATGAAGTAGCCCTATCATACCTGAACCTATCATTTTATGTTGATTGTCCAAGGGAATGATGTCATAAGCGACTTCTTCATATGGATGAGAATGAAACAGGGCTTCTAATATCTTGCCTTCTGAATGTTTTGGAAAGATAGATTCAATTTTTATCTCGGACTCCTGATTTTGTTTTCCCTTTACTCCAACCACCGGATCAGTTCCCTCATTTCCCTTAAAGGTTCCATAACCTTCACTGTTAAAGCTACATTCAGAGTAATCAGATATATTTCCAGCTCCTGCTTCAAATATAGCAGCTCTTACTTTCCCCACTTTTTCAGCAGGACAAAAAGTAATTAATTTTTTTAACAGCCCCTTTTTCGGAGTTAAGATCTGGCAGTCTTTCATGCCAAGCTTCTGTGTAATTTTTGCATTTACACCTGCCTTAACATTGTCAAGATTGGTATGGATTGCATATAAGGCTATATCTTTCTGAATTGCCTTAATAAATGTGCGTTCCACATAGTTTTTGCCGGTAAGACTACTGATGCCACCAAAGATCAAGGGGTGATGGGAAACAATGAGGTCACATTTTTTTTTAATCGCTTCATTCACCACCTCCTCTGTGCAATCTAAAGAAATTAGGGCTTTGGTGATTTTCCTATTAGGATTGCCATAAAGGAGTCCGGAATTGTCATAAGACTCCTGGTACTGCAAGGGAGCTAATTCTTCCAAAAACTTTATTAGTTCACTAAGGCGCATTAAGGCTAATAATTTTTGCTAAAATACTAATTTCTATTAGTTATCTTTGGGCATTCTAGAATAAAGGATGGAGTTTCCCAGATTAGATTTTAAGATGTCTCATAGTCATTCCGCTTTGATATTCTTTTTTTCTGCATGGTTTATATTAATGCTAAATGCCTGCTCTACATCCAAAAAATCCTCTCAAGACGCATATACCAGAACTAATCTTGATGAGATTGTGGTTAGTCACGGCAAATATGAACCATATCGTGCTGCACACAAAAGGGATTTAGACCTAATTCACACAAAACTAAAAGTAAGTTTTGATTGGGCCCAGGCACATTTGAATGGATTGGCTACACTAACAATGAAACCTTATTTTTATCCTGCCAATAAAGTGACCCTGGATGCCAAAGGATTCGAACTCAACAAAGTTCAGCTTATTACTGATTCAGGGAACATAGACCTTAAATACAATTACAAAAATGACCTTTTGACTGTTAACCTGGACAGAACATATTCTCTTCAAGATACTTTCATAATATATATTGATTATAAAGCCAAGCCCAATGAGCTAGAGGTTAAGGGGAGCAGTGCTATTTCGGACGCAAAGGGGCTCTACTTTATCAACCATCTGAATGAGGACAAGGATAAGCCTCAGCAAATATGGACACAAGGTGAGACTGAATCGAATTCTTGCTGGTTCCCGACTATCGATAAACCTAATGTGCGTATGACACAAGAGGTCTACATTACCATAGATACAAGCTTTTCAACTCTTTCAAATGGCTTGCTTCAATATTCCACTATTAATGGTGATGGTACTCGCACAGATTATTGGAAACAGGACCTTCCGCATGCACCTTACCTGGTGATGATGGCTATTGGGAAATATGCCATTGTAAAAGACCATTGGAGAGATATTGAAGTCAACTATTATGTAGAACCAGAATATGAGCAGTATGCTAAATCAATATTTGGAGCAACACCTGAGATGCTGCAATTTTATTCGGATAAGCTGGGAGTAGATTATCCATGGGCAAAATATTCACAAGTAATTGTAAGAGATTATGTCTCAGGTGCAATGGAAAACACTTCTGCTGTAATCTTTGGAGAATTCGTACAACAAACTGACCGTGAGATTCTTGATAAGGATCATGAAGACGTAGTAGCTCATGAATTATTTCATCATTGGTTTGGTGATCTTGTAACCTGCGAATCATGGTCTAATATACCTTTGAATGAATCGTTCGCTACCTATGGCGAATATCTGTGGAATGAATATAAACATGGTAGGGATGAGGCAGATTATGGCCTTGAAAATGATCTTCGCAACTATCTTAATACATCACATAAAAAGCAAGTGGATATTATCCGATTCCACTATAATGATAAAGAAGATATGTTTGACAGCCATTCTTATGGGAAGGGTGGAAGAGTTTTACATATGCTTAGAAAACATGTTGGAGATGAAGCATTTTTTGCTTCCTTGAAGCTATATCTTGAAAGGAATAAGTTCTCCTCTGTAGAAATTCATCATTTGAGGTTGGCTTTTGAGGAAGTGACTGGAGAAGATCTAAATTGGTTCTTTAACCAATGGTTTCTGAGTGCTGGACATCCTCTTCTTTCTGTCTCTTATGATTATATAGATTCAATTAAAACTGCACATGTGAAAGTAGAGCAATCACAGGATCTCAACAAGTTTCCTCTATACACACTTCCTATAACTATCGATATTTATGCATCGGGCAAAGTGGAGAGGCATCAGGTTTTGTTTGACTCTATCAGCAAGACCTTTTCATTTACTGTCTCCTCGAAGCCAGATTTGATCAATTTCGATGCTGAAAAAATGCTGCTCTGTGCCAAGGAAGACTATAAAACCAAGGAGGAATGGATTTTTCAATATTATAATGCTCCGTTGTATTTAGATCGTTTCGAAGCATTAAAACAGCTGGTAAAATACAACAATGATGCAGAAGCATTGAAAGTAATTGAAGAGGCTCTTAATGACAAACATTGGAATATCAGGTTATATGCAAGTTGGTCCTTAAAAGACGCTGTAAGGTTAGAGGATAACAAGGTAAGAGACAGGTTGGTGGAGCTTGCCAGAAATGACAAAGAGGCTTCGGTACGGTCCAGCGCAATAAATCAGCTTGCCATATATTTTCATCCTGATAGTATTGGAAGCCAAGATGAGGAACTACACAAGCTTTATTATGAGGCAATTAAAGATCCTTCTTATAATGTAATGGGCCAAGCCTTACTAGCGTTAGCACATTCTGAACATGACAGCATAATGAAACTTATCCAATCTTTTGATGAGGTAACAAAAGAAAAATTAATAATGACATTAGCTGCTATCTATTCTCTGTATGGTGAAAAGGAACAAAACACATTTTTTGAAGAAAATTATAAGGATATTCATATGTTCGAAAAGTGGGATTTTGTAGAGTTTTATAGGACCTATCTCTTGAGACAAGATGATGAAACCATGAAGGATGGAATAGTTATATTGGAGGATGCAGCAATAAATTCAAAACCGCCGGGGGTTCGGCTAAAAGCTATTTATGGTATAATAGACATTGGCAAAAACTTTAGCAAAAAGGAGGAAAAGGTAATGGGCCATATTAGAGCCCACAAATCTGACGAGGAAAAACTCGTTAAATTTGAATCTGAATTAAATAAGATTCAGGAGTACAAAGAGGTGGCAAACACTGCTTTAGCCAGAATAAGAGAGCAAGAAAAAAACGAGAGGGTATTGCTTTATTGGGATTTGCAATAATTTAAGCCTGCTATTCCCAGCACCAGCTATTTATTCAGGATTGTATCCAGCATCTACAATTAGATTTCCGCTCTCTGCAGCAGCAACAGCCATTTCATCACAGCGTTCGTTCCCTGGGATACCAGCATGCCCTTTCACCCATTTAAAAGACACCTTGTGTTTTGGGTAAATTTGCAAGAACCGTTTCCACAGGTCTATATTTTTTTTCTTTTTAAAATTCTTTTTCTCCCAGCTGAAGAGCCAGCCTTTTTCTACAGCATCCACAACATATTTTGAATCAGAGTAAATGGTTACACAGGAATTTTCAACTTTGATAGATTCAAGGGCGACTATTACAGATAAGAGCTCCATTCTATTATTAGTCGTTAATTCAAAACCTTGAGAGAGCTCCTTTCTGTACTTACCAGATACTAAGACAATACCATAACCTCCTTTTCCAGGATTTCCAAGCGCAGAGCCATCAGTATATACTATTATATTATGAGACATAGTTGACAAACTTCTCAGGGCTGACATTCTGAGATATATTAAATTGCAGCTGTCAAATTACAAATTATACCATGAATGATAAAAACAGAAATGCGCTATAAATTTAACACATAAAACCGATCATGAATAAGCAGTCAGATCATTAATCCAAAGCTTCAGCACCACTAACGATCTCAATGAGTTCATTGGTAATAGACGCTTGACGAGCTTTATTATATGTGATTTTAAGCTCTTTAAGCATATCCGAAGCATTTTCAGTAGCCTTATGCATGGCAGTCATTCTGGCACCATGTTCTGATGCAATAGATTCCAAAATAGCCCTGAATAACTGGATCTTTAATGACTTAGGTATCAATTCTTCAATAATTTGATTTTTATCTGGTTCAAAGATATAATCATGGACCAAATTGCTGTCTTCTTCTTTTTCAGGTGGTAATACTGGCAAGTACTGTTCAGCAGTAAGCTCTTGAATAGAAGCATTTTTAAATTTGTTGTAAATGAGCTCAACATGATCAAATTGCCCATTAATATAATTTGCCATGATCTTTTCAGCCACTGCTGCTACATTGTCAAATGTCAGGTCATCATATAGGGTAAATAAATGCTTGGGCATGTCTGTGCCAATAATATGCAGTTCCGAATTTTTGAAATAGTCATCTGCCTTTTTCCCTATAGAAAGAACAGAAACTATTTTTCCTTTATATTTCTCTTCAGCTCTTCTCTTTGTAAGTTTGATAACATTTGAATTAAAGGCACCACACAATCCTCTGTTAGAGGTTATAGAGACAAGCAAAACAGTTTTAATCTCCCTTTCTCCAGAATAATCACCTTGGGAATTATCAGTAATAGAACATAAATTCGTTAGAATTTCCTTTAGCTTATCAGCATAGGGTCTTAATGAAAGAATCGCATCTTGCGCTCTTCTTAATTTAGAAGCTGATACCATCTTCATGGCGGACGTAATCTGTTGAGTGGAAGAAACAGATGTAATCCTTGTTCTTACTTCTTTTAAGTTAGCCATGCTTTACTAATTATTCTAAGGCTTCAAATGTTGATCAACCCTTATTTGGTGTTTCCTTAATTGTCGGTACTACTTGCTTCATCAACCTTACGGTATTTTGCTGTATGCTCTTTTGCAATTTTCACAAGGGCTTTACTGGTTGCATCCTGCAACTTTCCTTCCTTCAATTCGTCTAAAATGTCTTTATGTTTAGTTTCCATAACATTTAAGAAGTTCTCTTCAAATTCTTTTACCTGTTTAACAGGAACATCTTTAAGCAATCCATTCGTACCGCAAAAGATTATAGCCTGTTGCTGTTCAACCGTTAATGGTGCATACTGGCCTTGTTTAAGAATCTCTACATTTCTAACACCTTTATCTAAAACTGACTGGGTAGCAGCATCCAAGTCCGACCCAAATTTAGCGAAGGCTTCCAGTTCCCTATACTGCGCTTGGTCAAGCTTTAAGGTGCCAGCAATTTTCTTCATAGATTTAATCTGAGCATTTCCACCCACCCTCGACACTGAGATACCGACATTGATTGCCGGCCGTACCCCTGCATTAAACAGATTAGATTCCAAAAAGATCTGACCATCTGTAATTGATATAACATTAGTGGGAATATACGCAGAAACATCACCAGCCTGGGTTTCAATAATTGGCAAAGCAGTCAGCGACCCTCCTCCTTTTACCCTGTCTTTAAGGCATTCCGGCAGATCATTCATATCTTTTGCCACCACATCTGAATTAATCACCTTGGCAGCACGCTCCAATAATCTTGAATGAAGATAAAATACATCTCCTGGATAAGCTTCTCTTCCCGGAGGCCTTCTCAACAATAGTGAAACTTCTCTATAAGCGACAGCTTGCTTACTCAAATCATCATAAATAATCAAGGCTGGCCTTCCAGTATCTCTAAAATACTCTCCTATAGCAGCACCTGTAAAGGGAGCATAGAATTGCATAGGAGCAGGGTCAGATGCAGTTGCAACAACAATTACTGTATAATCCATTGCTCCTTTTTCTTCCAACAATTTTGCAATTCCAGCAACTGTTGAACCTTTTTGACCTATGGCAACATAAATACAAAAAACCGGTTCTCCCTTTTCATAAAATTCTTTTTGGTTTATAATGGCATCTATTGCAATGGCTGTCTTTCCTGTCTGCCTATCGCCAATGATTAATTCTCTCTGTCCTCTTCCGATTGGTATCATGGCATCAATTGCCTTAATACCAGTTTGCAAAGGCTCATTTACGGGTTGCCTGAAAATTACACCAGGAGCCTTTCGTTCCAAAGGCATCTCTAGCAGGTCGCCATTAATTGGGCCTTTACCATCAATAGGTTCTCCAAGGGTATTTACGACACGGCCGACCATTTCCTCGCCCACTTTTACTGATGCAATCTTTCCAGTTCTTTTTACAACATCACCTTCTTTAATATTTGTAGACCTTCCCAACAATACAGCACCAACATTATCTTCCTCTAAATTAAGCACGATGGCTTGCAAACCTGTTTCAAACTCAATCAACTCCCCGGATTGAACACCTGAGAGACCATAAATCCTTGCAATACCATCCCCCACCTGGAGTACCGTACCTACTTCTTCAAGTTCCGCTTCAGATTTGAATCCCGCTAACTGTTGTCTCAATATTGCAGATACCTCTGCTGGTTTAATTCCTGCCATTTTTACTTGTTTTAGATTATTTAATTGGCTTTATATTGCTTAATGTTAAATTCTTTTTTCAGGTCATTTAAACTGCGCAGCAAGCTTCCATCATACTGCTTATCCCCTATTCTCAATATCATTCCTCCTATTAAGCCAGGATTCTGTTTCTCAATCAAATCAACTTCTGATTTTAAGCTCTCCTTCACAAGCTTCAGTACTCTACTGCGCATTTTTTCATCTAACCCATTGGCTGATGTGACTTCTGCTATAACAATCTTATTCTGGTGCCGATATTGCGTCTGAAACGATCTTGTAATATTATACAGATGCCCCTCTCTTCTCTTCTTTATTATAATTGAAACAAAGTTCAATGTAAGCTGACTAAGTTTGCCTTCAAAGATTGCATTGAAAACTGCTATTTTCTTATCAACTTTAATAATAGGACTATTCAGAAACAACTGTAATTCTCTGGAAGATTCAAAGGTATCGCTAATCAACTTCATCTCATCAAAAGCCTCTACAAGGCTTCCCTGCTCATTTGCCAAATTGAGCAAAGACTTTGCATACCTAGAAGCTACTCTTGATTCGATCATGAGGTATTAGTTGAGCTTTATTTCATCAATGAGGTTATCAATAACAGCCTTTTGTTTCCTGTCTTCTGAAAGTTCCGTTTTTAAAATCTTCTCAGCAATTTCTATTGATAAAGAGGCCACCTGGTTTTTAATCTCTGTCAAGGCAGCATTCTTTTCATTTTGGATATCCTCTCTCGCAGCCTTAAGCATTCTATCAGCTTCTTCTTTTGCTCTTTCTTTGGCTTCTGTTACAATACCAACCTTGGTATCTCTAGCTTCTTTCAAAATAATATCTCTTTCTTCCTGTACTTCTTTTATTATCTCTTTATTCTTCACTTTAAGTAAAGCCACCTCTTCCCTGGCATGTCTCGCTTCACTCAAAGCCTCCTTAATTGAGTCTTCTCTTTCCTTCAAAGAATTAAGTATGGGTTTCCACGCAAACTTTTTTAAAATGACTAAAACAAGCAAGAATGAAACGGTCATCCAAAAGACCAGGCCGATAGCTGGTTGTACTAGTTCCATATTTAGGATTTTTATAGATTAATGAGAATAAGACCCACATTTCTCATGTGGGGCTTATTCCCTTAAATTCTCTTAGTCTTAATCGTTAGGTTACTTTACAAAGATCACCAACAATCCTACTACCATAGCAAAAAAGGCAGCACCCTCAACTAGAGCAGCCATAAGAATCATGTTAGCACGAAGGTCGTTCATCGCTTCTGGCTGCCTAGCCATGGCAGACATGGCATCTCCACCGATTCTACCGATACCGACACCAGCGCCTAATGCTGCTACTCCAGCACCTAATGCTGCTACTCCATATCCGATACCTATATTGGGGGCTAATTCTAATAATATTGATAATAACATAAGACAATTTAATTTAAAGGTCTGCTATGCAGACAGGGTTTATAAACATTTAATTCAATCAATTATTAATTTATTAATGATGCTCTTCTGTTGCCATTCCAAAATACATGGCAGATAATAATGCAAAAACATAGGCCTGTAAAAATGCCACCAGTAGCTCCAGCATGGTCATAAATATTGTAAATGCAACTGACAATATTGACACTCCAAATCCAGCACCAACATGCATTTCACCAAAAATAAATATTAAGCTAAAAAATGATAATGCAATAATATGACCTGCTGTAATGTTTGCAAACAATCGGATCATCAAGACAAAAGGTTTCAGGAATACTCCCATAATCTCGATAGGTGTTAGGATAAAAAGAACACCTACTGGAACTCCAGGCATTGCAAACACATGTCTCCAATAGTGCTTGTTTCCACTAAAAGTGGTGATCAAAAAAGTAAAGATCGCTAAGGTCATGGTGATGGCAATATTGCCGGTTAGGTTAGCACCACCTGGTATAAAAGGTATGAGTCCTAGTAAATTATTGATCCAGATAAAGAAGAATATTGTTAATATGAAAGGCAAGTATCTTTTGTATTTCTTCTTTCCAATAGATGACTTAACAATATCATCTCTTACAAATATGATAATAGGTTCCAATAAGGATTGCAATCCCTTTGGGGGCTTACCAGGATTTCTAGTATAGGTTCGGGCAATAGAGATAAATATCCACAGCATTAAAATAAGGCTGAAAAATAGGGAAGCTGCATTCTTTGTTATAGAAAAGTCCCAAATATTTGCTGTTGCCTTTTCATCAATTTCATCTGCTTCATTTATTGCCACAATATGTTGATGTTCCAGGCGATAACCCTTATAAGAGGCATGTCCATGGTTAAATCTTGACGAAGAAAAAACAGAAAACCCTCGTTCTGTATCGTAAATAATTATGGGTAAGGGCAAAGAAACAGGATGGCCTGCCCAGTCGAGAATATGCCAATCGTGAGCATCCGCAATATGTTCCAGAATTAGCTCTCCAGCATTGAACTTTTCAGCCTTTTTAACATGACCATTGTCATCATTTGCATATGCAGTAAGGGCAAACAGCAAAAATGCAAAAAAAGACAGCCTTTTCAGCGCATGATTAAATGCAAAACCGCCACCTAACATATTGATAATCAGAATAATTGTCCGTAATCCCATTATTCATCTAGAATCTGGACTGCAAAAATAGTTTTTATTGCAAAATGAAGACAACTTAAGGTGTTTTTTTTTCTATTTTTTTAAGAATTTATACAAATAGTAAGTTTCAATAGACGTATAAACCATAAAAGCTGACAAAAATGACAATATCACAGCAACTTCCAAATTCTGCAAAACAAAAACTAAAAAGAGTAAAGTAACTAGATAAAGAACAAACTTTAATGCTATGGTACCTATAAAAGACCTTACAAAACTATTACTGTCTTTTTTTTTTGCATTGGTCAAATACAAATAAGACGACCATGAAATCACAAAAAAGAAAAGCGCAACAGAAGCAAACATTAACGGACTTGGAGCAAATTGAGGAACCGTTAATGACAGTAATAAGAAAAAGACTAAAAGCAATACCAGTGAGCCTCCGAAAAACTTTATAAATGAAGTAATATATTGCTGTGACATAGAACAGAATTAATTTGCACTATGCTTTTTCTTCCGCCTCCTTAAGATCAAAGTCATCAAGGAACTTGGTGGTATATTTTCCGGATTTAAAAGCTTTGGATGACATAAGGTATACATGAAATGGCATGGTGGTTTTGATACCATCTATAACAAATTCTTCCAAGGCCCTTTTCATTTTAGCGATTGCTTCTTCTCTTGTCTGTGCAACGGTGATCAGCTTAGCAATCATGGAATCATAATAGGGTGGGATTGTATATCCAGAATATACATGTGTATCAACCCTTACACCATGACCTCCAGGTTTATGAAAATTGGTAATAACGCCTGGGCAAGGCCGGAAGTTATTATATGGGTCCTCAGCATTAATTCTACATTCAATAGCATGAAGTGTAGGAAGAAAATTTTTGCCACTCATCTTATCCCCTGCGGCGATTTTAATCTGTTCTTTCACCAGATCAAAATTAATTACTTCTTCAGTAATTGGATGTTCAACCTGAATTCGCACATTCATTTCCATAAAATAGAAATTTACTTTCTTGTCTACCAAAAATTCCACTGTACCCACCCCTTCATATTTAACCGCTTTACCTGCTTTAATGGCAGCTTTTCCCATTTTTTCACGAAGTTTTTTCGTCATTATTGGTGAAGGAACTTCTTCAACCAGCTTCTGGTGCCTTCTTTGGATAGAGCAATCACGTTCCGAAAGGTGGCAAACCCTTCCAAACTGATCTCCTGCTATCTGAATTTCAACATGCCGTGGTTCATCAATGAATTTCTCCACATACATTTCATTGTTCCCAAAGGAAGCCATGGCTTCTGCTCTTGCTTTATCCCAAGCATCTTCCATTTCCTCCTCTTTGCGTACAGCACGCATTCCTTTACCACCTCCCCCTGCAGTTGCTTTTATCATTACAGGATAGGATATCTTTTTGGCAGCTACAAGCATTGCATTCAGGTCTTTAATAATACCATTAGACCCCGGAATGGTTGGAACACCGGCTTTATGCATTGTTTTAATGGCATTTGCTTTATCTCCCATAGAGTCAATCATTTTGGGAGAGGCACCGATAAATTTGATCTTATGTTCATCACAGATCTTTGAAAATTTAGAATTCTCAGCCAGAAACCCATATCCAGGATGGATAGCATCAGAGTTCGTAATTTCAGCAGCAGAGATAATATTGGGGATGTTTAAATATGACAGGGCACTTTGTGGCGGACCTATACACACTGCTTCATCTGCAAATTTAACATGCAACGAATCTGCATCAGCTGTTGAGTACACTGCAACAGTTTTTATGCCCATCTCCTTACAGGTCCTGATGACCCGCAATGCAATTTCACCTCTATTTGCAATAAGTATTTTATTAAACATCTAACACAATATGAATGATTTTAAAATATAGCATGGAAAATATTGGGGAAAATTCCAGTCGTTTAGTGAGGTTCTACTAACAATATCGGTTGATCGTATTCTACAGGAGTAGAGTCATCAACCAATACCTTGATGATCTTACCAGATATTTCTGCTTCAATCTCATTAAACAGCTTCATGGCCTCAATGATGCAGATGACATCACCTTCTTTAATATCATCACCTACACTCGCAAAAGGTGGTTTGTCCGGCGCAGCAGCTCTATAAAAGGTGCCAATCATTGGAGATTTAATCGTTACATATTTTGATTCTTCAACAGCAACCTCACTCGTCGCAGCCGTCTCTTCTAAATTTTTTTCTGACCCAGGAGGGTGACCTGGTGGTGGTTCCGCTGGTGGTGCTTGCTCTACAGGGGGATCTGCAACTTTTTGCACTTCCTGAAGTGGATCTGCCTCAATCAAGCCGCCTCTCTTCTTTCTGGCAGGCGTTTTTATAGTTATTTTAAAATCCTTTAGTTCCAATTCTACCTCAGTTACTCCTGACCTTGAAACAAATTTTATCAGTTCTTGTATTTCTGAAAGTTTCATAAATCTATGCCTCTTTGAATTATGTGAATATGTTCTTAAAGAACAACCAAATGTATAAATTTCTTAGCTTAAGTATTATAAGACCATTTTAAATAAACTGCTCCCCATGTAAATCCACCTCCAAAAGCAGCCAACATTAACTTACTATCCTTTTTCAGCTTAGTTTCCCATTCCCACAAACAAAGTGGAATTGTGGCCGTAGTCGTATTGCCATATCTCTGTATATTCAACATTACTTTTTTGGGATCAAGATTCATACGGCTGGCTGTTGCATCTATGATCCTTTTATTTGCCTGGTGTGGAACCAGCCAGTCAATATCGTCACCAGATAAATTATTTCTTTCCATAACCTCAAACGACACGTCTGCCATGTTCTTTACAGCAAACTTAAAGACTGTTTTGCCATCCTGATGAATGAAATGCTCTTTTGCAGCCACAGTTTCTTGATTGGCAGGAAAAGCTGAACCGCCGGCTTTCTGATACAGATGATGCCTTCCAACGCCATCGCTCTTAAGCACAGAATCTATAATTCCAGTATCGTTTTCAGTTGGTTCTAAAAGCACTGCTCCAGCACCATCACCAAAGAGAATACACGTTGCCCGGTCTGTATAATCAACAATAGAAGACATTTTATCTGCTCCAACAACTACCACCTTTTTATGTGAACCGGATTCAACATACTTTGCGGCAGTAACCAAAGCATATAGAAACCCAGAACAAGCAGCAAGGACATCATAGCCAAAAGCATTTCTTGCACCTACTTTATCCGCAATAATATTGGCTGTTGCAGGAAAAAGCATATCTGGTGTTGCAGTAGCACACAGGATCATGTCAATCTCATCAGTAGATATTCCCCTTTTTTCACACAGGCCCTTAACTGCTTCAGCTCCCATAACCGAAGATCCCTGGTCTTCACCTTTTAAAATTCTTCTTTCAGAAACCCCAGTACGAGTACGGATCCATTCATCATTTGTGTCAACCATAGTGGCTAATTCTTCATTAGTCAAGACATAATCCGGAACATATCCATGTACAGCAGTTATTGCAGCTCTTAATTTCTTCATTTCAATAGTGCCTCCATAATTTTTTCAGATAATTGAGCCTCAACTATCTCCTTTGTTAACATAACCATATTCTTTATTGCGATATCATTTGAGCTACCATGTCCAATCACTACCGGAGCATTTATTCCCAAGAATGGGGTACCTCCATAGTTTTCATAATTAAACTTATCAAAATACTCATCTGATATCCCTCTTTTCTTTATGGCTACATAAAACGCCTCAGCTTCCTTTAGGATTACATTACCAGTAAATCCGTCACATACAATCACATCTATATCTTCATTCAATATATCCCTACCCTCAACATTACCAACAAAATTAAAATCTTCAGTGCCTTTCATCATTTCGTGTGTAGCTTGCGTGAGCAAGTTGCCCTTATTTTCTTCTTCCCCAATATTGAGCAGGCCAACCCGAGGATTACCAATGCCATATACATTCTGGGCATATAAAGAGCCAAGAATAGCAAATTGATACAAGACATCTGGCTTACAATCTGCATTGATTCCTACATCAAGCAAAATGGTAACCGATCCGTTCATTTTCGGAAAAGGAGTTGTAATGCAGGGGCGATAAATCCCTGGTACTGACCCTACACTTTGAATAGCCCCTACTAGCATAGCCCCTGAGTTTCCTGTACTTGCAAAACCATCCAGCTCTTTTTTCTTAAGCATCGCAAACCCAACGGATATGCTGGAATTTTTCTTCTTTGAAAGAGCTTTAGTAGGTGAATCCCCCATTTCAACAACATCCCTTGCATCTACAATCTCAAGGGAGGAGCTCCTCAATAAATCGTCAGAAATCCTGGAACGAATTTCTTCTTCTTTCCCAATAAGGACAATTTGGACTTCCGGTGGAAATTCTTTTTGAGCAAGCAAAGCACCAGCAACTGTAGTGTCTGGAGCAAAATCTCCGCCCATGATATCAAGCCCAATCTTCATGCAAGGAAGAAATGATTATAATGAAGTTTTATCTTAAATTAAACGGTCACTGTTTTCTCAACAACAAGCTTTCCCTTGTAATGGCCACATTCAGGACATACTCTATGGTATTGCACGGGTGCATTACAATTGGTACATGACGAAAGGTTGGGAACCTTTGCTTTATAATGTGTTCTCCTCTTATCTCGTCTGGATTTTGATATTTTTCGTTTTGGATGTGCCATTGATACTATTTTTATTTAAGTCCCCCTTTTATCGGTGAGGCCACAAAATTAGTTATTAATATTTAGATTCTTTAATCCTTCCCATCTCGGATCGCCATTAATGAATTTTTTTTCATCCTTCAAGCGTTTCAATTTATGCATCACTGCCTGATCACAACCACCATATTTATGCAGCCTTTTGGGGGGTATAAGCAAGTGAATAAATTCATGAATGTTATGTGCTAAATGCAAAACACCTAAATCTCTTTTCAATAAAACAACCTCCTCCGTATTGGAGCTCTCATTATCTGAAAATTTTACGATCAATTGATTAAGCCCCTTAAGCTCATACTTCATAGGATGGGCACAGCGATCACATATAAGTTCTATCTGGCCTGACAGCTCAAACTCCAAAACCAATATTGTCTCATCTTTTATGAGAAGAATATCGATAAGGACGTTGCCCTTTTTAACCTCTCCATAGTCATGTGATGCAAAAAAATCGTCAGAAACATGAAACTGTATATTGTTATTTCCCAGGGGGAGTCCAGCAAATTCTATCTTATATTCTTTCTCTACTTTCACTTCTTTGGTATTTAAAGGGTGGCAAAGGTATGAAATTGAATTAGAAATGATGTTTTTGGCTAAGAGTGCCCGAAAGTACTGATGATAAAACTATTTTGTGAATCAATATTTATCGCTTGAAACAAGCTGCTCTCTTCTTCTGGAAAGAATATCACATGCGAGTATTAATGCTTTGTTAAATGAGGAGGAGGAGGCTTTATTCTTTCCGGCGATATCATATGCTACGCCATGTGCCGGAGATGTTCTTACTACATGTAATCCTGCAGTGAAGTTAACCCCATTTTCAAAAGCAATGACTTTAAAAGGTATTAGGCCCTGGTCATGGTACATTGCCAGAACCCCATCATAATACCTATATGATTTTGAGCCAAAGAACCCATCAGCACTAATGGAGCCATTGGCGTGAATATCCTGATCTTTTGCTATTTTGATTGCTTTTGAAATAGACTGAATTTCCTCATCACCAATTAAACCACCATCTCCCGCATGGGGATTTAATCCCAGAACGGCAATCTTTGGGTTTGCGATACCATAATCATCTATTAAAGCACTATTAAAAATATGCAGTTTTTTCAAAATGAGTTCTTGTGAAATAAGTGAGGCAACCTGACGTAACGGCACATGACCAGTTACCAATGCCACCTTCAGCTCATCAGATGACATGATCATTAAAGAATTATCAGCTCCGAATTTATCTGCCAGATAGCCGGTATGTCCCTTAAACCCAGGTAACCTGACATTGTGCTTGTTTAACGGACTGGTAATTAGAATGTCAATAGATCCTTTTGCCAGGGAATCTACAGCAGCTTCAAAGGAAGCCAAAGCAAAGCTCCCACCTTCAGGTGTATCCTGCCCTATTGATAATTCAGGGACAGCAAGATCAAGCTCCAGAACATTCAGGATTCCTTCCTGTACCTCACTTTCATCCTTAATTACATTAAGCTCTATGGAAGGTATAGTTAAACGCTTTTGATGGGTTTTTAAAATTTGGGCAGAACCATAAACAATGGGTACGCAATCATCAAACAGATTAAGATCAGAAAAAGTCTTCAGTATTACCTCAGGGCCAACGCCATTTATGTCTCCGATGCTTATCCCTGCAAGTGGTTTTTGATTGCCCATAATTTGGTATGATATCCTACTAATAATAAAGACAGGAAGCAATAATTATTGACATTTCTTCTGGAAAAACTGGAAAAGAAGACGTACTCCCACTCCGGTGCCGCCAAAGGTCCTATATCCATCCGGACTATCCAGGTAGGCTGGACCAGCAATATCCAAATGGATCCAAGGATAGTCTGTAAAATGATGTAAAAACTTACCTGCAGTAATAGCTCCTGCATGAGGCCCTCCAAGATTTTTAATATCGGCGATTTTTGATTTGATCAGCTCACCATATTCTTCCCAGAAAGGCATCTCGGCTAAACGTTCGTATTTTTCCTCACCACTTTCTTTCAATAACGCATGCTCCTTCTCTGCATCTTCCTGCATGGACACAATACCATAATTACCTATTGCCATCATAGCGGCTCCAGTAAGTGTTGCCAAATCAATGACCAGCTCGGGCTTATACCGCTTGGCATAAGACAAGGCATCTGCCAAGATCAATCTTCCCTCTGCATCAGTATTTAACACCTCAACAGAAGTGCCGTCATGCATGGTAATGACATCTCCGGGAACATAGGCGTTGCCTGAGGGACGGTTGTCAGTTGCTGGGATTAAGCCAATGATATGAATTGGTAGTTTAGACTTTGCAACAGCATACATCGTTCCCACTACGGCCGCAGCCCCACCCATATCACATTTCATATGATCCATGGAATTGTGTGTCGGCTTTAAGCTCAAGCCACCCGTATCATAAACCACCCCTTTACCTACGAGGACATAGGGCTTCTTGTTCTTTGCTTTCCTGGGCTTCCATTCCATAATATTAAAAGTGGGAGGGTCCAGGCTCCCTTGATTCACTGCCAGCAGCCCCCCCATTTTCAAAGCTTGAATTTTTTTCTTGGTAAACACCTCAACTTTAAAACCCGCTTCTTTACCCAGCTTTCTGATCTCAGCAGAAAACTTGGTAGCAGTCAAATAAGACAAAGGCTCATTTACCAAGGATCTCGCATAACTTGTAGCCTTATTCACATTATAAAGCTCAGTGACCATTACCTTTTTAATTGCTTTAGAATAAAGTTTAATGGAATTTAAGGAAACGTTTTCCTTACCCTTCTTGGTTTTATACTTGTTAAAGGTATAATTGCCCAAAGCCATGCCCTCAGCCAGGGCCAAGGCAGCCCCAGGGTTATTAGCAAGATCAACGATCGTTACCTTTGTGTCCTTATTGGCTTTAATACTACACAACAAAGCAGCACCTGCTCTACGAACCATTTCATTTTGCTGGTTTTTATTCTTTTTGGCTTTTATAAGCTGAACAATAACCCTTCGATCGTATTGATTGATCTCTACAAGTTCTTTCTCCTTTTTATTGATCTCAACCTTTATATAATCAAGATCTCCAGACTTTAAACTGTATCCTTTCCATGAAGTCTTTTTAGTCCCTAAAAGAACCAAAGTCTCTCCTGTAGGCACTGAAGATGTTATTGATATTTTCGTGCTCATAATCTTCTAACATTTAGCATTATTATTGTCTGCGAATGTACGAATCCGATTTGATTATCATTCCAGATTGTATCATAATGTTCCGAAATACAAGACCAAAAAGACAAGTGAATACTATTAGATTAACAAACCAATCATAATAAAAGATGATAAAGTTCTCTTATGGTTTTGTAATTTTGAAGCTCAATTATTCACAATGAACAGCGAAAAGCTATTAAGGAGAGGATTAGATTTTGAATTTCTCAGTCCAAAAGAGGGACAATTTATTTTTGAAAATGTTTCTACAGCCGAGCTTACCTTCGTTGCCAATGAGCTAAGGAAGATACAAAAGCCCGACAAAAAGGTTACATGGCAGATAGACAGAAACGCAAACACGACCAATGTATGCCTTGCAAATTGCAAATTCTGTAATTTTTTTGTGCCTCCCACAAAAGCGTTATTATCAGATGTAAAAGAAGCGGAGAACAATGAAGGAAAGGCTTATGTTACAAGTATTTCAGAATACAAAAAGAAAATAGATGAAATGTATCGCTACGGAGGCAACCAGCTACTGTTACAGGGAGGGCATCATCCGGAGCTGGGGTTAAAGTTTTATACCAATTTGTTTTCGGAATTAAAATCTCTTTATCCGGATTTAAAGCTCAATGCACTTGGTCCTCCAGAAATTGCACACATCTGCAAATTAGAAGGGAGGTCCCATACAGAAGTGCTTTCTGCCTTAAAAGACGCTGGACTAGACACCCTTCCGGGAGCAGGGGCAGAGATCCTCAGTGATCGTGTAAGGCGATTAATCTCAAAGGGAAAGTGTACAGGCAAGGAATGGCTGGATGTAATGAGAGCTGCCCACCAGCTCGACATCAGCTCTTCTGCAACTATGATGTTCGGACATGTAGAAACCATCGCTGAGCGTTTTGAACACCTGGCTATGCTTAGAGAAGTGCAATCAGAAAAGCCAGAATATGCCAATGGGTTCCTTGCCTTTATTCCCTGGCCTTTCCAGGATGAGGAAACGATCCTTAAAAATGTTAAAGGCATCTGTAATAAAGTTACCGATGAAGAGTATATCAGGATGATGGCCCTTTGCAGGATCATGCTGCCCAATATTATCAACTTCCAGGCTTCCTGGCTAACAATAGGACCTAAGGTGGCACAGCTTTGCCTACACGGCGGCGCCAATGATTTTGGTTCTATCATGATAGAAGAAAACGTTGTTTCCGCAGCGGGAGCCCCTCACAGGTTTACTTCAGATGGTATTCAGGAGTCTATTCGCGAAGCCGGATTTGAGCCACAGCTCAGAGACCAGGAGTATAATTACCGGGAAATCCCTGAAGGAATAGAGCAACAAGTGATTAACTATTAGCCCTGCCTAAAAATCATAGCGGCTGATTCTGGGTATAATCTGTCTGGAGTTTGGCAAATTTCTCCTCCAGCGTTTCTATAAGTTCTTCTTGCTTGTAACGTTTTACAATAGCAAGCAGCCTCTGAAATACTGACATCGCCCGCTGTGTTTCATTTTTGATAGATTTTGCCCTTTCCCCTTTCAAAGACAAATAATAATCAAGGTCATCCTCATAGATCTCCATCAACCTCTTGATGATCTTATTCGCCTTTTCCGGCAGCCCTGCCCTGTAATAGC
>JYMV01029887.1_pt1 | contig 23918 bp, 18 predicted proteins | sample 338911 | NCBI WGS metagenome assembly JYMV01 (sample SAMN03354496, study PRJNA234377) | hydrothermal vent metagenome | biome: Deep sea; feature: Hydrothermal plumes at the Eastern Lau Spreading Center, Western Pacific Ocean; material: Seawater | place: Tonga | collected 2009 | depth 2000 m m
GATGCCGGCAAACGTTATGGAATGCGCGAATTTTGTCTGATTCACTTCGCACCAGGAATACCGGTTTACCCGCCACAGCCAGTGGTTGCACGTCACCCACATTGGCCAACTGATGCGCAAACCCAACAAATGACCATGAAGCAGCAAATAACTGGTTTGCTTCTAGCTCAAAAAACTCACCGCTCGTATAAACTGTCCCCGGCAGCCCGTGACGGACCGAATCGCTTTTATCAAATTCTGCAAAAAGTTTGTTGTTCATGGTTGTTAACATGGGTTGCGTTAGCTTAATTCCCTACTATCGGCAATCGGCCGAAAATACCGATCACACTATTGTTTAATGTGGAAGCCAGCTTTCTTACTTATTCACGATGATCCTTTAGTTGAAGCTTCAGAAGCTAGAGAACTAGGTTCTAATATTAGTTTGGCAATCGTCACAATGTTTCAATCTTTTTCATATCTTGAATTATTTTATTGTCACGCTCGTCTCCTCGGTAAGCATCGCTTTTCAGCAAACTCTCCATCACCCGCCTTGAAACGTCTAGGACTAACGAATGATCGTCACCGCTTTTTGTGGCGGGTACAGCTAAAACGTTATCCCCCGCGTAGGTTGGGATCGGGCTCTCAATATTCTCTGAAATCTGATACGGCGATTCACCCTCGCTATATTTTCGTATGTCTGCACGTAGGCGTTTCCTGAACATAACGACTCCCTTATCCGAAGTCGCAAAATGTTCTTTTGCGTGAGAAGTAATTTGACCCTGCCCGATAAATGCCTCGTAATCCCCCGGCTTCCTTAACGCCTCATCGATTGGCCGCGTACGCGGTTCACCACCCTCGATAATTTCGATCGTCTCGGGAGTCATCCACTCATTTTTTGCGGAGTCAGACCGATCACTGAAATTAGCCCAAGCAATAACTCTGGACATTTCATTGTCCACCGGAACTACCCAGCGAGTGAACACCGGCCGGCCAAAATATCTAGTCCTCTTACCATCCATAGTCAGCACTGCACCCGCCTGACCAAAGTTAGGGAGAATAATGTGGTGAATACGAACCCATATTTTGTTATCTACCCTACGTGCGTTCGTGTAATAGAAGCCAGATTCTGTCTTATAAAACTCTTTGACACTCATTTCTCCCCATGCTTCTGAAAAACTAGGACCATTTACACGGGTATGCAGAAACACAGAATGAACTGGATCCATAGCATTCTCAAAGATCTGTAGCCAATTACACGGGTAATCAGACGTGTAAGGAATCATTTCTGTGTCAGGCGAGTGAAATGTATCGTAAACCGGAAATTGGGGGCGATTTTTAGGGGGCCCAAGATAAGCAAAGACAATACCTTTAAAAACTTCGACCGGGTAGGCTCCTTGGCGCACCCTACGCAACAAAGAAGAATTTTCGGGCTCCGCCGGTGCCTCAAGTAACCTACCATCCACATCCCATAACCAACCGTGATAACAACATCGCAGTCCTCGGTTTTCGCATTTTCCATACTCAAGCGAAGCGCGACGGTGTGCACAGCGTCGATGCAGCAATCCATATCGTCCAGTCAGATCGCGAAATAAAACAAGATCTTCCCCCAAGATTCGAATCACCAACGGAATATCGGTGACTTCTGACTCCAACGCGACTGGATGCCAAAAACAACGCAAATACTCACCGCCCGCAGTACCAGGTCCAACATGAGTAAGTTCTTTGTCTTCAGGCGGCTCGCTAGTCTGATAGTAACCACCGTAGAGTGGAGGAATTGTTCTTTCTTGAGGCACTAGGTTGGGTGTCCAGACGATATTCACCGAGCCGAAATTATGGCATATAATCTGTGATCACAGTTACGGCTGGGGGATGAATAGCTAGGACCCTAAATCCAATAACCCAGTAGGGTTTAATCTGACAAGTCACCGCAGTCTTTGGAGTTTTGGATTCTAAATGATGAAGCAACGGGCCTCCAAATCATCTCGGTCAAAAAGCCGTCAATCAAAAGTCCAAAGAAATGTCGAGTCGCAAAAACTAGACAGTAAGCTAGAACAACATTTATCACTTGAGCTAGTTGATTCCACAAACGTAGAGTTGATTCACAGTGGAGTCAAAACAATCCTTTGGGAGGTCGGGGCCATATTTGAACATTCCCCGACACGAACTAAGCTGATACAGAACCATGGTTGTCGAGAACGGGACGGTGGTTATATTCAAATACCACCTGACCTTATTGACCAGATAATTTCGACCGTACCTAATCACATCAAATTGTACGACCTCGAAGGTCGCGTACGCGTCAACACATCGTCCAAAATCTCGAGTTTCTGCCCTGGTCACAATTGTGTGCGAATTCTTGATTTTAGGACCGATGAATTACGCCCGTGCCAATTGCAGGATATTCGTGAAACAGCACGCTTGTGCGAGCAATTAACCAACATAGACATGGTTGGTTCTCTCGGCTATCCGAGCGAAATTCCAGCAGAAGATGAAGTCACGGAAACAGTCCGGGCGATGTACGAGAACTGCACAAAGCCTGCCGCGTTACTGGCCCATGACGAATTCATTCAAGAACGCATGATGAATATTATTGCGGACATGACGGGAGGCTGGACTCGAATTGCAGAAAAACCGATTTCTATTGAGCTAATGGGTCCGGTCTCACCGCTAACGCTGCCTGCAGAATTGTGCGTTCGGCTCACAAATTGCGCACGTTGGCGCGCACCTGTCGTGTGTTATCCCGCAACTTTTCCAGGCATGTCGTCCCCGATATCTTTAGCAGGAGCAATTGTCCAATCGTCTGCTGAGGCATTGGCGGGAATCTTAATCCACCAACTCGAAGAGCCAGGTGCGCCGGTTCTGAGCGGTTCAGCAGTTCTGCCTATGGACTTACGCCAAGCGAATCTGGCATATGGATCGCCGGAATATATGCTGGCAGGTCTTGGAGCCAGCGAGTACTTTCGCCATATCGGCATTCCTTCCTGGGTGGGCGCCGGTTGTTCCGATTCACACCAATTTGATGCTCAGGCAGCTGCCGAAGTTGGTGCAAATCTTATGGTCTCTGCGCTTGCAAAAACACCATTTGTCCATAATCTAGGATTTCTATCTGGTGGTCGCACAGGCTCGCTCGAGATGTTGACGCTGTGCGATGAAATGATTGGGTGGATCAGCAAAATGGCAAATGGAGTGAGCGTTAATGCCGACACATTGGCACTGCCGGTTATCCAGCGCGCAGTACCGAATAATGATTTTCTAACTGACTCACACACCCAGGGTCGATTCCTAACTGAAAATTGGTATCCAAACCTTTCTGAACGATCTGATGCTGAAGCTTGGCAAGAGGCAGGTGCGTTAGACATGCAGGCACGTGTAAAACAAAAACTTCGGGATATCCTCGACTGACCGTTTAGCTAAGGCTCTGTTCACCTTTAGAGAGGAACTAAACAGATACTTAATCAACTAACGTTGTATCAAAAATAGTGCCATCTAATCTAATATTGTCATTGATTACTCGTCGAATCATCCGAGTGATCGTAAAGACCGGTCGGTTCGTCTCCTAAACTAATTCCCAATGCGTTAATGAACCTTACCCAATAGGCAAAGCAGGCAGTCGACTGAACCGCTTCAAGTATCTCAGTGTCGGTAATACCTGCTTCTCGGAGAGTTTCTATGTCCTCGACACTCATGAGTTCAGGTGTACGACACAACTTAGCCCCGTAGATCAACAATGCTGCTTGTTTACTTGTAAATATCGAATCTTTATTGAAATCATCTTCCCGAACCAAACTTAGCATTTGTTCACCGAGTTCGTCATCGCCAAGCAATTTCTTAAAATTAGCACCATGATTTTGCAACGCGTAATCACAGTCCGCTATGATTGCCGCCTGGCTCGCTAATAATTCCAAAAACCAAGGCTCAGTATGATTAGCTTCGTTGTGCAATATGTCACGATAATGTTGGTCAGCTGCTATCAACGGTTTTGGTTGTAGGGAAAATGCACGGTAAAGATTATGAATCCTGTTATGAACTGAACCGACGTGCTGATACATCTCAAACAACTCGCTTGTCGCATCTTTCGGGTCAATCGTTTCTATCCAACAAGGTGATGTCATATTAGCAATCTCCCTCACGGTTTAAATAACTTCAAGAACTTAAGATAGTTCGGCTACGAACCACATTCGCCATTTGCGTATAAGCTGATTTTCATACTAAGCCGATATCTGCCAATTTCTCAAACGTTGAAACACCCCAACTAATATCTTTTTCAATCAATTTCACCGCTTTTGTTGCATTAGCTTTAGCTATAGCCTTAGCAATCTCGATATGCAATATTTGCCAATCGTCAGGCATAAGCTGACTCCGTACAGCTTGAGCTAAATACGGCCCTGTCAACGCCCACAAGCGTTCAATCAACCAAAATAGTTCTTCATTTTGACTTGACTCATAGATTAGGAAATGAAAATTGTAATTTCGAACGATGTAGTTTTCGTTATTCCCTTGTCGAATATCCTTCACCATCATATTCGCTAAACTCACAAGCTCAGCGGTTTGCTTCTTAGTCATGAATGGCACTGCCAATCTTGTCGCCATACCTTCCAATTTTGCGCGAACGAAAAACTGATCCGCAACGACTTTGGGATTCAATTCTGCAACCCGGTAGGACCGCTTTGCAGATGAGACCAGCAGTTTTTCAGAAGCCAACCTTGTAAGGGCTTCTCGGGCAGGCATCGCACCGCTACTCATTTTCTGGGCTACAGAACGAATAGAGAGCACAGTGCCCGGATGATATTCACCAATAATTAGTGACCATTTTAGACTCTTATAGATTCGGCTACTCAATGGCGAACCCTTTGAGTCTGCTTGCCTTGATAATTTTTTCATAACGACCCTACGAGTCTTAGACCGATACTTCATGTTCCAGTCTAGTGAGATTGTTAGCCCAAACAGAAACGATCTGCAAGCAGTGTCAAGTAATCTCTAAAGGACTGCGATAGACTGCGTTCGATCAATAGTTTTAATTCAACATCACTATCCCACCAGACAATTATTGGATATTTACCGCACAATGTCTTAACAGTCTTTTTAAGGTGCAAGTTACTTCTAAACTCTAATGGACAAGACTGACCCAAAAATAGGAGTGCAGTCTTACCCGAGAGAGTCAACTTGCAATAGGCATCGCTAATGTCAGTTATCAATCCAGCATACGCGGACTCAATCTGAGGGATCTGCGAATCTTCACTAATCACATAAACCTTGTGCGGCCAGTGACGAATTGCTCTTAGTTGGTTATTTCCCAACATCTCCCCAAATCCAAGTTCAATACCAAATAAAGAATGGCAAAACTCCGACACATCGTGCTCTCGATTCGACTGAATTGACAATATCTCAAGCGACTCCGATGCATTGTGTGCAATCACGGGGAGTTCAAGCCGACAAGAATTTTGCATTTCTGACATTCTATTGACGCAAACGCATGCCGGCAGGATCATAGAAACAACTGTCGACAACGCTGACTTCCAAGCAAACTTTTTCTATTGGCGATACGGCCCACAGTTTATTTCCAATACGACCATGACCTCCCTTCAGCAACGCGAGTCCAATACTAAATCCGAACGTCGGGCTGTGAGCAACTGCCGTCATATAACCAACAGATTTCATCACTTTGCCAGCAACCCACTGCTGTTCAACAAGCTGTGCGCCTGGCGGAATTGTTTGAACTTTAACAACAGGAACCAGACCAACAAGCTGGAGCCTAGTTTCCGCCTGAAGTGCTGGGCGCTGCAATAAACTACGGCCAATAAAATCTTTTCGTTTAGAAACCATCTGACCTAGGCCCAAGTCGTTGGGTGTCGTTCTGCCGTCAATCTCAGCACCAACGGACACATGACCTTTTTCGATTCTCAATATATCAAGCGCCTCAAGACCGTATGGCGTAAGACCAAAGTCAGCTCCTAGTTTGATGACCTTTTTATATAACCAGTAAGCGTGCCTAGCAGGCACATTAATCTCAAAACTTTGCTCACCTGAATAACTTAGAGAAAACACTCGACAGTCTATTTGTTGACTTAGTTGACCGAGGCGGACTGATGCAAACGGAAAACTATTTTTGTCACAGTTGAACCCTGGGGAGATTTTGGCGAGCAGAGCCCTGGCTTTGGGCCCGGCAATAGCAAGTGAGGCATAATTGTCCGTCACCCAAGTAAGTTGGACATCGAAAGTCGGCCAGTCTAATTGAAGTAGCCTATTCATCCATCGCCATACCGCCGTAGAGTTAGCAGTTGTCGTAGTCACAAGATAATGATTTTCACCCAGACAACTAATAGTTCCATCGTCAAAAACGATACCATCTTCACGCAACATTAACGCGTAACGTAGACGCCCGACTTTAATTTCTTTAATGTCGTTACAATAAATTTGCGATAAGAACTTAATTGAATCCGAACCCTTCACGTCAACCTTACCTAAGGTAGACATATCCACACATCCAACCGCGGTTCGTACTGCTAGGACTTCCCTCGACGTTGCATCACCTGTAGATTCGTCTCCAATTGGAAAACAATTGGAATAAAGCCAGTCTCCGGAAGTCTGGAACACCGTGCCATTCTCTTTCATTACCTCATGGAAAGGAGATCGCCGGACTGGCGTCATATGCACGCACCTATCGGCACCACCTAAGACCCCAAAACTTACCGGTGAATACGGCGGTCGAACAGTGGTACTGGGGATCCTAGACGGCGATGTCTGGTTTAGCCTTCCTAAGACTGCTGTCGTACCAGACCAGCTGACTTTTCCTTGATCAGTTCCCATACCGACGGTCGTATAACGCTTAAGATGTTCGACATGAGAAAATCCCTCATGGACGGCTATTTCTAAGTCTTTCCACTGCACATCGTTTTGGTAATCCACAAAAGCCCAACGTCCATCGACCAGGGCTTGTGTTGTTCTACAACCCAGATCTTGTGCCTGTTCGCCGCTCAATTGCGCCGATAGAGACCGGTTCCGCGTGTAACCAGCTGACATACATAGCAAATCGCAACGAAATTTTTTCCGCCCGCCCCGCTGGTCTTTTACATACACCTTGCTTACTCGACCCCACCCGACGGTTCGATATATATACTCATCTTCACCTAACTGGCCAACAACCTCGATGCCAGCATGAATTAAGGCATCAACAGTTCTCGCTAGATCTTGTTGGTCGTAAATTGCAACGAACGCTTTCTTTCCTGGTTTTACAGCAAATCGGTAAATATATTTTCTGACTGCTGACGCCAACATTATTCCTGGGCGATCGTTACCCGGAAAGATCATTGGCTGCTCTACAGATCCAGTTGCAAAAACTATATTCTTAGAGCGTATATTCCAATATATAGACTGGGTGCTTGAAGGGCCTTCTTTGACCGCCAGAACAAGGCCATGGTCATACTGACCGAATGCCAACGTATTAGTCACACAACGAATGCGTGAATCCTTTTGAAGCTGAGCAATTTTTTTCTGGAATAACTGCTTTTGATTCTCACCTTCGTATAATTGTGAGTCCCACAGTGACGACCCACCGACGACTGAATCCTGATCGATGAGTAACACAGATTCGTTTCGCACCGATGCCGCTAACGCTTCATCAATACCACGCGTGCCAGCACCAATCACCAAAGTATCACAGCTTGTATGTCTTTTATCGTAGAGTCTCTTGTCTGGCGTAAGCGTTATCTTTCCCTGACCTGCAAAGCGGCGGATCACTCCTTCATAAACACGATGCCACGCGTCAGGTGGCCACATAAACGTTTTATAAAAAAACCCTGGTAACAAAAACCTATGAAGTAACTGGAGTAAAGCCCCAATGTCGAATCTTAGGTTCGGCCAATTATTCTGACTATAGACCTGTAGGCCCATCCGCAACCAAACTTCTGTAACCTTCAAATTGGGGATAAGGTTCCCACTCTGATCAGCACAGGTAACCAACGCGTTTGGTTCTTCGAGTCCAGCACAGAGAATTCCTCTTGGTCTATGATACTTGATGGAACGAGCGACTACCGAGACATCGTTGGCGAGTAGTGCCGAAGCTAGTGTATCCCCCGGAAATCCAGTCAATAACTTCCCATCGAAACAAAACTCTATTGATTTGCTACGATCGATCTGGCCTCCGGATTCAAGTCTTGATGAATGCATCAATCACTAGAGTCAGTAGAGGCAATTTAGACTGGAGAAACAGGCTCGATCTTGTGAGTATAAAGATCTCGGTTTACTTCTATCCAGCGTTCACAGCCAGCGTTGTGATACCAGTATTCGTGCAACCAATTTCGATCCGAGCTAGCGAAGTATATTGATTGGTACCAATCAACAATTGAGTGATCTTCTCCGAGGGTGGGGTAATTACGCGAACTTCCCCCATAACTAAATTCTGATTCGTCTCTCTCTCCGCAGTATGGGCAAGGAATTAACAACATGACTCAGCTAACATTTAATGCAGCCAGGGGTAAGGTCCAATTCCTGAATCATCAATTAGAGCCCCCTCTTCAAACCGATCTAGAGAAAACGGTCGCAATAGGTCGGGCACTCGTCCAGTCGCAATTAGCTCTGCCATAGTCCACCCTACTGCCGGCGTAGCCTTGAAGCCTGCGTAACCCCAACCACAGTTCATATATAAATTTCTAATCGGGGTTTGACCAACAATGGCATTACCATCCATGGGAATATCTGCGGTTCCTGACCAATGACGCATCAATCTCAACTTAGATACAAAAGGAAAAATCTCCATGGCTCGAACCACAGTATCCTCAATTCGTGCAAAGCTACCACGGCGTGCGAACGATGGGTAGCCATCTGATGCGCCTCCCATCACAAGCTCCCCTTTATCGGTCTGACTAATATAAGACAGGCCCGCGTTGTAGTTTACAACTCTCTTTAGCACTGGTTTAACTGGCTCTGACACAAAGGCTTGAACATTAATCATTTCCACAGGTAACTCAAATCCTGCGATACGCGCAAGACTCGCCGACTGTCCTGCCGCACTGATCAGGACCTTGTCACACAAAATCCTACCTTTATCTGTCTCAACCCAAATTACTCGACTGTCCCGTATACCAAATCCTGAGACAGCACAATTTTGAACTATATCGACACCCGCATTGCTAGCCGACCGAGCGAACCCCCAGGCCACAGCGTCATGTCGCACCAAACCTCCATCGGGCTGATAAAGAGCGCCACATACTGGAAACCGAGTCTTGGCACGAAGGTTTATAGTAGGTTCCAGGTATTCAATTTCTTCGGGAGATAATATCTCTGCCCGTGCCCCCGCTAAAGTCATAGCATTAGCTCGACAAATAAAGTTTTCTAGCTCACCGTCCGAGTGGGCGAGGTCTATATAACCGCGTGGTGAGTACATGACGTTATAGTTGAGCTCTTGACTTAAAGTTTTCCACAACTGAAGTGAAAAATTCTTAAGCTCAAAGCTTGCGCTAAGCAGATAATCTGATCGTACAATAGATGTATTTCTTCCCGTATTACCACCACCAATCCAACCGCTATCTAGCACTGCAATATCATTGATATTGTGATTTCTAGTTAGATAATGTGCACATGCCAAACCATGCCCACCTGCACCAATAACTATGATGCCGTATTTTTTCTTTGGGTCACTGTGCTGCAGAATCGGTGGCAAACGCCTTGCACCTGACAACCCATCTCTTATCAAGGAAAAAACGGAATATTTCATATTACAAAACGATTTACTAAACCTCGATGGATTTCCCTATAAAAAACAAAAAATAACTGAGACCTAAACTACCGATACGCTTGCCATGCGTATCTAAGTCCACATCACAACAAACACAGTTATCGACAAACATTATGCAGGTTCTCTTAACCAGCCTAGCCGACCAGCCATCGGTCATTTTCCGACACAATAATGAGACTGGGCCCATCATGGTTAAATGCGTTGTTTAACGACACTCTGAATTGTGACTCATTTGTAACATTCTCGCCAGGACAACCAAACGCTGCTGCTAGTTTTTCAAAATTCGGTGCAACTGGATTTACTCCGATTTCTGGGATACCTCGTTTGACCATCCCGTCACGTATCATTGCATAGCTGTGGTTGTGCCAAATGATTATTGGGATTGACAACGATTCTTCCACAGCAGTGGCTAATTCATTAACCGTGAACATGAATCCGCCATCACCAACCAATGCAACGACCTTACGGTTAGGGAGAGCCAGTTTGGCGCCAATCGCGTCGGGCAGTGCACAACCCAATGCTCCAAATCCAGCAGGATAAAACCATGTGCGGGGTAACCAGGTCTTCATTGCAGCAGTGCCGGTATAAACAACCTGCGCAATGTCTCCAAAAATAATTCCATCATCCGGCAGTTCGTCACGCAGAATGTTTAATAGCTTGATGTGCTGACGTTCAACCTCAGTATAGTCAGACACCTGCTGTTCGCGAACGGTGTTGAGCACAGAGACAACATCTAGACTGGCAGTTACTACTTTCAAGCCCTCCAGAGACTCTATTAGCTTTATACAAGCAGCGCGTGCATCACCATATATTGCAACGTCAGCAGGAAATGCATCACTAAATCGAGTTGAATCTATATCAACTCTAATAACTTTACCGTTAATTGGTAAATCGTAGATAAAGCTGTCAGCCTCGCCCAGTTCAGTGCCAATAGCAAGTACTACGTGAGCTTTACCGAGGTAATCTTGAACTGCTGGACTAATGATTCCGCCGCCAAGGCTTAGCAAATTTTCATCGGAGACGACCCCTTTTCCAGCGTTAGACGCGATCACCCCAACATTCAACAACCCCGCTAGCCGGGTAACTTCGCCACTCGCATGTTGGCAACCACCGCCTACGACCATTACGGTTTTCTGTGAGGAAGCCAATAGAGTAGCCGCATCGCTGAACGATCCACTACTTGGCATAGGTAATTGTGGAACAACTACTGGCGACCAATCTTCGGCGACGGTCATCTCCATGACGTCTATAGGAATAGCAATGTGAACAGGTCTAGGGCGTTGGGCGGAGAATACCGCAAATGCTTTCGCGATATGTCCGGGCAACTCGGATGGATGGTTGACCATAACGCTGAAGGCAGTAATCGGTCGAGTTATCGCACAAAGGTCAGTAGACTCATGTAGACGGCCCCAGCCTTTGCCAAGAGATTTCCGGTCATTGGCACTAGATATAACCAACATCGGAATTGAATCCGCATAAGCCTGCCCAATTCCTGTAGCTGCATTGGTAACACCGGGACCCGTAATAATTGTACAAACCCCCGGCTTTCCTGTGACCCTCGCGTAGCCATCAGCCATGAAACTTGCGCCCTGCTCATTACGCGGTGCTACGGCCTTTACACCGCTTTTTGCGATGCCACGATATAGCTCTAGCGTATGCTCACCCGGAATTCCAAAAACCGTTTCCACTCCGTACGCAACTAATAGATGCATCAATGCTTCACCACAAGACCTATTCAATAATTGCCTCCTTTAACAACACTTATTTGTTGTTACATAACATAACTGGGCTATTCGATAAACCCAGCGGGTAGAGTCTGTGATCACAGTTATAATAGGTTGAAATTCTACAGCATAGATTCGAATGGCAACTCAGATGACCATTTCAGCAAAATCGGGATTAGTCGACGTTGATTACTACATGGTCGGCATCTCACAGTTGCCTGGAATTGAAAAGCCGATCAAGCTTTCATCTAATGAGTCGGTATTAGGGATGAGTCCCGCCGCACAGCGTGCCGCGACAGGAGCAATCGCTACCAGCAATTTGTACTTGGAATTTGACACTCAAACACTCGCGGAGGTGCTAGGTGCCCATTATTCCCTCATGCCTGATGCGATTACATTTGGTCCCGGATCCGATGAGTTATTGCAACGTATCGTAAATGCCTTCTGCGGGCCAGGTGAGGAATTGGTTCACAGCAAAAACGCCTACATGCAGTTTCCAATATATGCCAAAGTTGCTGGGGCAACTCCGATTGCTGCCGACGATAATGATTTGAGATACGATGTGGACAGCATTATCAATCATGTCACCGATAAAACTCGAGTTGTCCTCATTGCCAATCCGGACAATCCGTCTGGGACGTACTTGACATCAGCTGAAATTCGCCGCCTCCACGAAAATCTTCCTTCAAATGTCTTATTAGTGGTTGACGCTGCTTATGAAGAATTTGCCGCTGCACCTGACTATGAGTCCGCAACACAATTGGTACATGAATTCGAAAATGTCATTGTCACAAGAACATTTTCAAAAGTTTACGGTATGGCGGGTCTTCGCCTCGGGTGGTGTTACGGCCCGACGTGGATTATTGATTTACTAACCCGCATCGGACCTTCTTTTCCCGTTAACTCTGTAGCATTCGCCGCAGGCATAGAAGCAATAAAGGATCAACAACATGTTAGGGAAGTATTGAACCACAACCGGTTTTGGATTAATGAAATGGCTAAATCATTTCAGGACATCAACCTTAAGGTATATCCCAGCCAAACCAACTTCCTTTTGGTCGGCTTTCCATCTCATACCGAGAAAACAGCTGACGAAGTTAATAGATACCTTAACCAAAACGGAATAATCCCAAGACAATTTAGTGTTAACGAATTTAAAGATAAATTGCGTTTTACCGTCGGCCACAACGATGGCATGAACAAAACGATACAACTTATGAATCGATTTTTCGAGCATTAATAAACTGTGAGGTAACGACTTGTGACATACAAAGAACTCAAAATTACTCGGCGCTCACCCCATTTAGGTGCATTCGTTGAAGGTGTAAACCTTCACGAGAGCCCAAAGCCTAGCAGTGTGGCAGAAATCAAATCTGCGCTACTCGAGTTCGGCGTAATATTTTTTAGAAATCAAACTATAGATAAGACACAACAACTACGGCTAGCATCTCAGTTAGGAACGATTGAAGAACCTCATCCTGTATTTGACAATGACAAATCCGACACACGATTGGCCATAATTGAGTCCAAAGGTCGGACCCATGATGCAGAACATTATTGGCACACTGATGTCACCTATCAGGAAGCTCCTTCCATGGCTTCGATTCTAGTCGCTAAGAAAATTCCAGAATCCGGTGGGGATACTCTATTCGCTAGTATGTACACAGCTTATGACACACTGTCACCATCGATTCAGAAAATGCTTGAGTCCCTGACAGCGCAACATTCATTTGAGCGTGGCTGGGCTACGACATTTCGAATGCTGGAAAACGGCGAGGAAAAGCTGCATAAGCTAAAACAAGTGTTCCCACTAATGACGCATCCAGTTCTCAGAACACATCCAGACACTGGTCGTACTTCTCTATACGTAAACGAGTACTACACATCTCGGATTAATGAGCTTTCAGAATTTGAAAGTGATGCTGTACTGAGGATGTTGTTCCATCATTCACAGCTTCCCGATTTTCAGGTTAGGCACACTTGGCATGTGGGCGACGTTGCAATCTGGGACAATCGTTGTACCCAGCATTATGCTTCCCACGACTACGGTTCCGCTCACCGCATAATGAATCGTGTCACATTACAAGGCGACCGCCCCTACTTTAGACCATCATGAGCGAGGCTCACGATTTAAACTTATTCAATTCAATTCTTGAATTGAAAATTCCACATTACCAAGCGCTTGCAACCTTCCCAAGCTCCTCAACCTGATGAATCTTAAGGACAGATTGTACGGCTGACCTAGCTAATACAGCTTTCATCAAACGTTTTATATTTGGAAGATGACCAAAATCGCTAGGCTGATTTTCCTTCCATATAGCCTGCATAATAAACAACATATCGCAAATACTATAGTCACGACCCAAGAAGTAAGGACCAGGGTTCACCACTTGATCAAGTTTCTGCCAAATGCCTTCTAAATTATCTAGCGAACTTCGTTTCAATAAATCTTGCATTACCTTGTCAGTAGGAAAGTATTTTTCCGAGTCAAACTGAATAAGGACCTCTGGCTGAAAAGTGCTCATCAAGAAAAACAACCACTGAAAAGCCAGCGCTCTCTGTTGCCCTACGCTAGACGGAAGGTAGTGGCTACCATGACCTTCAGCCAAATAGACCATGGTTGCAGCTGATTCGAATATTGGGCCATGCGGCGTCGCCAACACCGGTACTCGACCGTACGGGTTGAGATTTAGAAATTCTGGTGGAAACTGATCTCGTTGATGCACATTGAACCACACAATCTCATATTCAGCGCCCAATTCTTCAAGCAATAAATGGGTAGTCATTGCATACGAGTTTCGATGCGCATACAACGTGTATCTCGACATAGTCTGTAATTTCCCTACCTATTCAGTACAGCAGTTATTCTCCAATCGGCAGGCGCAGGATGCATTAATTGCGACGTCAGCCCGTGCCATTGCAAGGTTGAGCCTTCCGTGAACATCCTTAGATTCTTCGATATGACCCTGACGTTCTAAGCACTCGACTAGACCATGTAGGCTCCAAAGGTTTTCTGGATGGCATGACGTATGCGGCAACTCATTACTCAATCCAAGGTCATCCATATATACCTGTTTAGCCTCTTCCAAATGACCTTGCTCAAGCAAAAGTGCACCCAAGGCATGTCGCGCAGGTTGCATCCAACCCCAAGGTTCATCATAAATTAGATTGTCATCTAGAAATACCGCCTTGCGTAAGTGTTTAAAGGCCAACGCAAAATTGCCCTTGCGATACTCGATTTCCCCACTCACCATCTGCTCTGCTATCTTCAACACATCAAGACAAGTGTTATTGAACATGTAACGGGTTGCCGGCACTCTCCCTACGGCACTTAAGAATAAGTCCTGTTGCAATTCTGCTGACTTCAGATCCCCGGTGGCGGCATAGGCAATTGACTTCGCATAGCACCACAGCGAGGTTGTCATCGCGTAGAGTGCCTGATCGACAGGCAACTCTTCATCAATAATTTCCTGCCATTTACCAAAACGAATAAAAACGTGCGCCTTAATACCAATATAGGCTTCCATCCAATCCGCCATTGCTGGATTTTCCATGCGCAACAACTCCTCGGGAGTTGTCTCTATAAGCTCTTCCACTGCATCCATTGCCGTATTAAATTGGCCGAGAAACATCGCGGCATAGATTTTTAGGTGAAAATTATGGATACGCGATAAGGTGTGATAGTTCATGGCTCCTTCGCTAGCGAGATAAACCCTGTCTGCCATGATTGCTTGGTCGTTAGCAACAATCGCTTGATAATAATGGCCACACCGGACGTCAATGTGTGAAGGCATATGACATAAATGACCTGACCCTGGCATCAGAGTACGAAGCTGATCACAAGCTCGTAGCGCTTTCTCCGGAAAGGGTGACATCTCCATCACATGAATATACATGTGCAGTAATCCAGGATGGGGACTCTGCTTCTCTCGATTAATTCTTGAAATAGCTTCCTCCAGCACATCAACAGACTCAAGAGTTGAGGCTTCTTCGGCTGACTGCCCGGATACTAGATCCCACAAAGCCCAAGGGGTGCGAGTCATCATTGCTTCTGCAAATAGCGCGACAACATCTAGATCATCAGAATGTTCTTGATACACACAACGCATTGCATCAGCATAATCATCATTCCACTGGTTGTAACCCTCGTCTCCAACTGGCTCAGGCGATTGATAACGAAGGACCAAGGAGTCAATCATTCCCTTTTCTACCTCAGAAACCGAATCTGTTCGCGATTTGGCCTCCCTTGAAAATTCGTAAGTCAGTTTTAGTTTTTGAACGAGTTCATCCTGCTGCATTCTGTGCCATGGTTTGTTGTAGTAAATACCAGATGCATATGCCAAACCCCAGTACGCCATGGCACAATTTTTGTCCATAGCAATTGCTTCATTGAAACATCGCCCCGCCATTTCGAGATCGAATCCATAGATCCACGCCAAGCCCCGGTCAAACCACGTTTGCGTTTCTACACTCGTAGTCGTAATAGGTCGATGATATTTACCGAGATCATATGGATAACTCATAGATCGCTCCAATTCTTAAACGTTACAAGCTGATATAACATAACATGAAAATTTTATAGGATCCTAACGTGTGCAGAGATCAAAAATGTGATTAAACTGTATCGACTGCTCGATTGGACAGCAGGAAACCGCTACGAACTAAGTCGGAACCTACAGAGACAACCAATTGCTGTTTCTACCTGATTCCTGATTGTTTACACACCTAACACCGCAGTTTATATTAAAAATTGAGCTGAGTATTAGACACAAATCAGGATCTGAGGTTTGGCGATAGGCTGGGTAGATCATAAATTTAGAACTTCATACCAACTAACTAAACAACTTGATTAAATTAACTAAAGGCAAAAACATGACAGATCAAAAACCCGACTTCAGACTGGACCACACCATGATTCGCGTTTTCGACCACGACAAGACAATAGACTTCTACACCAGAATTCTAGGCATGAAACTACTGAGACAGAATGACTATCCCGACGGTCGATTTACTAACACTTTTGTAGGCTATCAGGGTGAAGATGACGGAACCACGATTGAAATGACCTACAACTGGGATCAAGAAGAACCGTACGATCAAGGCAACGCGTGGGGACATTTTGCTTTAAAGGTGTCGGATGTTTATGCAACTGCTGACTACCTTAAATCGCAAGGTGTCGAATTTACCCGGGAACCAGGCCCAATGAAAGGCGGAACCAGATTAATCGCATTCTTTAAGGATCCGAATGGCTACGTCATTGAACTGAATGAACCGCTATCCGCAGCAAGTTAACTGTTATTCTGTTAGACCGTATCAAACTGATTTATAGAAGATACTGCGACTGACACGATGTACAGCATACCGCGGTTCAGGAGACATTATCGAGTATTGGAATTTGTGGCGCCTTTCACTTGCAAAACACCAACTGTTCTGTGATATTCTGTGATCACAGAGGTGATATATAAAGTGAACAATGGTACTAGTAGTTGAGCACAATCAAAGGTCAGAAATGACACCTAGTTCGACTGTATGTTCGGTCGAAATACAGGGAAAGAAAGATTTAAATTATGTTAGTTGACGCTTCAAAAGATTAGTCATCTTTCATATACATCAAGGAGAAGAAAATGACGAAAAAATCAAAGGCATCAGAGAATAATAATAGGGGCGGTAGCAAAATCACTCGCCGTGAATTTACCAGCCGTGCTGCTGCATTGGGTATGAGCACTGCGTTTGCGGGCACCATCGGCGGAGCGGCAGGAGTATTTTCCGAGAGCGCTAAAGCGGCACCAAAGAAGGGGGGCCATCTGCGGCTTGGCATGGCACAAGGCAACACCAGTGACACATTGGACCCCGCTCTCATGGTAACCGAGCCCACCAACTTCATTAACTACAACACGAAGAATTTTCTAGCCGATACTGACCATAACGGCGCTCTCGAGCCAGAGCTGGCAGAATCGTGGGAAGCCGACGGTTCCCCGTCGAGGTGGGTTTACAACCTTAGAAAAGGCATAACCTTTCATGACGGTAAGTCGTTCGGCGCGGACGATGTTATTGGAACCATTCACTACCACAACAGTGAAGAATCTAAGTCGGCCTTCAAATCCCTCCTTAAAAATATCAAGGAGATGAAGGCCGACACTCAACACAGGGTCATCTTCACCTTATCCGAGCCAAACGCCCATTTTCCATTCCTTATGTCAGCGGTGACGATAATGTCCATCAGGGATGGAAAACCTTACGATTTCACGAATGGTACAGGAGCTTATGTGCTCAAAGAGTTTGAGCCAGGCATTCGATCCATCTTTGAGCGTGATCCAAACAAGTGGGAAGACCACGTCGGCCATTTTGACTCGGCCGAAGTAGTACCCCTAGTCGATACCACGTCCAGACAAAACGCCTTGGTAACGGGGGAAGTCGATCTCATCAACAGACCAAGTCGAAAAACCTGGCAACGGTTGGCCAACACGAACGGCTTGGTTGTTGCGCAATATACAGGCCGACTCCACCGGACTTGGCCCATGCATGTCGACACACCGCCATTCGACAACAACGATGTAAGGCTTGCCCTGAAATATGCCGTTGACCGAGACGAACTGGTCGACAAGATCCTCAACGGCACCGGTTCGGCCGGCAACGATCATCCGATTGGTCCCACCAACGCTTACTTTAACTCGGAGTTACCGCAACGGACTTATGATCCTGATAAGGCAAAATTTCATCTGAAAAAGGCAGGAATGGAGAATCTGACCGTAAAACTCAGCACGTCGGAGGGAATTTGGGAAGGTGCTGTGGATGCAGCAACACTGTATAGCGAATCGGCGGCCAAAGCAGGTATCAATCTTGAAGTCAACAAAGTGCCTAACGACGGCTATTGGTCAAATATCTGGTTGAAGCACCCGTGGTCCGCATCCTACTGGAGTGGGCGGGCGACCGAAGACTGGATGTTCACATCTGCCTATGCTGCTGGTGGTTCATGGAATGAGACCAGGTGGGCACACCCCCGGTTCAATGAACTACTGAAGGCTGCTCGCGGCGAGCTCGACCAAAACAAGGCACGCGATATGTATTGGGAGATGCAGCAAATCACTCGTGATGAAGGAGGCGCCGTGATTCCGCTGTTTGGCGATTGGCTTGACGCGCATACAGATAAGCTTACGCACGGAGAGTTAAAGGGCAACCGAGAACTCGATGGTCTCCGAGCCCTCCGGCGCTGGTGGTTCGTCTAGCATGACTCCAGAACATCAACTCTAACCAAATAATTAGACCCCGCGCCGCAACAAAGCGACGCGGGGTTTTCTTTTTGTGTTCACCGCATCTACGGTGTTGCTGTCAGCATTTTCACGTTCTCAGTGTGTAAGTTTGCCAGTTTCTTAATTTGCACCAACGAGAATTTGACTCAAACAGGCGAGGCAGTTGTTTACCCGACTGTTGTTTAGAGCATGCATGAGCTTATGAGTAATTATGCAGCCACTGCTCGCGGCATTGATGACAGGCGCGCCAGAAGACGTTGTAATTTATTTTCGGGCTAATGCAGAGATAGATGAATGAAACAACAATCAGTATGACAATCCCATGCTTGATAAGTGAATAAGGGGCGATGATATGACGACTTATAAATCAAATTTTATTTCGTGTGATTTCGACTTTGATACCCCCGGCAAGCACTACGGTGCCGCACATTTGAAGTATTCGAACAATTCTGAATCGATGCGAGTGTTTCCCATTCCAATTGTCACCATCAAGAATGGTAAGGGTCCTACCGTCCTGCTAACGGCGGGCAACCACGGCAACGAGGATGAAGGCCAGTTGATACTTCGTCGACTCATCCATGAACTCGACGCGGCCGATGTGCAGGGCCGCATAATTTTCCTCCCCGCTTTGAATTATCCCGCCGTCCGCGCCTATACCCGCACCTCGCCACTTGATAATGAGAACCTGAACAGAAGTTTTCCTGGAGATGGAACGAGTGGGCCTACTTTTGCTATCGCACGTTTCGTTGTTGATGTATTACTTCCTTTAGCTGATGCGGGCATAGACTTTCACTCAGGCGGGAATGCAGCTAAATTTGTGACCACGAGTTTTCTCTGCACTTGTGCCAACACTAGCATTTACCGAAAGTCGGTTGATTTGGCTAATGCGTTTCAGGCACCCTATATGTATGTGGTCGACGGAAAACAATCACCAACCGGATTTGACCCCATGGCACACGCGCAGAATGTGCCATTCATATCGAACGAACTTGGGGGCGGTGGTATCGATCGCGAAGCCATCAGGATCGGCTACCGCGGCGCGCGAAATATTCTTGAGTATCTCAATCTGATTACGGCGTCAGAAAGTGCCGATAAGCCAGAACATACGCTGTACCTCGATGCTGTTAACGGTGCGGGTGGCGTACTCGCACCGTTCGAAGGACTTTTCGAAGCCCAGTTCGACGTTGGAGACAAGGTCGAGTCTGGCCAGACTGCCGGCATACTTTATTCGCTTGATGAGGTCGATAGGCCGCCGAAAGAATTGCTTTTCACAGATTCAGGAATAGTGTGCGTGAAACATGTTACAGCACGGGTAGTTCACGGCAGCCACATCTGCATGACAGCAAAGGCCGTAACCCATGAAGAAATATTGGCGCTTGCAGACGCATAGAATATGCTGAACAAAGTCCGCGTCAAGACCTGGATGACGTCGCTTGATGGCTCCAAACAACGAGGTGAAGAAGGACTTTGAGCAACCTGGGGACTATGGTGGCACAGCGGATCGCCTTTGCGATCGTCACATTATTTATCGTGTCTCTGTTCATTTACCTAGGTGTTGAATTGCTGCCGGGTGACGCGGCCGAGGTGATACTTGGCAAGACTGCAACGCCTGAGACAGTGGCAATATTCCGCCGAGAACTCGGCCTTGATCTCCCCCTCCATACCCGGTATATCGAGTGGGTTTCAAATGTCATGCAAGGGGACCTGGGAACTTCTCTTTCTAACAGTATGGAAGTTTCCCACCAGGTGGGCATACGACTGTTCAACACTATTTTCCTTGCCTCGTTCGCGGCTGTTATTTCGATGCCACTTGCACTGGCACTCGGAATTCTTTCCGCGCTCTATCGCAATACCGTATTTGATCGAACAGTCAATCTCACTACTCTGACAACCATCTCATTTCCAGATTTTTTTGTTGCGTACATGCTGATTCTGTTCTTTGCTATCGATTTAAATATATTTCCCAGCGTTTCCATGATCCATCCTAATACAGAGTTTTTCGACCGTCTTTATCGCACCATGCTACCTGCGATAACGCTCACGCTGGTTACGGTCGCCCACACGATGCGCATGACGCGCGCGGCGATTGTCAATTTGCTGGCCAGTCCCTATATCGAGATGGCGCGTCTCAAGGGGCTGAGTCCAGCACGCATTGTCATGAAGCATGCTTTACCCAATGCCATGGCACCCATTATCACTGTGGTTGTCATCAATCTCGCATACCTAGTGGTAGGCGTTGTAGTTGTTGAAGTAGTTTTTGTCTATCCGGGCCTAGGTCAGCTACTCGTTGAGTCGGTTGGAAAACGCGACATTCCAGTCGTACAGGGAGCAGCCCTTATTTTTGCAGTAACCTACATTTCGTTAAACCTGTTGGCTGACATTTTATCGATCGTCAGCAATCCGCTGTTGCTCCATCCACGGCGTTAAATATGAGCAAAGCGCTTAAAGGATTTATGAGAGCTCCGTTAACCTCCCAAGTCGGGTTGGTCGTTGTCATCGTATACGCATTCGTCGCACTAGCAGCTCCCGTCCTCGCACCTTTCGGTGAGACCGAAATCGTCGGCGACCAATGGGAACCGTGGGGTAGCGAATTTCTTCTCGGAACCGACAATATTGGCCGTGACATGCTGACCCGCCTTATCTATGGCGCCCGAAACACGGTCGGCATGGCATTCGTGATCACTTGTCTCGCGTTCATAACTGGAGGGTTTACCGGCATGCTTGCGGCGACGCTAGGCGGCTGGATCGACCAAATCTTGTCGCGGATAGTCGACATTCTAATGGCAATTCCGGGGCTGGTATTCGTCTTGTTGGTACTTTCCTTTTTCGGTACGGCAATTCCAGTCTTGATTATCGTGATCTCTATTTTCGAGTCGACACGTGTTTTCCGCCTGACCCGTGCAGTAGCGATGAACGTCGAAGTCATGGATTATGTAGAGGTCTCGAAACTCAGAGGCGAGAACATATGGTGGATCGTTTGGTGTGAGATTCTGCCCAACACAGCAGCACCGCTAGTCGCAGAGTTCGGTATCCGTTTTACCTACACGTTTCTTTTCATCGCCGCGCTTAGCTTTCTCGGCCTTGGACTTCAGCCCCCAATTGCCGATTGGGGTGGCATGGTCCGCGAGAACGCTGTCCTCATTACCTTTAGCGACTTTACGCCACTGATGCCGGCAGCAGCAATTGCAATATTGACGGTGAGTGTCAACTTTGTCATTGATTGGGTACTGCAAAAAGCAAGTGGGCTAAAGGAATGAGTAGTACAACTAATAACACTGGCGACAAAGTGGGCGGCGACATACTTCTTCAGATGCGGAACCTCCATATCGAAGGCCGCACCGATGAAACGTGGCAGAGCATTGTCAACGGTGTTGATTTAACACTGCGCCGCGGCGAAGTGCTGGGATTGATTGGTGAATCAGGCGCGGGTAAGACAACGATTGGGCTAGCGGCCATGGGGTATACCCGCGACGGCTGCCGTATTACCAACGGCACGATCCGATTCGATGGCATTGACTTGGTAAAAGCGAACGAAAAGCAACGACGGGTCATCCTGGGTGTGCGCATTGCCTATGTCGCTCAAAGTGCGGCTGCTGCCTTCAACCCGGCTCATAAACTGATCGACCAACATTCGGAAACGGGTGTACAACACGGCGTTCTCTCAAAGGCTGAAGCTCGGACCGACGCAAGGGAGTTATACGAACGGCTACGCATGCCCGATCCTCAGAGTATCGGCCTTCGGTACCCGCACCAGGTCTCTGGCGGACAATTGCAGCGAGCGATGACAGCCATGGCCCTATCCTGCAGGCCAGAACTCGTTATCTTTGACGAACCAACCACGGCGCTGGACGTCACCACACAGATCGAGGTGCTGGCTGCCATCAAAGACGTGGTCGAGCAGTTCCAAACTGCGGCTATCTATATCTCCCACGACCTTGCCCTGGTCGCGCAGATGGCCGATCGCATCATGGTGTTTCGCCACGGAGACCTGATTGAGGAGGGTCAAACACGAGAGTTGTTGACAAATCCAAAGGAGCAATACACACATGATCTCCTCGCTGTTCGCACCTTTCACAAGGCGGACATTCCCGCGGGGACCACTGAGGTGCCGTTGCTTGAAGTAAGGAATCTGACGGCCGCCTATGGGAATTTACCGGTGTTACACAATGTTAGCTTCTCCGTACCTCTGGGGCGAACCGTCGCACTTGTAGGCGAATCGGGCAGTGGCAAGAGTACGACGGCGCGCGTCATCTCGGGTCTGCTGAGCCCGCGGGAAGGACAGGTGCTCTATCAGGGTGTTCCGTTACCGCTCACTTTCCGCCAACGCAGCAAGACCCAACTCCGCCGGATACAGATGATCTACCAGACGCCCGATACGTCACTTAACCCGAAGCAACGAGTCCGCAAGACGATCGGGCGACCGCTTGCCTTTTATTTAGGCATGAATGCCGCAGTGCGTGATTCGCGGGTTCGTGAGCTTCTCTCATTGGTTGAGTTGGAACCAAGCCAGTATATCGATCGACTGCCCGGAGAACTGTCCGGGGGCGAAAGGCAACGGGTTTGTATTGCCCGGGCGTTGGCGGCTGAGCCGGAGCTTATAATCTGCGATGAGGTGACCTCGGCGCTGGATCAGCTCGTCGCGGAAGAAATCCTGAAACTTCTTGACCAGCTTCAACGTGAGTTCAATCTCTCGTATATTTTTATCACGCACGATATTGGTACGGTGCGCGCGATTGCCGACGACGTGGTGGTCATGTTCCAAGGCAAGGTAGTGGAAATGGGGCCAAAGGCCGAAATGTTTGTGCCACCGCACCACGAGTATACGGAATTACTGCTCTCCTCCGTACCGAAGATGGACCCCGATTGGCTTGATAACCTGCTCGCTGGCCGGACTCACGAAACGGTGGGTAAATATTCCGGTGCCGGCGGGCTCGCGGGTTAGCGCGAACGCTTCAGGTGTGGAAATTCAATTCGGGAAAGTCACAACATCTCATTGCGGTATTATTTTCTACTATTGCTAGTACATTCAGGAATTAACTTTTATATTAGCTATCTAAACTTGACGATCAATAACTACCCGACATCTGATCGTCTCTAGAACCGTCAAGAATTGGCACCACAACCTAAATTACCTACAGGAATTGTATTCATGCCCTATATCGAAAACTTTGCTGCTGCATTACCAGATCCCGCTCGAATAGCCGAAGAAAAAAGCCGACTCGAAGCTGCAGG
>JYMV01022437.1_pt1 | contig 23899 bp, 17 predicted proteins | sample 338911 | NCBI WGS metagenome assembly JYMV01 (sample SAMN03354496, study PRJNA234377) | hydrothermal vent metagenome | biome: Deep sea; feature: Hydrothermal plumes at the Eastern Lau Spreading Center, Western Pacific Ocean; material: Seawater | place: Tonga | collected 2009 | depth 2000 m m
CGATGGGGTGGATTTATTTCAGGATGGGATCCCTAGAAAGAGCCAAACTCCTGAGAAAATGCTTCCATCGCCTGATAGTCTTCTTTTTGAAGCTTCGACAGACCAAGATAATAAAACAGTTGAGAATCCCTTTGACCTAGTAAATAAAGATCAGTCAAAATTGAATCAGCTTTCTGATACTCAGCATTTTCATAATATAGCACCGCAAGTATACTCAATGTCTCTGGATTACCATTGGATGTGAGAAAAATAACATTCTCAAGCCCATTAATCGCTTGTTCCAGTTTTCTTAGTATTACAGCGAGTTCACTATATTTTTCCCAATACCCTAGATTTTTAGGCTCTTGCTCAATTAAAATCTGATAGGTGTCAAAAGCAATTCTGAGATTTCCCATCTTTCCAGCCAAATCAGCTGATTTCGCCAGAGCAGATAAGTCTGAATTATCTTTGTCATAAATTGCTCTGAACTGTTCTAATGCTGATTGCTTATTTCCTTTTTGAAGTGATATATCAGCCATCATGTAACTGTATTCAGCATTCCCTGGATAGGTTGTTTTAAGCATCCAATAATGTTCTTCAGCTTTCTCATAATCTTTTTTCATTATATAAAACTGCCCTAACAGAATTCTCACATCTTCGTGTAGAGGATCTGAGGATAATGCTTGTAACAAAACTGCTTCAGCATTTTCTGATTTACCCAGATGGAGATAAGCTGTGGCAAGAGAAGTTAGGATATCGGGGGCACCGGGATCGTATCGAAGTGCATCTTGAAACTCTAAAACTGCCCGTGCATATTGACGCTGCATCATCAGGAATTCTCCATTCATGAAATGATCTAGTGCACGACTGTTTATTTCAGGAACCGTCTCTTCTTCGACGGTTTCAACTATATGTTCAGGTGCAGCAGGTTGATTTACTGTGCAACCTGAGAGGATCAAAAAAGCTGCTATAAAAAGATGTTTTATAGATTTATCTGTTTTTGTTTTCACAATTTCTCGTCGGAAAAATTTATCTTTAGCCCTGTGATATGACAAGGGAATTTACGTATTTTCTCCCGTTCAGCATAACTTCTGGAGAAAAGATTTATGAAAATCACAATTTTAAGCCTGATTTTACTAATTAGTTCCCTTTTACCTCAAAGTGTTGAGGTATTCAGTCAAAGAAGGGAGACTATTCTCCAACAGCTTCATGGTCGTTCAGCAATGATACTGTTCACTGCCAGTATCCATATGAGAAATGGAGATGTTGGATTCGATTTCCGTCCAGATAATGATTATTGGTATCTGACTGGTCACGACGAACCAGGTGGAATCTTAATGATGATATCTAAAGACTTACTTAGTGCAACTAATTTGGATTCAAACAACGAAATTCTCTTCGTACTGCCTAGAAATCCAAAAATAGAAGTTTGGACTGGAAGACGGCTGGGAATCGAAGGTGTAAAGCGAGAATTGGGTTTTAATTCGTCTGAACCTGTAGATTCATTCGAAGTTCGTTTGAAAAATCTATTACCAAGTATCGACACACTTTATACCAATATCACTTCTCCAAACCGATCTGGTATACCAGTCATTATTACTGATATTCTTGACAATTATGATCTAACAAACATTGAACAAAAAAGTGTCGGTGACTTCACTCATTCCATGAGGCATGTTAAAACTGACGAAGAAGTGATGTTTCTTCAGAAAGCTATCGATATTACCGGTGAGGCATTAAAAGAGGCAATGATGTTAACTAAACCGGGCCTAAAGGAGAATAATATCGAAGCTGCCATCGAGTTCATTTACAGGGATTTTGGATGTGAACGCCCCGGCTTCCCTTCAATTATAGGATCAGGTCCGAATAGTACTATTCTTCATTACATTAAGAATAATCGAATGATGGAAGAAGGAGATCTCCTTCTCATGGATGTGGGAGCAGAATACAATATGTACACTGCAGATATTTCACGTACTATCCCGGTTAATGGGCGGTATAGTGAACCACAAGCTGAACTGTACTCTTATGTTCTCGAAGCTCAACAGACAGTTTTTGATTCAGTTCGAGTGGGCATGACAATAAAGGATCTTAATATGATTGCGAAAGAATATCTGTCAGAGAGAGGATTTGGTAAGTATTTCATCCACGGTATTGGACATTGGCTTGGACTTGATGTTCACGATGTTGGGGGTCGCCAAACTGCAATAAAAACAGGTTCTGTATTCACCATTGAACCAGGTATTTACATATCCGAAGATGATACAACCGCAGATGAACGCTACCGAGGTATCGGTATTAGAATTGAAGATGTCGTTTTGATGACGGAAGATGGTCCTGTGTGGTTATCAAAAAGAATACCAAAGAAAATTAAAGAAATCGAAAGAATAATGCGGCGTAAAGCAAAACGAATCAGGTAGAACCTTTTTCAGGTAGTCCTACATCATTTCCACCTTTACGCTTTACTTCATACATAGCTTCGTCAGCAACTGTAATTAGATCTCTCAAATTCTCTCCATCAGAGGGAAACTCGGCTGCTCCAGCACTTATTGTCATTCGTTCAGTTATACCATCCTCTTTGAATTCATAACTTGCGACACTATCAACAGTCCGCTTCATAGTCTGCATAGTAGTATCTTTATGAGCATTGATTAATATCACTGCAAACTCTTCTCCTCCATACCGAGCTACAATATCAATTGCTCGAACGCTCTCCTTCAATAATTTCGCAGTTGTTTTAAGAACATAATCTCCGTAGAGGTGGCCGTAAGTGTCGTTAATCCTCTTAAATTTATCTAGATCTAGTATCATAAGCACAATCGACTCACTATATCGTTTCGCACGCTGAAGCTCATCTTCAAAACGCTCAACGAAGACGCGATGATTAAATAGTCCAGTGAGGCCATCCCTTGAAGCAGTTTCTCGAATATTACCAAAAGTATCCCACCAATCAATGAGTATACCCAATTCACTGGCAACAATTTCAAGCAGCTCACAGCTAGAATCATCAAAATGTGAGGATGTGAAGCTTTCCAACACTAAAGCGCCCTGAACTCCATGCTGATTATTAATTGGTACAGCGATATATGACTGAAAATTGAATTCGTCAATGTCTCCAACGGTAAATCTTCCTGCTGTAGAGACTTCATCCCGAGAATTAATAACCAGCGTTTCTTGGCTCGATAATACTTTTTCTAAGTGCGTTGCGGAATACACTATATCATCTCCGACCCCATAATCCATGGTAAATCCGGAATTTCCTACAATCACAGCTTTACCTGAATAGCTGTGATCTAATAAAACAATGGAAAGCTTATCAAACGAAAACTCTGCTTCACAAAACTGTACGATTGAAGATAGCATCTCTTCTTTGGATCGGGTAAGATCGAGATCTCCAACCAATTTGCGAAAACTCTGTTCAAATTTGTTTATTGCAAAAAGTTTCGCACGACCTGTTAAAAGACTAAGAGTGCTTCCGATTTGATTAGCATGATTATCTAACAGAATTTTATCGCGATTTGCTAGTTCATCGAATCTATCAGCATGGACAGCTAATAGTCCTTTTATGGTGCCTTCAAATTGAATGGGGACTGTAAGCAGTGCTCCCTGAGAAAGTTGAGGTTCAGAAACATTTATGAATATCTCATACAGGCTGTCTTCATCTCCCGGTAGTAATACAGTGGTCGCTGAAGAAGACAATATTTCTCGAATATTTTCATCATCGGGATCGAGTGCTTCTATAAATTGGGAAGTTTCACCCGTTTCTCTTCTTAAAACCAGTTCAGTTCCTGTGAGATTAGCCAGGTATATTCCAGATGTAAAGTTTGGATAGACGTTTTCCAGAAAATCAGTGGCATTACCCAACAAATCCTCAATTAGATCTTCGTCATCTCGTTGAATAGCACTCAATGGATCCGATGAGATGGTTGATTTGGAATTAGTGTCGTGAATTCTTTTTTCTACTTGAGTAAGTTTTCGAGAAGGCTGAAGAGATTGATAGAAGAGTACTCCTACGAGTAATATCAGTAAAATTCGTAAACCCGAATAAAGAATACCTTCAGGCGCAGGATAAACAAAAAGAACAAACAGAATGAGAACCAAAAGTACACTTAAAAATGAATAGGTGGTGAAAGTGTCTGAAAGGCGCTTGTTATTACTCACGCATATAACTTAAGCACCAAGGTGAAAAAATAAAAGGAGAGTCGAGAGAACTAAGACTATTTTCCGCTTACTTGCCTTATTTGGTTCTCAGGTATTTGAGGATGAGTAGCGATTATTGGCAATTGATTCGAGGAAGAATCTGCTCGAGAACCTGCAGCGAGAGAACTGGCTGGGGAGTGAGACTGCGGGAATGGATCTTCCTCTTGAGGTATTACTTCGCGAGTAAGTAACGAAGGTGTATCCCCAATCGCTGGAAAATTATCATTACCTCCCGTAAAGAAGCTAACAGAGATAAACAATATAGCAACTAATGCAGCTACAGATGCAACTGCATATCTGGGTTTTAGTCCTAAACTCTCTACAGGTGCTATTCTTCTTCTATTAGTTTCTTTGCGGGATTGTTCTCGAATGATACGATTTTGAAGACGATTCCCAAAATCAGCAGAAACAGTCAACGAAGGTAACTTCTTCATGGAAGATACAACGTCTAACGTTCCTTGGAACATGACTCGACAGGAACTACATGTTTCCAAATGATGATTAAAACGGTTGATATCTTTAATAGAGAGTTCTTTATCTATATGAAGGGATATTGAATCCCGAAACTTGTAGCAATTCATCAAATTTATGTTCTCCTTGTTTCATTTACATGCCTCAGCTCTTCTTGGAGCTGTAATCTAGCACGGTTTATCCGTGACTTAACTGTTCCTAGCGGAACGTTGAGTATATTACTGATCTCTTCGTAGGAAAGTTCCTGAATATCTCGAAGGATCACAGCAGTCCTAAAATGAAGAGGAAGAGTCATCATAGCTCTTTGAATTTGAGTTTCGTTGAATTGAACTTCTATCTCTTCATTAGTCCTGTCTTCGTCAGGTACATCCCAGTTTTGCCCTTCCAAACCCATTTGACTTATGAGTTTCTGTGGTCTGCGTTTTCTCTTACGCAATTCGGTCTTTGCCAAATTTGATGCAATTGTATAAATCCATGTTGAAAACTTCGCAATATTTCGATAGTAATGTTTGTGAGTATAAAGTTTCATTAGAGTATCTTGTACAACATCTTCAGCATCTTCCCTATCACCAAAAAAGCGGAAAGTGAAGTTTATTAATCGATCTTGATATCGATTAACCAGTTCAATGTAGGAATATTCATCACCTCCCTGGAAGCGACTGATGAGTTCTTCATCGCTGTATAATTTATCAGTCATTTCCTTCGACAATTTTGTGGAAGAGGGAAATGAGGATTCTGTCATACTCTGAAGCACTGTTTTTTACGTCTTTATCTGCATTAAGTAAAAGCCTGAAAATAGATTTTATCTCATCCTTACTGTACAATGCCTGATACTGAGGCATTTTCTTTCTTACTGAATTTGATAACCAAAGTTCCCTATATCCAGTTTCCCTACCGTTTTTACTGAAATTTCTGAAATTTATTTCCTGAAAAAGTGTGGTTATGTACCCAATCAAAGCAGATAACTGCATACCTCCTTCTAATAACTTACCTCCAATTTTATAAACTTTTTTATGGTCTCTGCTACCAATTGCATCTTGAAGGTCAGCAGGAGAGTAGTTTCGATTCCATCCAGCGTAGCGTAATATATCCTCATCATCGACACTACTTCCATTCTCGACACCGAGGCTGATTTTCTCTATCTCATTTGCAGCATGATAAACAGTGTCTCCTGCGAGTTCCTGAAGACGTTCAACTGCTTGATCAGTCGCTTTTAACCCTGCCTGCTTAAAGAGAAACTTTATCCATCCATTCATCTTATAATCTAACGGTGGAGACGAGTAAATAAGTCCGACAGTATCAGCTAACGATTTGTTGAGTTTTTTGCTGCTGTCAATTTCATCTACGATGAGAATTAGATAATTATTCGAGTTGGGAGACTTGCAATAATCCAAAAGATCAGTCTGTGCTTTACCTTTGAATACTGAAGGATTCCTTATTACAAATAAAATGGGTTCCGGAAACATAGGAATAGTTTGTAAATCATTTAGAATTCCTGATGTTTCACCAGAGGTAGGAATTAATGAAACCTTTGATATCGCTCCATATTTTGTTTTCAAAGCTTTCTCCACTCCTTGTACAAAATAATCCTGCAGATAAAAATCATTCCCATTTAGAAAATAGACAGGATTCACTTCACCTGTTTGAACTCTCTTTATTTCATCACGATAAGCTAGTTTCATATCATCACTGTTTTTTATTTTTGCTCAACAACGAAAATAATATTACAGCTAAGGTAGCAAAAAGAAAACCCGGTACAAGAGAATATATTTTTATATCCACAAAATTATCCCAGATAATTATAGTCAGAAAACCAACGACCATACCCGCTAACACTCCATTTCGGGTAGTCCTTTCCCACCAAAGAGTAAGAATCAGCGCCGGGCCGAACGCCGCTCCCAATGCACCCCACGCAAATAGCACCTTGTCAAAAATGGATTTCGGAAGCTGAGAAAGGAATATGGCTGCAACGCCGATGATGAGGGTCACTATTCTGGATAATTTTACAAGATCAGCTTGTTTCGCCTTAGGGTTGATGCTCTGGTGATACACATCCTCAGATATAGCTGATGTGGTTACCAAGAGTTGAGAATCTGCCGTGGACATCATAGCAGCCAATGCACCGCAGATCAATATTCCGGCGAACCACGATGGGAACATCTCTTTGGCAAGTTGGGGCATCATCAACTCCGGATCGGTAAAGTAGTTAGGACCGAAGTGCGCTAGTGCAACAATCCCCATCAAAACTGCACCGCCATACGCCAATACCGCCCAACTGATTGCTATTGATCTCGCCTTTGTAATATCACCGACTGAACGAATACTCATATACCTCGCCAGCAGATGAGGCTGACCGGCATAGCCAAAGCCCACACCAAAACCGCCCAGGATTCCGGCTATAAGCGTCCAGCCGGTTCTACCTCCGGTTGGATTTAGCAGTAGAGCAGCTTCACCAGCAGAAGTCTCCTTTGCAATAGTTTCAGTCAATCCTTCCCAGCCGCCTAAAACAGATAGTGTAACCAGTGGTAGGGCTACAAGGGTAATGAGCATAATCCACCCTTGAATGAAATCGGTCCAGGCGACAGCAAGAAAACCACCCATGAAAGTGTAAAAGACTATAATCGCAGCACCAACCAAAACTCCACTCATCTCCGGCCAACCAAACGTCTGACTTAATGCTTTGCCGGCAGCATCAAACTGAGCTGCAATATAGAAAGCGAAACAAAACGTGATGATTCCTGCAGCTACAGAACGTAGCAGAGGATCCTTTTTCCTGAACTTCAATTCTAGAAATCGTGGCAAAGTGAGAGCACCCAATTCTTCTGTCTGCTGGCGAAGTTTCTTCGCCACAAGGAACCAAGAAGCTATGATACCTAACACTCCTCCAATTGCTGTCCAAAGTGCCGGCTCTAATTTTACTCCACTAGGATCTCCAAATCCTGTGGCGTAGGCAAGACCTGTAAGTCCAAGGAGCATCCAAGCGCTTTCACCAGAAGCACGCTCAGAAAATGCAACAACCCACGGTCCGAGCTTTCTTCCCGCAAGGAGGTAGTCTGGTAGAGTTTTCGTTAAGCGTGAAGTATATAATCCGACGATCAGGATTATCACAAGGTATACAACAAAACCTACAGCTACAGCATCCATATCAGATCAGAAAGGAAATTATTCCCATGGTTAGGCAATAGAATCCCAGCCAATGTAATTTTCCTTTCATGAGGAATTTTCTTAAAATCTGAAGTGCGCCGATGCCAACCACAAACGCTGCCAGTGCTCCTGTGATCATGATCAGAATGTTATCGCTTGCCACTACTTCAGTTGATAGGTCTTTAAGCAAAAGAATCCCGGAACCAAGAATAGCTGGAATGGCGAGAAAAAAAGAAAAGCGAAATGCTTCCTTAGATTCAATTCCCATGAGCCTGGCAGAACTGATGGTCATTCCGGAGCGAGAAATTCCAGCTAAGAGTGCTGCCGCTTGTGCGAATCCGAGAATGATTGCCTTTGTGCTGTTCATTTTTAAGGAAATACTGGTGGCGAATCTCATCAGGAACAGGAACAACGCGGAAACAAAAAAACCAGCTCCCACAGAAGGAAGGTATTCCGACAAAGCTGAAATTTCACTCTTCATAGTCAGGCCAAAAAATGCTGCAGGCAGCGTCCCAATAAACACAAAAAGAATCAAGCGCTGATTTTGTGGTGAAGTCAAATTCATTATGACATCTCGTAAGTCTTTACCTAATACGACAAAAATGCTCAATAGAGTCCCCAAATGGACAGCTATTTCGAAATTGACACCCGGTTGACTTACGTTCATGATCTGCTGTGCCACCGCTAAGTGACCGGAACTGCTGACCGGAAGGAACTCAGTTATTCCTTGTAGTATGCCTAGGAGTATGCTGTCGCCAATCGTCATTTTAGCGTGAAATTTATCTGGTTGATCGTCTTACTACCAAGAAGATAAACTACTTTCGACCTAAGAAGCAGATAATTCTTCCGGCAGCATCTCCATCCCGACGGAATGAATGAAACTTTTGCTCTGAACAAAATGTACATCGCCCATCCAAAGATATATTTTCTGCAGATAATCCTGAAGATATTAACTTCGCCTTTACAAAACCCGGCAGATCGAGATAAGATTGTTCTTTGTTTTTTTTACGAAGGAATACATCAGAAAAATAAGTTGAAACATCCCCTCGAATCTCGTAGCAGCAAGGTCCTATGGATGGGCCCAGCACAGCTTCCATCTGATTGGGAGCCGCATTAAATTGACTTACCATCTTCGAAATTCCCTCTTCAATAATACCTGCTGATGCACCGCGCCACCCTGCGTGAAAGAGCCCTATTGTTCCACTGTCTTTACAATGGACAAACAGTGGAACGCAGTCTGCTACTTGAATAGTGAGCACTACTTCAGTTGTTTTCGTTATTAATCCATCTCCATCGCCAACATGACCCACTGTATCTACCACGTTCACAATGGAAGAATGGATTTGATGACCGTACGCTAATATATTAGTTGGAAATTCTGCTAGTTCTGCCAGACGATTTCTTTCATCCGTAATATTGCCTTTTCCTGTCCCATGAAACATGCTAAAAACAGCTTTGATTTCACTATCGCTAAATAAGTGGGAGAGATCGAATAGTCTGGCTTCGTTGCTTGGAGGAGACACTAAAAAGCTAAGGTGCAGACGGTGTGAAGGAGACTAAAGAATCTGCAATGAATTCCGCCACAGTTTCAAAGTTTCCGCGATGGTACTTTAGAACAGAGCTGGCACTGTTGACTTTGAGAGATTGCTCAGTAAAAGAGTGAATTCTCGAAGTTCCTCGATAGAATTGAGGGCTCTCAAACGATGCCAATAAATCAATTCTGTTGGGTTTGCTCCCTATATTTACTGAAAGGAACTCCATTGCATCATATCCAGCCAATGCCACCAGAAATTCCCTTCGAGAAGTGAAATCATCCTGAGAAATTGATAACTGTTTCTGAGAATCTTTATGCTGGGGTTCTACCAGGTTTGAGACAACTATCATTCCATCAACATTCTGAGAAATCAAGTCATCGCTCAACTCTAAAGGATCATACCAACTTCCGTTTCCGATAAGCTGAGTCTCGAGCAAAAGCGCTGTAAACTGAGATGCAATATATTGGATATCACCTGTATGTATAGGTAAATAGACTGCATCGATTGATGACAAAACTATTTTTGTGGAATCCACATCTTCATCTTCTTCAATGGCAACTTCTTCGGGGAAAAAATCAATCTCTGCGATATTAAAAGTACTGTCTAAAGTATCCAAGACAGCATGTATGATTACAACCTCGGTGTCAGGGATTGCTAATTCGAAGGCGACTTCCCTAAGGCTACGCAGTTGAACGCCGATATCTATTGGAATTCCTCTGTACCATTCTACAGCTGCTATTTCTGCCCCGAGAGCATCCGCTTGCTCCAGAAATCCATCAGTCAACTCTTTTCCAAATCGGTCTTGCGGTGCTACAACAGCTATCGTTGCTGCATTGAGTTCACCCACTGCGTATTCGGCAGCATAACGTCCCTGCTGAAACAGAGTGCTGTTAAGCTGCAAAACATTATCTCCGGCGTTAGTTAGACCCATCCGGGACGCGGTGGGGAGCATCAGAAGAATTTTCATCTGTGCGGCTGCAGCAGAAGCTGATATGGATCCGGATGTGGAAAGGGGTCCCAAAATGGCAACGATATTAGGATTCGCAGACAGAATTTGAACAGATTCTATCGTCTTCAATTCATCACCTTCGTTATCAACCACTTCCAGCACAAGACTATAGTTATCATCGCTGAATCTTTTAGCAGCTTCCTGAATTCCCTTCAGATAAGCACGACCTTCAGATCCAGACGGACCGCTAAGAGGCGCAATTACCCCAATCATGACTGATTCAAGCGGTTGACTATATGTTCGAATTCTAAGTTTTTCGTAAACGGAGTCGAAATGGGAAGGAAGAGTTTCTCGATTTAGTCGAAAGAGTACCAACGCTGCGCCATCAGGATCACCTGAATGGAGGAGTCCGCTAGCGATCATTAAATTCAAAATGGATCGGTTAACAGGATTGGATTCAGTGACAAGCAGACCTTTAACTTCATCCTGATTAAGAAACCCTTTGGACAGTTGAATCAATTTTCCATCTATCAATTTTTTTAAAACCGGATCATCTGAGATTTCACGGGAAGAGAGCCAATACCTGACAGCAGATTGATACCAATTTTCTGATAAAGAAATATCTCCAAAAACAGAGTAAACATCATCAGTGTAAGAACTGCCGGGAAACTGCTCTATAAAGATCCTTCCCACTTCAGCTGCATCTTCGTACTTCCCGATATGATAATATGACTTCATTGTCATTAGCTTACTGGCGGACAGCTGAGAATTTATATCAAGCGAATAATCAGATAATCTCCGAAATGCATCTAGTGCACTGTAATACCGGCCTGAGTTATAATGATTCACTGCTCTATCAAATTGCCGTTTGGAAGTAGTCGTGGTTGGAACTGATTTTTTATTTCGAATACTCCTATTCTTAAATTGGGAAAAAGCATCTTGATGCATAATGAGAATTAAAAGACTAAATATAATTAGGAGTCGAAAAGAACTATTTTGCCAGGCTGGCAACATTAAGAAATACAGTTAATTTTACTCTACTGTTACGCTTTTTGCCAAATTGCGAGGTTGGTCTACATCACATCCTCGAATGACAGCCATATGGTAAGCCAGAAGCTGAAGAGGAATAGTCGCGAGAATTGGGAATACAACCTGATGAACTCGAGGAACTTCGATGATATGATCTGCGAGTTTTTTGAGCTCATTTTCAGGTCGATCTGTTACTGCAATAATTCTACCCTTCCGAGCCTTGACTTCCTGCATATTGGCTAGCACTTTTTCGTAGGTTTGGTCATGAGGTGCTAAAATAACAACCGGCATCTTTTCATCTATAAGCGCAATGGGACCGTGCTTCATTTCAGCTGCAGGGTATCCTTCAGCGTGGATATAGGATATTTCCTTTAATTTGAGTGCCCCTTCCAAGGCAGAAGGGAAATTGAGGCCTCTTCCCAGATAGAGAAAATTGTTGACTCCTGTGTATTTTTGAGCAATTTTATATATTTCATTTGAGCGATCCAGAAGGGTCTGAACATGCTTGCCAATATTGAGAAGCGCGTCACTAACTCCTTTTGCTTCAGCTAAAGAAAGTCCTTTCTGACGGCCAAACTGCAAGGCCATTAAAATAAATACTGCGATTTGTGACGTAAATGCTTTGGTAGAAGCGACACCTATCTCTGGGCCGGCATGAGTGTATATTCCACAATCGGTCTCTCTGGCTAAGGTGCTGCCTACCACGTTGCAAATCCCGACTGTCAAAGCACCTGCTTCTTTTGCCTTTCGAACAGAAGCCAGAGTATCGGCAGTTTCACCAGACTGACTGACAGCAATCACTACCGTCTCAGGATTAATCAACACCTTGCGATAGCGGAATTCTGAAGCGTACTCAACTTTTACGTTCATATCTGCATATTCCTCGAGGAGATAGGCTCCTATAAGGCCGGCGTGCCAAGATGTACCACACGCTGTAATATAGCACATTTTTGTACTTTCGATATGGCTGATATAATCTGCTAAGCCACCTAGGTGAGCGCGATAACCATCCTTCTGAAGCCTTCCACGAAGTGTGTCTGTAATGGTATGTGCCTGCTCGTGAATCTCCTTCAGCATGAAGTGGTCGAAACCTTCTTTCTCGATGGCTTCGATGTTAAACTCGATCCTTTCAACCTCTTTTGTTACAATGTGATTTTCAGCAATTCTTTTTATGTTGTGTCCATCCCTAGTGATAATCGCCATATCGCCATCATCCAGGTAGATTACATTCCGGGTATGTTCGATAATAGGCGATGCGTCTGAAGCCACATAATATTCGCCTTCTCCCACTCCCAGAACGAGTGGACTGCCCATTCTCGCCAAAACGAGTTTATCAGGCTCGGACGCACTTACAACAGCTATTCCATACGCCCCCACAACCTCTGAAAGTGCTGCCTGAACAGCATCCTCCAGGGAAATATTACTATCTTTATAAATATCGCCAATCAACTGCACCAGAACCTCTGAATCTGTTTCTGTTCTGAAGATAATCCCATCATCTGAGAGAACCTGCCGAAGGGTATCATGGTTTTCAATAATTCCATTGTGCACCAACCCCACTTTTCCTGAATCGTCCAAGTGAGGATGAGCATTTACATCATTTGGCTCACCATGGGTAGCCCAGCGAGTATGACCAATGCCAATTGAACCTCGTATAGGCGAATCCTCGACAAGAGCGCAAAGTGTACTTACTTTCCCCTTTTTCTTCACCACGTTCACACTCTCATCATCAACTGTCGCTATACCTGCGGAATCGTAGCCTCTATATTCCAGTCTGCGAAGCCCGTTCAACAAAATAGGGACTGAATCCTTGTTACCAATATATCCTACTATTCCGCACATTCTAATTCTCCTTCCAGTTAAAAGTCTACTCCCACTCAATCGTACTGGGTGGTTTGGAACTGATATCATAGACAACCCTGTTCACACCTTTTATGGCGTTTACGATTTTACTGGACACTTCCGCCAAAACATCATGAGGCATACGAAACCAGTCTGCCGTCATACCGTCGTGGCTTGTAACAGCCCTCAAGGAGATCAAGCTGGCATAGGTTCTTTGATCGCCCATGACCCCTACAGTTTTCACAGGGACAAGGACAGCAAATGCCTGCCAGATGTCGTCATATATCCCGTTGTCTTTTAGCGCCTGAATGAAAATGTCATCTGCCTCCTGTAAAATTTCAATTCGCTCCGGGGTAATTTCACCCATAATTCTCACTGCCAATCCCGGACCGGGAAATGGATGTCTACCTAATATTTCCGCTGGAATCCCCAATTCTCGTCCTACTTGACGCACTTCATCCTTAAAAAGTTCCCTTAGAGGCTCCACCAACTCAAAATCCATCTCCTCAGGAAGTCCGCCCACATTGTGATGGGATTTGATTACATCGGCTGTACCGAGGATTCCACCGCTCTCTATCACATCGGGATAAAGAGTCCCTTGTGCAAGGAATTCAGCAGGCTGACCTGACTTGGCTACATCCTCGAAAGCACGGATAAACTGCTCACCGATAATGCTTCGTTTTTCCTCGGGATCTGTCACACCGCTGAGTTTTTCCAGAAATTGACCTGAATAGTTGTGATATTCGATTTCTAACCCCAATGCGGGCTGGAGAGTGCCCACAATAAAATCACCTTCGTTTTTTCGGATAAGTCCGTGATCGATGAAGACGGATCGCAGACGATCACCGATGGCAGAGTGAAGGAGCTTTGCCACTACGGAAGAATCGACTCCACCGCTGACTCCGCACAATACATTTCTGTCGCCAACCTGCTCTTGAATCTTTTCTATGGTTTCGTTAACGAAAGAAGCCGGTTTCCAATCACCTGAACAATGAGCCTCTGTGAAGAGGAAATTTCTTAATATCCTTTTCCCTTCTTCTGTGTGTATTACTTCCGGATGAAACTGTGTACCGAAAAGAGGACGATCCTTGTGCTCCACCGCAGCGACGATGCCGTTGGAAGATTTTGCCGAGATGTTCCAATCATTTGGTACTGAATCCACTTCATCTCCATGACTCATCCAAACCTGTGAATCATCTGAAACTTGTGCCAAAAGCCGGCTGTCGGGTTCGTGGTGAATCTTAGCAAATCCATATTCACCAATACCGTTGGAATGGACCTTTCCTCCGAAGTGATCCATCATAAGCTGAAGTCCGTAACAGATTCCCAGAACCGGTATATCCAGATCAAGGATTCCGTCATCAAATTCCGGGGCGTCATCGCCATAGACACTTGAGGGTCCACCAGACAGAATGATGGCTGCCGGTTTGATTTGATTTACCTCACTTAGGCTGACAGAGTGATGAACAATCTGCGAAAATACATTCTGTTCACGTATTCTCCGGGCAATCAGTTGAGTGTACTGAGAGCCAAAATCAAGTATGAAGACTGTCTCTCTAGACGCTTCCATTATCGAAGACCTTCCAAGAGGCCAAATTAGTCAAAGATTCATTGTGAGTCAAATTGAAGTGAAGAGGTGTTACTGACACATAATTTCCTTTGAGAGCTACGTCATCAACATCATGGTCTTTATCCTTCCGCACGAGAAAACCGTCCATCCAGTAGTACGTCCGTTTCCGGGGGTCTGTCCTGCGATCAAATGTCTCTTCGTAATAACTTCGACCCTGCCTTGTGAGCATGATACCCTTCACTTCATCTTCAGGAACTGCAGGTACATTGATGTTGAGTGCTATACCTTTTTCCAGACCACTCTTAAGCACTTTGATGGCAAACTGACGGGCGATCTTACCTGCATAGGTGAAATCATCGAAGGTCCATGAATCCAATGAAATGGCAATGGAGGGAATCCCAAGTATAACACCTTCCGTCGCAGCGGAGACAGTCCCTGAATACATTAAACTCATTCCCACATTAGCGCCGTGATTAATACCCGAAAGGATAAGATCAGGCGTACGATCCAGCAAGGCTCGGACAGCCAGTTTTACACAGTCAGCCGGAGTGCCGCCAACGGCAAATCCTGTTACTCCATCTTCTTCCGGAAATTCCCGAATCCGAATGGGGTCTGACAGAGTTATGGCATGGCCAACAGCACTTTTTTCCGTCTCAGGAGCTATGACGATAACACGGCCTAAATCCGACACAATTTTCCGGAGTTCTGCGATGCCTCTGGAAGCGACGCCGTCGTCATTGGTGACAAGTATGAGTGGTTCAGGCATTGGCAAATTTAATGACTTGGATAAGAACCTCTTTCATTTCACTTCGGGTGACAATGTGATCTATGAATCCTTTCTCAAGTACAAATTCAGCCCTTTGGAATCCCTCAGGCAAATCCTGGCCAATCGTCTGCTTAATGACGCGCGGACCTGCAAATCCGATCAATGCACCGGGTTCAGCCAGAATGAAATCGCCAAGCATAGCGTAGCTAGCTGTCACTCCGCCGGTGGTAGGATCTGTCAGGATGGAGATGTGGAGCCCCCCTGCTTCCGCCAGTCTCGCCAGTTTCGCAGACGTCTTAGCCATCTGCATAAGTGAGAAAATACCTTCCTGCATTCTGGCACCGCCTGAAGCAGCGATAGTGATGAGCGGTAAAGATTCAGCTATGGCATACTTAATAGCCCGGGAGAGTTTCTCTCCGACAACGGACCCCATGCTGCCGCCGATAAATGAAAAGTCCATAATTGCCAAGATAACCTGTTGACCTCCCATCTTACCTGTGATTGTCCTCAGGACATCCTTCTGTCCGGTTTTCTCCTGAGCTGCCGCAATCTGATCGGTATATTTCTTCTTGGCAGTGAATTGGAGTGGATCCCCGGAGATCATCCCGGCATCCCTTTCTTCGTATATACCACCATCCAAAAGAAGGTTAACATAATCTTGAGGCTTGATCCGAAAATGGTAGTCACATTTCTGGCATACCCACAGTACTTTTGCCAATTCCTGTCGAAAAAGGATATCACCACAGCTTGGGCATTTTTCCCACAGACCATCGGGGATGGAACGGCGCTCTGTCGTCTGAAGTTTTTCCTTCTCTCTCTTGAACCACGCTGGCATATCAGGCCAATTTCACCAATTTAGAAGACATTTCCAATAATCGTTAAATGTTATACGTTAGATGATAGACGTTATACGTTTTAGGTTAATTAATTATGCCACTAATTTCCCAACTTAAATACCGACATATAATCCGGCTCCAATTTATAGAAGTCGCGTTTTACGAGATCATCATAACGATCACAGGCGAGCTTTCCCACGTGCAGTGCTGACGGTTTTGCTTGCAGAGCCGAAGTGCTCAGTTGCGACAAGGGTTCATTACACCCGTAATGCAGAATATCAGTCCCTTCCGGAAGAGATTCCAGGTGTTCCGCTACCGTCTTTACTTCCGGCTTTCCCTCGGGAATGACAGCTGACGTTTCAACCCGAAAATCTTGTCCGTAGGCGATATCTTTGTGTGAGTGTAGGAGACAGCGGATAGTCCCAAGTTTCGGCTTTGAACCGAAGCACATTGCCAGTAGAGTGGAGACTGGGACCAGTGGAATATCCGCACTAAAAGCCAATCCTTTGGCATAACTCAATCCAATACGTAATCCTGTGAAGGAGCCGGGACCGATAGACACTGCAATTCCGTCTAATTTCCCCAGTTTAAGATTGGTGGCTTCACGTAGGTCCTCGAAGAAGAGGGGCAGCTTTTCGGCGTGCTCACGGTACAGCGTTTTTTCTCTGATTTCAACAAGCTCGCCTTGCCGAAAAAGGGCAATTCCGCAGACGGGCGTGGCAGTCTCAATAGCGAGAATATTCACTTTAAGTCCGGCTTTTCCACTGTTATCTGTCGCTCAGTCTCCGATACAACGTCAAAATGTATCTGTATTGCATCGTCGGGGATGACTTCGGGATAGCGGTCAGCCCACTCAATTACCGTAACTCCATCTCCGAACAAATAGTGTTCAATTCCGAGGGCAACAACTTCCGAGGCTGATTCAATTCTATAGAAATCGAGATGATATAAAGGCAGCCTGCCATCGAACTCATTAACAAGCTTGAAGGTGGGCGACACTACATTCACCGTTATATCAAGACCTACCGCTAAACCCTGGACAAAAGTGGTCTTTCCGCTGCCGAGATCGCCGGAGAGGGCTAAGACATCGCCTGAATTTAGATCAGATGCGAAATCCCTGGCGAGATTCCGTGTCTCTTCTGGAGACGTGGTAATCTGTTCAACTTTACTCAAGGACAAGGGGTTAAAGTAAGCACCGGGACCAGCATCTCTTCCATTGAGATTCCGCCGTGCTGGAAGCTGTTGTCCAGCGATTCGCGATACTTGTGATATTCAGTGGGATAGACAAAATAGCGGTCTTCCTTGGCAATGAGGTAATCCGTCCCTTTCCCCATCTCCGGCAGATGATATTTTGCCGGCTGTTTGATGACCAGTGCGTGCTTGTCTGAGCAGTTGAGATTCCACCCGTATTTGTAGCGAATACCTGAAGAGGTATCTCGATCACCTGCCACACGGACGGCTTTTTTGACTCGGACGCTTCCGTGATCTGACGTGAGAATGACTTGATAATCCGATTCACTGAGTATCCGAAGCACTTCCAGAAGCCAGGAATTGCTGAACCAAGTTTTCACCATGGAACGATAGCCGGATTCATCAGGCATCATTTCCTGCAGCAGATCTGAATGAGCCCGGTGATGCGTTAGAAGATCAACAAAATTTACCACCAGTGAAATCACATCAGTCCCCATTCTGTCACCCAGCTTGCTGAGAAAACTTTTCCCCTCACGTGCGACGGCAACTTTGGAATAATGTAAAGTTTTGTCACGGAATCCAATCCTGTCTAACTGCTCTCGAAGGAGAGTTTTCTCCTCACGGTTCATACTGTGTTCATCACCTTTCATTTTTTCCCACAGTTCAGGATGCTGATTCTGGATTTCATCAAGCGTAAGACCGCTGAAGATGCCGTTTCTGGAATAAGGTGTAGCAGATGGGATCAGCGAAATTTGATAATCAACTTCTACATCGAAGTATCGCTGTATTTCCGGCAGAATCGTCAATGCCTGATCAGAACGGAAACAGTCAATCACCAGCAGAAACAGCTTTTTGCCTTCTGCAAGCTGAGGAGCCAAATGTTTACTCACCACATCTGTAGCAAGCGTAGGGCGATCAGACGGTTGGGAGTTAATCCAATCGAGATAATGGTCTACGATAAATTGCGTGAAAACCTTGTTGCAATTTGCGATTTGCTCTTCCAGAATCGGTTTGAGTCCCATCTCCTTTCGCTCATCCATTTCCAACTGCCACTGAATAAGTTTCCCATAGAGCTGCCACCACCCGTCAGCATCCAGATTAGATGAAAGTGCCGTCTCGATTTCCTGAAAATCTTGCAGATATCCGGAAGCGGCTTTATCATCCAGAATCCTCTCTTCCTCCAGCACTTTCTTGCAGGCGAGAAATATCTGGCTGGGATTGACCGGTTTGGTGAGATATCCCGACACCTTTTCGGATATGGCCTCGTCCATGAGCCACTCTTCCTCATTCTTGGTGATGAGCACCACCGGTAAAGTCGGGCGAATGTCCTTAATCTCCCTGAGGGTGGCGATACCGTCAAGACCGGGCATCATTTGATCCATGAGCACGAGATCATAGCGATCTTTTTGAACGGCATCTATGGCATCTTGACCGTTCGTTACTTCTGAAACCTCTATACCTCGTTCCCGGAGGTAAAGAACGTGTGAGCGGAGGAGCTCAATCTCGTCGTCTGCCCAGAGTATTTTTCCTCTTATTTCAGTAGTCATGGCTTAGTGTAATTTAGCACTGATTATTGATTAGTCCACAGGAGTAGCAAAAAGATATATTCCACAGATTAACGCAGATGAGCACGGATATTTATATAAAAGAAACCTTTACTTAATCAGGAGCATTTTCCGGTGATGCGTTCGATCTTCAGTCTCTAACACCAAGAAGTAGATTCCTGTGGCAGCATTGCGGCCAAATGCATCCCGGCCGGTCCAAGTGATTTCATGGAAGCCTTCACCCTGTAATCCATTGTATAGTGTAGCAATCTGCTGACCGAGGAGGTTCACCACGCTCAGCTTTAGATGCCCTTCCTCGGGGAGTTCGTAGCGGATGGTGGTTACCGGATTGAACGGATTGGGGAAATTCTGGTGCAGAACCGGTTTTTCAGGCAAGGGTGGCTTAAGATCGAGCCGGTACTGGCTTGCGGGATAACTGGTCGCTTCTCCTGCAAGACTCCATAATGCTGTCCCCAAATCCATGACGGTTTCTGACTCTACTCTCTTCCGGAACTCGATGGCAAGAATTGGCTCCTCCCCGTTCACGTTATGATCCGGTGCAAGGGCGGCTCCAGCAATAGTCAATCTTCCGTTTTCCTCATGGTAGAAGTGGAGAACAGTCCACGGCATCTCCAGAAAACTCGTAATTCCCTCGAAAGAGACTACCGACTGATTTACGTCAAGAGTCAGTTCAAACAATCCTTGTTCGTCAAACTCCTCCACATACACATCCAGCCAGAAGCGCTGCTCAGTCACCGGCAACCAGCCGTTATCGCTGTTCTCCCGACGCTCAAGCCGTACGGGCGAATCTGCCGTGGTCTTGGCGAGGACGGATGTGGAATCGTCGTAGTTGTCACTCTGATACGACCAGTTCCACATCTGAGCAAAGACCATGAGATCCTCGAAGTTTATGGTGCTGTCCAGTGCCGGCAGGAGCTTCGGCATTTCACCGGATGCAGGACCGATATCATAGTCTAGATAAGATTGAGGATCGAGCCACGCATCGCGGAACAGAGCAAAGTCGGCCGTGTTCACTGTGCCGTTTACAGTGTAATCACCCAGGATCGTGGTGGTGAATGTACCGGTAAAGATATCATCAGCAGGATCGTCCACATCGCCATTCCCGTTTCCGTCGAACGGTATACCGTCAAGATCGGTTAGGTCAGGCGTGATGAAAAAGGTCACTGTCTCCAGCGATGAAAAAACACCATCAACTGTTAGTGTCAAAACACGGCTAGCATCGTCGTACGTGTGGGTGAATGAGTGATCGTCTGTAATCTCGCCAGAGATCGAGATTGCACCTTCTACAGTGGCCGGATCAATATCCCGGCTGAAAGTCACCTCCAGCTCCGGTGATATCCAGATTGCGAGAGAATCCTCAGCGGGTGAATAGGTAATGACTTGAGGCGGGCCCAAATTGTCCACATCCACAGTAATCTCGTCGCTGGAGCCGTAGCCCAGGCCATCGTGAGGCAGAATCCGAAATGACACCGGTTCTTCGTAAGACGGAAAATCCTCAGCCGTGTGCCAAGTGACGGTACCGGTATAACCCTCGGGACCGATCTCCTCCGTCTGCCCGGAGACGGTGGCGGCTGTCCACTCGCCTGTCAAAGGATTAAGGAACTGAGGTACGATGGAGAAGGTGTCGCCCCACGGATCTTCGATAGTGTAGCTGATTTCCGCATCCCCCTCAACCTCACCGGTAGGAGGCTCGAGTAAAATATTTCCGGTATAATTGTCCACGTGAACCGGCAATACAAAACCGTTCACACTGAAAGAGTCAGCCACTTCCACTAGCAGATAAATGTCTGCCTCCTGCTCAGGCAGGTCTTCTGCCGTCAGCCAGTGGAGTGTCCCCTCATATTCGTCCGGTCCCAGTGGAACCAATTCCTCCTCAATAGCGGCGGAAAATGTCTCGGTCATGTTCTCATCAAAACTGTAGAGCACGTTGAGCAACAGCGAATCTCCCTCAACATCATCCAGCGAAAACTCTATTTCGACAGTATCGCGCTGCTCCGCTTCGAAGGAAGTGACGGCAATATCAGGAGCATAATTAGGGACTTCCATCCAGACGTAGAGGCTGAAGTCGCCCCCATTGGAGGTGATGTCCACAGTGGTATCATAAATACCGTAATTAAGCCCATAACGATCAACAATTGCCAATAGGGTGTCAACTCCAGACAATGATGTTATCGTCTTGTGCAGAGGCGCTACAGAAGCAGATACCTCTCTTCCTTTGTGGGATTCCATGGCGACCATTTCCCTGCGTTCAGGAGTATTTCCGTTTCTTCGGCCAGAAGGAATCCGTAAACCGCCTTCGGTCTGTATGTCTAGCCAAGAAGGCAGCCCACCAATGTCCCACGTCAAATCACCGTAGCCTTCATTAACAATCTCAAGCTGGAGCGTATCCACATCCACATGGAATAAGAGTGAATCCGGTGCTACCGCCAGAGCCGGTCCCAGGGGCGTGGTTGAAATCCAGTTGGAATAGCCGCTTTCGTAACCCAATAAGTTTACTACCGTCAGAACGTAGAAATAGGTCTCACCATTGGTCACGGAACTGTCCGTGTAGGATGTAGCCTCGGACTCAGCCATGTCCAAGAAATCAAAGGTGCTATCATTAGGTCCGCGCCAAATGTTAAACTCGGCTATGGTTGTGTCCTCATACTGATCCCATAAAAGGGTGACTTCGCCATCCCACGGTTCTGCCATCAAACCTGTTGGCGCAGTCGGGACTTCCGGCACCTCCATCTCTACCGCTACAGTCCTATCCCCGCCGTTGGAGGCGATGTGGATATCACCGTAATACATCCCATAGTCGAGTCCGGAGCGATCCACAATAACAAGAACGGTATCGCTGCCGCTAACTCTAGAGTTTGTGCTTATGAGATCACGGGTAATATCCGACTTGCTGGTGGGTATCTTGCGTGTGGTAGGTTTGGTAGATAAACCTGAAATCCGTTGTGCGGGGGTGGTGTACTCACTGGACAAACTGAGCGCAGCTCCCTGCGGGAAAGTTTCTTTAACTCTACTCGGGTATTCTGAGGACAAACCAATTGATTGGGACAAACTAACAGTTTGTCCTACGGTTTGTCCTAAATTGGAATCAGGCAGTACCGTCACCCATTCAGGGGCGTCAGTGACGCTCCACAAAAGATCACCGTAGCCTTCATTCACAATCTCAAGCTGTAACGTGTCCACATCCACATCAAAAAAGAGCGAATCCGGTGCCACCGCCAGTGCCGGGCCCAGGGGTGTGACTGAAATCCAGTTGGAATAACCGCTTTCGTAACCCAGTGAATCTTCTGCCGTCAGTACATAGATATAGGTCTCACCATTGGTCACGGTGGTATCCGTGTAGGATGTAGCCTCAGGAGCGATCTCATCCAGGATACTAATGGTAGAATCTGACAGTCCGCGCCAAATGTTATATTTGGCTATGGTAGTGTCCTCATACTGGTCCCAAAAAAGGGTGACTTCGCTGTCCCACGGTTCTGCGACCAAACCTGTTGGCGCAACCGGTACTTCGTGATAACCCTGCCCGGTAAGAGCCATGGTTACCTCACCTTCATCCTCATCATTTGAGTGAATCAGGATCACTGTGTTTACTTCATTCGTATCCTGAGGTGTGAAGACAATACCGACAAATATCTCCCCTTCAGGTTCAATTCTAAAGTCGCTGTTCTCGCTCTCCCAAGAGAAGGCCGGGTGAGGTTCCATTACCAAACTGTCCACGTTGAGATAAGATGTTCCTGTGTTCAAGATAGAGATCTGCAGGGTATCAGATGTCTCCAATTCCGTTCCATAGACCGCCATTTCCTCGGGTGCTTCAATTTCCGGGTTGCTAGGGGTAGCCATCCAGGTCCCACCGTAGACGCCCAAGTTAATCCGTCTGCCGTTGTAGTCTGGTTCGTTAAAATAGTCCGAAAAAGGCGCACCGGCATCCACGCAGGGTGAGTTTTCAGTTAAATGGTAATCGCTGTTTTCTGGGTCTATAAATAGTGGATTTGTATCTATGTTACCATCGCCCCAAATAACGGTGCCGTTGTCATTGGTTATAATGCTGTCCTGGCCGCCTGCTACATCAGAATAGGATATTGTAATTGTATTTGAATCGCCACTTTCAAAGAAATACACTTCCTGTGGAGAGTTATTCCAGAGAATGGAATTTACAAGAATGGGATTAGATCCATTTTCACAATGAATGCCGCCGCCGGTTCCATGGTCAGCTGTCATGAAATTGTGGGCGATAGTGGCATTTATCAGCATGGGATTCGAACCGTTTGTTGTATAGATTCCTCCACCGTATGTGATAGCAGAATTGCCAGTTATTTCTACATTTTCAAAAATCGGATGGCTGTTCCCGGTACAAAAGATTCCACCGCCGTACGTAGCTGAATTTCCCGTGAACGTCACGTTGGTCAAGCTTGGACTGGAGTTGACCCAGCAGGCAAGCCCGCCACCCAGATTCGAGGAATTGTTATTGGCAATTGTTACGTCGGTGAGAACCGGGTTGGAATCCTCCAGGTAAATCCCACCCCCTCCTGAAGATCCAGATTGACTGTAATTTCCTTCGATGGTTACTTCTTCGATTATCGGATCGGAGTAGCTACAGTAGATACCACCCCCACCGACGTCAGCAGTATTGCTTGAAACAATGGCGTTTTCCAACTTCGGGCTGGAAAAATTAATACGGATCCCGCCACCAAATTCTTCGAAACCATTTGTGATGGTAAACCCACTCAATACGGCCGTGGAATCCTCACCGCTCTCAAACGTCACCACACTCCCGCTCTGATTTCCATCAATAATGGTCGTTTCTCTATCCTCACCTCGAACAACA
>JYMV01000258.1_pt1 | contig 23895 bp, 22 predicted proteins | sample 338911 | NCBI WGS metagenome assembly JYMV01 (sample SAMN03354496, study PRJNA234377) | hydrothermal vent metagenome | biome: Deep sea; feature: Hydrothermal plumes at the Eastern Lau Spreading Center, Western Pacific Ocean; material: Seawater | place: Tonga | collected 2009 | depth 2000 m m
AAAAAGAAGAGGAGAAACAATGAGTTCCGCCTCTTCTCTATTTTGCCAGCCACACTTAAGGCAAACGCCTTGCTCCCCGGCCTCTTTTTTTATGAGCGAAATAAGTATTATAATACTTAAAAGTATGCTTGTAGGTTATTGATATAGTTGCCTTTTTTTATTTAAAATTATTTTACTTTATAAATAAAATCAACAACTTACAGGATTAAAAATCTTTATTTTGGGTTGCTTTTTCTGTCTTTTTTTGATATTATAGACTCGTAAATTAGAGATTAACCCCTAACCCCAAAACCCCAAAAATCTCTAGGTTACAAAAACCCCAAACCCAACCAAAAGCCTTGAAGTTTAAGGCAACTTAGAAGAAAGAGAAAGAGGCTCCCCGGCCTCTTTTTTTTATGGCCCAAACAAGTATTATAATACTTGAAAGCATGTTTATAAGCTATTGATAAAACTACCTTTTTTTTATTTAAAATAATTTTATTTTACCAACAAAATCAATAAGTTGCAAAATAAATAATCTTTATTTTGGGTTGCTTTTTCTGTCTTTTTTTGATATTATAGACTCGTAAATTAGAGATTACCCCTTAACCCCAAACCCCTAAAATCTCTAGTTTCAAAAACCCCAAACCCAACCAAAAGCCTTGAAGTATAAGGCATCTAAGAAAGAAGAGAAAAGAGGCTCCCCGGCCTCTTTTTTTATGTTTTTTGAAATTATAGTTGATAAGCTCTGTATATATAACTTATGTATGCTATTATATTAATAATAAAAAGAAAACTAAAACTAAAAATTAAAATATGTTAGGCAAGTTAAAAGAAATTTCAAACCAGACTAAAAACACAAGAGATAATATAAATACAAATCATTCCAACTTACAGTTATTAAATTCATTCAACAAAACAAAAGATGTCATAAAAGGTATTTGTTTTGCTGCGGTTATTGCAACATCAGCAACAGGTTGTAGTTCACTGTCCTCAAATCCCTATCAAACGTTACCTTCAAATAACGCGCCTATTGAGGAAATAAGTTCAGGATTTGATGTTTCAGGAATAGAGGATCTAGACAGTCGAGAATTCTTTTTAAATCTTTCAAAAGCGAAGTCGGGGGATTTGGTTAACTATGAAAAATCACGAGATTATTATGTTGATGATATTGACGCCCCCGTATATACATTAGATGAATTGACGCAAAAATTTAAATCAGGTGAATTATTTGTTGGACATGAGGAAGCATTTTTAGAAAATCCTTATGAAGAAAACAGATTAGTTAAGTTGATAGATGCAAGAAAGAATTTATCTTTTTCCGGATTTGGAAGAAATTATGTGGCTCCCATGTTCATGGAAAACCCTCAATTATTTTCTATGGATGATGACGGTGTAAAAGAAGAACTTGAAATGGGAATAAATTTGGATGTTTTGGATCATAGAAAAATGTCTGAAAAAGAATTTAAAGCCATGGTTTTCCATGAATTGAATCACGGCAGCTTGGCTCAGGAAATTATCGTTCATTCTCATCATAATAATTTCACAATATCTGAGGTTGGTTTGCAGACTAAAAAATTATTCGGCATGGATGTTTCAGATGATGGAGCATTTTACACAAGAAAATTACTGGAGTCGCATTCCGATGTCTCTTCACTGATTTCATTGAAAATAACGGAAGAAATGTCGGCAGAAGACTTAATGAAATATCTTGAAAACGAAATTGATCACCAAGCCATGTTTGAAATGCAAGAAAGTTATCAAAGTGATGAGCATCGTTCTTTAAGAGCTTATGAGACAATGTTTAAAATGTTAAAAGAGGATCCAGAAGTTTTTGATAATATCCCACTCGAAGAAGTGCCTTTCCATGCAATGAGTATCTCTTTTGATGCTGGATTTTATATAAGTGAGGACATTAATGCTATTAGAAATTATTTAGATCACAGAGAGAATTTTACAACTGGCGTATTTCTTGGAAGTGTTTCCAGAGATAAATTGGCTTTAAATTACATGGTTGAGCAAATTGGAACAGAAACAGAAGCCGCCAAGCAATTAAAAGAAAAACTGGATAGTATTGAAGAATATAGGGGTCTTGAGCTAGCAAGATCAGAGCTTCAAAATACGATAGAAGAATTCCTTGAAACCGGTGAAAAAGATGCGTATTATGAGAGAACGTTTAAAAAAGAAAATACACTTTATCTTGAAGGTCTTACAAAGATGAAAGAAGAAATAGATGCAACCATTCAAGAAAAAGGGTATGATAATTTATTGGGGGAAACAAAAACCCTATTTAAAGATCTTGAAGAGGAATGGCGAGTAAACCACATGCCAGAAAATTATAAAAACTCTCCACTGTTCAGTAGAAATAACATATAGGATGACCTGATGATAACAGAAAATTTGATTAATAAAACAGCCCAAAGACTTTATAAGAATATAGAAAAAATTGATGGTTTCCTAAAGGCCAATCAATTAACCATCTCTTTGGATGAATACAGTGAATTAATAAAAATAAGAGACGATCAAAAACATTTTCTGGTGTTTCTTGAATCGGTAGTTAGGGAAGAAAAAACCAGTCAACTAAAATTTGAAAGGGACTTGCTTCCGATTATAAATGTTTGTGAAAAAGTTGAGTCAATAATGACTTAATAAATAGCTCTTTTAATCTTCTTCAAAAAGATTGTTCATTTTTGCAAGTGCACTATAATCATCGGGCCAGTCATAATTTTTTGTTAATGGAATTTCATTCTCAATGACAAAATCTTTTATTTTTTTATGATTTCCCGCCGCCCCCATAACATAAAAATAGTCTTTAATTTTTCCACCCAATGTTAATTCGAAAACAGAAGGTTTTTGCTTTTCTTTTCTATATAATAAAGCATGGTAGTTAGACACCCAAGAGATATGGCTTATATTAAGTTTATGAATTGGATAATGTACTGGTTTTTTTGATTCCTTTGAATTATTATGAGTTTTCGTATTAAGGAAATCACCAACAAAAATAGTATTGAGATGCTCTTTTATCCGTGCACGAATCATTTCTTCAGGATGTTCTTCTTCAAGTATATTTTTAACGACATTAAAATAGATGGAATCCGTGGTGCCAAGAAAACGATCAAGGTATAGAAATTGATGAACATTTTTCTGATTGCTGGAATATAAAAACACTTTTTCTTGTTTATACATCTCATAGATTGTAATGTAAGTAAGGTTTTTTGTAAAAAAAGAATCGTTATTAGAAAATTCAGCACATTCCACTTTAAAACTATAAACGCTACTGTTTGCTTTTTGGGCAATTAATTTAACGTGCTTTACAAGGCTTTTTGAATCATTGTCATAAAATAAGATTTCGTTTTTCCATTTTTCCTGATCGATGACGATTTTAATCTGCCCACTTTCAAACGTATAGATCTCTCCGTTTTGTTCTATAAGAGAAAAATTCATATTATTTTTTAAAAGCTCTACCAAATTCTTTTCACCACTTGTAAGTTTAATATCAAGAAAATGGCGTTTAAGAACTTTCAGTAGCGCATGAAAGTTTTTTATTTGGGTGTCGATGCATTTTTGAAAATAGGGCGTAAGCATTCACATATCCTTTTGTTGCCGGGGATTATAGCAAAAGATAAGCGTCATGACAACCTTAAAGTTTTTAATTAAGAAGTTGCTGGGTTATGTGTTCTATCTCTCGGTTGTATTTTTTGTAAGTTATTATGGTATCAACAGCCCACAATATTAACAAAAAGAATAAGATAAAAAGACCGATGGATAACTGCGTAAGGGATCCGGAATAAGCAATGTCATTAATTTTGTTGGATTCTGTCTGGGAGGCATCAACAAAAAATATAACAGTGTTATAAAGAATAAGTCCCCAACCAATAAGACTTAGAATCCAATGAATAACCAAGGAAAACCAGCGTTTTTCAAAAACAAATTGAATACCAAAGCAACCTCCCAAAAGACTGGCTAACAAAAAGCTATTTCGACGTTCTCTTAATTGTAGAATATCACGTTTAATATCTGACATATTAATGTTTCTTTTTGTAGTTGTTTTCCATTTTTTCAAGGTATCGAATTTGGTTCATTTTAATCTCTTTGTTTTGCTCTTCGTTATACTTATAAACAAAATAAATGTCAATGAGACACCAAATAGACGTTACAAACATTCCAAAGAAAGATAAAGTAAGAACCAGCATAATAATAGCGCTTATGTTTTTTCCATAATAAAATCGATGGGCTCCAAAAAATCCAAGGAAAAACAACAATACATAACCGACTGCCAGATTTTTTTCAGGAAAGATTTGTTGAGCTTCCAGCTTCATTTTTTCGAATTCAATATTTTCTGACATAATTTAATTTAATTTGTTTTCTATATTTTTATAGTATACAATAGATTTCCGAAATGAAAAGAAAGGCAAAGATTTTGTTATGAAATTTTCTATAGATGCAAAGCACATAAAAAATACCAATGATTTAAATGTTCTTGGACAAGATATTATGGCGTTTCCTGATGATTTATCCAAGCTTGAATGTGATTTTAAAATCGGAGATTTTAAATTTGAAATTTCTGCAAAACAGAACCGAGTTTTTATAACCAAAGAACGTGTCGTGAAAGAAGAGAACTATATCGGAGTCTATAAGATTGTCTATAATTACGATCAAAAATACACTAAAAGGTCAATGGAATTTGCAGTGGTATACTTTGAAACTGTTATAGAAGATACAATTCTCAAAAAGGAAGTGTGTGCAGAAGAAGTCGCTTTGTATTATATGTTTCAGGGAGCAATGTGTTTTAAAAATAAAATAATAAAAGGTGAAAATTTATACGATGATTATATTTCAAAAAGAGAAAGTTTCACTCCTTTTGAAACTGATAAATACCGAGAGATAATAGCTAATAAAATACAAAAAGGATTGATAAATAAAGAGGAAATAGAAATAACCCCTGAAGAAATAATTCAGGCGGATTTTATAAAAAACAGATCAGTTGTTCATATTGTAAATAATATGATGGATTTGCATGTAAGAATAACCCCTCCAGAAAAATTTGGTGCTTCAGAATTTTATAAAGGCATTAACAAAATGTCATTAAATAATAGAAAAGAATGTTTTTATGTAAAAGAAATGGAAGTCAAAGAATTTAATAATACAGTAAGCGATTATAAAACCGATAAATTATTAGACAAAACAGTTACTAGAATAAATGTTTCTGATTATTGTGTAACTAACAACTTTTACAATAAGAAAATTTTAAATAAAGCTGATTACGAAGTTCGTGTTTCACCTTTTAAAGATGAGTATCCTTATAAAATCGAAAAAATTCAACTTCCCTTGGTTTTAGAATGTTTTGGTTTTCCAACATATTTAACTATTAATGATGGTATGGTAAAAGAAGAGTATCGAGAAGTGCCCTTTAACATTAAAAAAGAGTTTAGGCCTGTTTATAATAAAGTGAAGAAAGATCTGGATGAGGATTATAGGGCTTGCTTTTATTTTTTATGTTTGGGTAAGAATAGAAAATACAGTCATTCAATCATGAAATTTTTTACCGAATCTGATGACTTTATGCTTGATGAAATAGACGCTGATATTGTTGAGCTTTTTTTTATAAATGGTGATCGTGGAGAAGAAGTTCATCGTTTTTATAAAAAAGTGAAAGAATTCTATGAAACACTTAAAAAGTTGGTTGAAGATGATAAAAGTAATCTGGAGGCTTCAGAATTCCGATTAAAATTAAGAAAATTTGTGAATAATTATAAATGGTCCTGAATAAAAAAATAGATTTTTAGAAAATTAAAATATTTTAAAATAAAAGCACAACATAAGTTGTGCTTTTAATAATTGCTATTTTTTTTTAATAATAATATTTCAAAGATATACCGTAGCTATGATATTTATTTTCTAGCTCTTCCATATCTTTATTAACAGAATACTGTTCATTATTAAGGTTTTTGTATTTCATATCAGCTTCACCATCAATGCTGTTCTGATAATAACGGTAAAAAAGTGTCGATTGTAGATTATCAGTGATATTGTAAGAGATACCGGTTTTAAGAGAAGCTCCCCATCCATCGCCATCCATTTCAACATAATAAGGCTGTAGTGGGTCTTTTCGATTTTGATATTCAATCTCGGTCTGGTGTTTCATATAGGGAGTGAAAGTGGCCCCGATATTCCAGAATAGATTTTTAGAGAATTTACGCTTGTAATCAAACCCAACATTAATTCCATAATCCAATGCATAAGTTTCAAGATAATTTCCTTCATTGAAATAAACAGGAATGTCGTATGTGTTTTGCTTAACTTCTACAGACTTTGTTTCAAATTCTTTTGTGTGCAAGAAAAGACCCATAAACATATCAAAATGAAAGTTATAACTTTTAGCAGTGGTGCCAAAATTAAATTCAAACTCGTTTTTCCTTGCGTTATTGGAATTTGATTCAAAAGCAAAAGCTTCCTGAAGACCGGTATTTGGATTTGTTTGGTTCCTAAGGAAATTGGATTCCTGAACTGTTACATCATTACTAAAATTAGTTCCTAGCCTTCCTTTAATAAAATCATTGCCATTAAAGTAATAGGAATAGGAAAGACCAATCATACTTAAATCATATTCGCTTTTGCCTTCTGTTTTAGGTGAAAGAAGACTTCCATCGGTAACGCCGATTTCATCCGCCCCAAAATTCTCACCAAGATAAGAATAACTGAACTCTCCATTAACTTGATACAAGTCCATTGATACAAAGTCATCCTGCCAGATTGTTTTGGCATGAGCGCCACTCGCAGAAATAGCGAAAATGGCAGCAGTTAAAAGTTTAAGCTTCATAATTTCTCCCTGTTGTTGTCATTTATAATATCTAACATTCTATGTTAAAAATTAAAAATGACAAGTTTTATCCTTAATAATTTCAAAATTATATTCTTGGTTATTTACAGAAGTTTTAACCTGAACGATATCTTTAGTGACTTCACAGCCATTTTCTTCTATGGATACAGTATCTTTAACCATATATTCAATCGTTTCTTCTCCAACTAGAATCATGGAAGAATGTTGATTGTTGCCAGTTTGAGCTGAGATTCCATAATAGAAATCGTGGATATTGTCTTTCAAGATCCCTTTATGCTCAACGGTGATTTCAGATAAATCAGACAACTCAAACGTGGTTTTTAAATCTTCGACAAATACTTTAAAGTTTTCATTTTCAAAGGTAACAGCATCTTTAGATTGAATAAATGTATTTTTCAAATTTCTGTCATAACTGTATTCAAAAACACCATTTACGCCAATGTCATTTTCATAATAGCGATCAAAGGACTTTTCATAAGTTGTGCTTCCCACCAGAGAGCCTCTAAATTCTTCTGGAATATTATTTATCTCTTCGTTTGTAACATCATAGGGTTTAAATCCTAATCCATTAACAGAAGGGAAGCGAGCAATACCAGAGTTCATAGTCACTTCCACACTACCTTTTTGATTCAAGCATTCATCATAGTTAGTAATGAATACATCATCCGGCAAGAACATTTTTACGTCTTCGTTGTATAGAAGGTCATTAACGCCCTGTCTTGTTTTATAGGTAGACTCACCATAAATGCTATTTTGACTAAAGAAACATTGCTCAGAAATAATGGCGTCTTTTTCCTTGTTATAATTTATCTTGTCAATAGAAAAGTCATAGGTCATTTCCTGTTGCTCTTCATTACGGTAATTATTAACCGGTATAGTGTAGTTTTCAATATTTTGAATGTTTTCTACAAACTGATAAGTTGTCTTAACGAGAGATTTGACCAACTCATCATTAATTTCTGATTTGGCTGGCGGATTATCATTGAGTAGAAAGCCATTTTGAATATCGATAAAGTGTCCATTTTCTTCAACAAGATCAGAAGATGATGTGGTCATAATTCGAGCTGATTGGACACTGAGACCGCCTACGTCTTCCGGTGGTGTTTCTGGCTCTTCTTCATAAATCCAATCTCCACCATTACACATCACAGAAGAAAAGTTAATATAATCGGATCCAGTGAAATGATAAACCCATCCTTTTTCACCAGAATTTAAGCATCCGGTATTAAGATAAGAGCTTCTCGCACCGATAAGGCCAGACTGAACATCATTGATGTGAATTCTTTTGCTAAAATCTGGTGCAACAATGCCATTAAAACAGGATTGTGGATTGCCAGATTCACAAGGTGTAGCAATTATTCTTGTGGTGTTAGGGCTGAGCCATCTGTAAGGGTATTGCGTACCTTCTGCGGTTCTGGTTTTTGTCGTTTGCTCGCCGGTTCGTCTTTCAGTTTCTTGACCAATTTTCTCACCGTTAGTCCAGAATTCAACGGTCCTTCGTTCATTAACGTTACAATTATTTGTTTGAGTAAATGTTTCACCGATATTATATTCAGAAGTAGACGGTGTCCATCCTTCGCAGCTTTCACCAGAACTGGTCCATGTTCCCGGAAGTGCTTCTACGTTTCTGGAGATCTGTTTGTCAACCCAACGAGTCTGTTTTTCTCTTGAAACTTCTCTGATAACGCCTGTATAAACTTCTTTTTCACGAACAATTTTGAATCTTTCTTCTTCAACTTCGCCGTTCTGGAATTGAGTGAAACTGGTTGTCTTTCCACTTGCACTTGGAAGCCAGCTTTCAGAGCTTCTGAAGTTTTCAGTTTCAATCCAAGGGGTGAATTCATCTTCTACAGGTTCGTATTTTTCTTTTTGGCCGATATTAGTTGTGGTTTTAATAAAAGGTCCAGTTTCTCTAACGACAGGAACCTCACCGATAACGACTTCCCCATTTTCAGCGTTAGTGAAGAATTCAAGAGTAACATCAAAAATGCTATAACACTCTCTCTCCTGATTAAAAGTAGTACCTTTTGGAATGGTCAATGGATCGGGTGTCCAATTTCCGCATCTTTCTGTTCTCTGATTTCTATTTGCTTCTCTGGGAATAAGCGTTCTTTCTTCAACAAACGGGAAAAATTGAGTTTCTTCTTCTTCGGAAACGATTCGAATAGCATCAGAATGCTTGTCTTTTTCTCGAATAAAGACGGTTCTCACTTTTTCTTCTTGGTTGTTTCTTTTTTGAACAAATTCTGTTTCTTGTTTATCTAAAGCTGGTGCCCAAGTGCCTTCATCGGCAATTTCACCGGTTCTTTCCCATTCACTGTAATCATTTTCATAAGGAACGAATACTTGTGGTATAACTTCCTTGTCATTTGGATTACTTTCATAATTTTCTTCGTATTTATCTGAGAAGTTGTCACCGTCTGTGTCATCATCACATAAGTCACCACGTCCGTCTTCGTCCAAATCAAGTTGTTCCGGATTGAAAGTAACAGGGCAGTTGTCGAATTTCAGAATAACACCATCATTGTCGGTATCACTGGATAAAGTATCGCCTGTGTAATAACCGTCTTTCCAATCAGGATTGCTTTTTCCGTAAGCTCCCCAATTTTCGATTGCTTGGACACTTCTTTGTATGCCATACATTTCAGGAGTGATTTGTGTGGTTATTTCATTATCCAGCGTAATAAGTTCATTGGGAAGTTGTGGGTTTTCTGGTTTTTCGATATTGTTATCCGGTTTTTGTGTGCTTTCGCCACCACCGCCACCTCCTCCGAGGCCGCAACCAGTTAATGCTAAAGTAAATAAAGTTATTGAAAGTCCTTTTGTGAAATTGTCCATCATAATAATACATTTTTGTTAGCTTAATATTTTCATGTTAGCAACAACTAAAAACATTTCAATATAATAATGTATTTTTTTAATGTCTTAATCCAAAATTAAATTGAAAAATTTCAGAAATGGATTCTAAAGAGTTTTGGTTTTTGAGATTGAAAGGGTCAATCGAATAAAAATTTAAAATGGAATCTATGGATTCCAAATCGTCTTTTTTATCAATAGCAATAGGTTCAAGAGATTCTGATTGGCTATTAAACACCACTGCTTTTAGATTTCTTTTAAAATCAAATACCCAAGAGTCTGGGAAGAAAAGATTTTCGTCTTTAATCAAGTAAACTTTTTCCAAGACTTTGTTGTTTTTTAAGAGGTTAGTCTTTTTTAATGCAATAAGATCTTCAGTTTGTTTTTTCCAAGTAGCTTGAATGGCCCAATTATTTCTGTGTTTTAATAAGTGAGAGGCTTTTTTATTGTTGCCTTCAAAATAGTAGTGCGTTATAAAAGTGTCAGGTTCATAGGTTATTTTGTCAGGGCCTCTATCTCTATAAGGTTTATTGTCTTTGATCCATCTTATAAGCGTGAAAAAAGCCTTTGGTTGAATAAAAGCAGTTTCTTGAGTCTCTTCAAGCACTTCGTTTAGATGAAAGAATATCCATTCATTTTCATTAATAAAGAAGAATCCTTGGTATTCCATTTTTTGAGCACTGACAAGGGTTTTGTCTACTATTTTAACTTTTGGGTTCTCAAAGAAAGAAGAAAAGTCATCTTTAGTAAGAAATAAGTTATTTTTCTTGAAAAATTCGATCATGTGCTCTCCCATATAGCGCTATACTAACTTACTATTTTTATTTTTTCAATAACTTTATTGCTCTTAAATACACTTTATGTTATAATTTAATCTACAAAATTAGGAATGAGGTGATAACTATGAGTTGCTACGAAGAAGAAGCTGGAAAGTATTGTTTCCCTGCTGGGGAGTATAAACGTGTGAAGAAAGAGCTTATGGAATTTTGGGATAAAGAGCTTGCTGCTAATTTCAATCGTGCCATGAATTTTTATGAAAAAAATGCGAATAGGAACTACGATGAAGCCAGTCATGAGCTTTTAAATACAGTTGATTTGGAAACCTACACAGGCATGTCCCAGTTCTTGGAGAAAACCAAGGCAGGGAAAATTGCAAAACCCAAGAAAACGTTTTTAACGAAATTTAAAGCCAGTACTCTAATGAAAAATTGTCGTTACTTTGAATTTGGTGAGGCCATTCTTAGCTTTAGTGATGACTGCAAAACCATTCATTGGCAAGTTGAAAGAAATAATCGTTCTGTTGAAGAGGCCAGACGTTATAAGATGACCAAAAAGTTTTTTGCTCTTTTGGATACTGTGAAGTGGACAAATAAAACAGGTGGTTGCACTCGTTACAGTAATGAATACATGGAAGAAGATGGTCCTTGCTGTCCCGCTGAAAATAACCATTATGGTTATGCACTGATTCAGCACTTGAAGTCTTTTGGTTACACACAAAAGCAAATTAAAGAAACGGTAAAGGATGGAAAAGAAATCAAAAAACCACGTCCTTATGGCGGAAATCATTTGATTCGTTGAAGCTCCTCTCCCTAAAGGAAGAGGATTCTCTAGCCTTTTCGAGTAAGGTTTCCAAATAGAAATTAACTTTCTATTCTTGTTCTTGACAGTGCTCTTTAAGCGGGAGCGCCTCAAAGTCAGAGGTCTTATGTCGGTGCGTTCTGGGTTTTTCAGAGCACACGGACACAGGCTGTTTAAGCCCTGTTATCCCTACACTGTCTGATTTTTTACGTGAAGTGTCTTCTCCCTCCACGGTTTTTCTTAATGCGATGCTTTTTGGTTTTCCTTTAAGGAACGTTTCCGATTGTATCACGCTTATCGCTTTATAGGCAATGTTGTGTGATGCATTTTCATCCGCATTTTCTTGTATCTTGCATGTGTGACAAATCAAGGTTGCTTGATTGGGTCTACTTGTGTTTTTGGTTTGGCATACATGGTGTATTTTGCTCGTATTGGCGGGATGCACATCCACCCACGCTTTTCCCAAAAGATTAAGTTTGTATTTGGTGAAATCGCCAAGCTTACCCATATTGGCATTAAGTAAGGCTCTATTTAAACCACTTTTTGCATTGGCGTTGTTTTTAATATATTTCCGCCCATTGTCGTCTTTCTTTGGTTTGGCTCGCTTACTCATACCTTTGAGATTAAGCTTCTCAAAGGCGACGATATTTGGAGCCGTTTCTGCAATCTGCTTTGACCAATGATGAACCGCATTGATGCGTATATGGGCGATTTTCTTGTCGAGTGTCGTTATTTTGGTTTTTCTTTGGCGTTGACGATTGGACTCACACTTCTTTGACTTATTGTGATTACGTCTTTTTTGTTTGGCCAAATACCGTTGTTGCTTGGTTTTCTTTAAGGCCAAAGCTTTCAGTTTATCACTTTCTTCTTTTGAATAGGCATAGGTTTTGCCATCACTACATTGGGCATTACGTTTTACGCCTCTATCAATCCCCATTATCATCAGAGATAATTCGTCTTCACTTAAATGAGCTAGGTCTTTAAGCAATTGTTCATTGGTGGGGCGTTTAATGTTATCCTCTATGGTATAGCTCAAGGTAAAGGTTTTACCTTGGCGAGACACTCTAAATTGTTTGCCAATTTGATGCATGGAATGAGGCAAAGTAACAGAGAAAACCGGCAATCGCCCTTTCTTGCCTTGTTGATTGAAAAAAGTGAGTAGGGTTTTATTATCATTAAGTGATTGAAGTGACCATAATTCATTAGTAAATATCGCACTGCGTTTCTTGTGTTTGGCTTTAATTCTCGGTTTGCCACGCAACCCCTTCTCATGAGACATCAAATCCTGATACGCCATGCTCGATGCATTGCGCAAGATTTGAACTGGTACCGATTTGAGAAAGTCCAAACCTTTTAATTTTTTGATGTGCGAATATGCTTGATTATTGTCAATGGAAACGTTGCTAAATTCCTTGATTTTATGATTGCGAATAACATTTGAACAACCAATACACTGCGCAAAAAACTCAGCCTGTTTCGGGCTTAATCGTTGAGAGATATTGATTGAGTTGCCTAAAATAGTCATACAATTCCATTAATGTTAGTTGTCATTATAATGGAATCTAAAAAAAAGGCAACAGAAAACACAAAAAAGTGAGTTGGAATGATAACGACGCACTAACCTCTCCCTGAAGGAAGTGGACTGCGTTCGATTACTGTTCAGGCGGTTTGATGAATCGCCGATATTAAGATAGAAAGGCCCGCTTTTTAAAGCAGGTTTTTTGTGTTTAATGGATTAAAATTTCTGAGCTTTTTGCTCTTTTTAGTATTATAATATTAATTATTGATTTTTAGTGTTTTTTTTCTTCCTAGACTTGACTTAATAGCAAAAATCAACTATGATATAATTAAGAAATAAAGGAGAGTGTTATGATTATTAAATCGCTTGCTGATAATGATTTTTATAAATTTACAATGTTGCAAGGTTATTGGAAGCTTGGGATTGATAAAACGATTTCTGAATACAAGTTTGTTGACCGTAATAACACTGTCTATACCAAAAAACAATTTAAAAAAATAAAAAAAGAAATTGAAAATCTTGAAAAGCTTCGCTTCAAGAAAAAAGAAATTAAATTTCTTTATGAAACAGGTATTTTTGAAAAAGAATTTTGCAAATATCTTGAAGAATTTAACCTTCCTGTCAAAGAAGTCATGACAATAAACTACAACAATGGACGTATTGAGATCCGTTTCAAGGGTGAGTTGGCGAAAGTATCCATGTTCGAAATTTATGTAATGGCTATTATATCTGAAGTGGTTTGCGCCGATCAGGAAGGGGCTAATTTTATCAAAGGTGGAATAGAATTGGCAGAAAAAATTTCAAAAGTAATGCCACAAAATGCGTTTTGGCCTGAAAATCTTTTTAAACTTGTTGATTTTGGCACACGTCGTCGTTACAGCCGTTTCTGGCAAGAACAGGTTGTGACCTTCCTTAAAGATAATCCAATTTTTGTAGGAACAAGCAATGTGTTGCTTTCCATGAAAATAGGTAAAAAGCCTGTCGGGACTATGGCGCACGAATGGTTTCAGGTTCATCAAGGTTTTTATGATGTAGAAGACAGTCAAGTTAAAGCGTTAGAGAACTGGGATAAGGTCTATCCAAATGGGGTGCTCGGCGTTGCTTTGACGGATATTTTCAACATGGACACCTTTGCAAAAGATTTCAAGAAAAAAGAAAACTTTTCAAATGTATTTTCTGGTCTTCGTCACGACTCTGGTGACCCTATGGAATGGGCTGAAAAAGCAATGACGTTGTTTAAACAGACTTCAAATACTTTGGATGGTAAAACCTTGGTTTTCAGTGATGGTCTGACACTTGAGAAGGCGTTAGATATCCAGAATGCTCTCAAAGATTCAATGGGACGTTTGCCGCTCAATGTTGTATTCGGCATAGGCACAAAACTTACAAACAATGTGGGCGTGAAAGCACCTAATATTGTTATTAAAAATGTCATGACAAACAACAAAGCGACTGCCAAAATCTCTGACGAACCCGGAAAGAGTATTTGCGAAGACGAAGAGTATGTAGAAGACGTTCAAGAAAAAATGAAACACTGGAGATAAAAGATGGATATGTATTCACAAGAGAAAAGAGACAAAATATTTGAATCCTGTGTTATTAAAGAAGGTGGGGTCAAAGACAAAGAAATTAATGAAAAGCTATCAGACAAAAAAGAGAAAGCAGTAATAAAAAATAAGGGGACAGTTATGTTAACAAATATTGAAAGAGAACTAAAAACAGAAATTTTAAGAAATCATGGCGTTACTAGAACTGAAGATTTCGATGTGAAGAACGCGGTAAGAGATCGAATCAACTATTTGAAAGATTATGTCAAAAAGTCAGGCACGAAAGGAATTGTTTTGGGCATTTCTGGTGGCGTCGATTCTGCGACCGCAGGTAAAATGTCTCAAATAGCCATGCAAGAACTAAGAGAAGAAGGTTACGATGCTCGATTTATAGCGATGCGTCTTCCCTACAAGGTGCAAAAAGATGAAGAAGAAGCGCAAGCATCATTGGATTTCATCAATCCTGATAAAATTGTAACTGTTGATGTTGGCAATGGTGTTGATGGTGTGTTTGATTCTGTTCTTTCTGGTCTGTATGAAAATGACATTGAAAGAGTTTGCACCACTGATTTTGCCAAAGGTAACGTCAAAGCTCGCATGAGAATGGTTTCTCAATACGCTGTGGCCGGTCTTCATGGTTGCTTGGTGTTAGGAACCGATCATAATGCAGAATGCGTTGCAGGCTTCTACACAAAGCATGGTGACGGTGCGTGTGACTTCATCGTTCTAAATGGCTTGAATAAACGTCAAGTAAGAGCTTGTGCCAAAGAGCTTGGAGCGCCAGAATGGCTTTGGAACAAATTGGCGACTGCGGATTTGGAAGACGATAATCCACAAGTATCTGATGAAGTCGCTTTGGGATTCAAATACGATGAAATGGACGATTTTCTTGAAGGAAAAGAAGTTCCCGTGAGCGTTGAAAAGAAAATTATTAATCAATACAGGATGACGCAGCACAAGCGTGCAATGCCTGTTGAATTTCAGTAAACAAAAGAAGAGGTGTGCTATGAGCAATAAAAAATTTGAACGTATTAAAAAGCTAATTAAAGAAAGAAATGCAGCAGTAATTGCTCATTATTACACACCTCCGGAAATGCAAAAACTGGCAGAGGAGACTGGTGGTTTTATCGGTGACTCATTAGAGATGGCTAAATTTGGGCAAAGAACAGATGCTGATATTTTAGTTATTGCCGGTGTCAAGTTTATGGGTGAAACGGCGAAAATACTATCTCCAGAAAAAACGGTTTTGATGCCGACATTGGAGGCAACTTGCTCATTGGATATCGGCTGTCCTGCTGATGAATTTGAGAAGTTTTGCAATCAGTATCCAGATAGAACCGTAGTGGTCTATGCAAACACATCTGCAAAAGTTAAGGCTTTATCTGACTGGGTGATTACTTCCAGCATTGCTTTAGATGTAGTAGATTATCTCGATAAGAAAGGTGAAAAAATTGTTTGGGGTCCGGATAAACATTTGGGATCTTATATTCAGAAACAAACCGGGGCAGACATGATTCTTTGGGATGGTTCTTGCATTGTGCACGAAGAATTTAAGGCTGAAGGTCTTCGCGATTTGCGTAAACTTTATCCAGAGGCCGCTGTTCTTGTCCATCCTGAATCACCTGAAAGCGTGGTTGAACAGGCTGACGTTGTTGGATCAACAAGCCGCTTATTAAAAGCGGTTGGTGAATTGCCAAATGAAATATTTGTTGTTGCTACCGATAATGGAATTTTCTATAAAATGCAGCAAGAAAATCCGAACAAGACTTTTATAGAGGCCCCAACAGGTGGAAATGGCGCGACGTGTAAAAGCTGTGCTCATTGCCCTTGGATGGAAATGAATCACTTGGACAAACTTGAGGCCAGTCTTGAAAATATGAATAATGAAATTCACGTTGATGAAGAAACCGCTGATAAAGCGAGAGTGGCTTTGTCAAAAATGATTGAATTTAAGAAATAAGGAGAATATATAGTGAGCTTGAAAGATAAAGTTGCCGTGTTTGGTGGAAGTTTCAATCCTCCAACAAAATCTCATCAAAGGATGATAAAAGATTTTTCAGAAATATTTAAAGAAGTCTGGGTGGTGCCTGTTTTTTCACCACCTCACAAAAATAACTTAATTTCCTTTGATCATCGAAAGGTCATGCTGGAAATGATTTGTGACAGTATTTCCAATGTGAAAGTTTTAGATGTTGACAGAGCAATCGCTCTCAAAAAATTCAAAAACCAAGAAAAGGCTGTTAATTATACGTTTGAAACTATGCAAGAGCTTCGCAAGAATACTAATGAAGAACTAATTTTTGCAACAGGCCCTGACGTTAATATTGAAAAGTATAAAAATAGTAATGAGATTGGAAATTTTTATGTTTATCAAAATAATTTTCAAGAAAGAAGCACAGTGTTCAGAAACGCCTTTGCCGATAAAGATTACGAAACGGCTCGCTCTGTTATGCCAATGTTTATTTGGGACTATATTATAGAAAAGAAATTATTCGATCCAGAAATCAAAGTAACGAAGAAAAAAGTCAATGATGGTTATTTACCATTGCTAGAGCTTGATGTTGAATATAACCCAACTAGGTTAAAAACCGATCTGAAAATTTCAGGTAGTCAATCTTATAAAAGGAATATTATTGACCCCAAAAACAGTATAGGAATTACTTTGATTGATCCTGTCAATAACAAGGTGTTGATCAAAAGAGAAAAGCGCTTTGGTCCTTACATAGAAGAAGGGAAGTTATTTTCTTATGGTGTGATTGAAGGCACAATGGAGAAAAATGAATGTCCAATTGAATGCGCGATAAGAGAAACAGAAGAAGAGTCTGGAATCGTATTAGAAAGGGACAAAGTTGTTTTGATCAATAAATGGTATCCATCCGCAGGCTATATGACAGAAATAAAGCATGTGCTTGTGGGTTTTTTTGATATTAATCAATATAAGGAAGCAGGAGATAAACACGGTTTGTTGTCTGAAAATGAAGAGATTTACACAGAGATTTTTGATATTGATGAAGTCTTGTTTTATCATGCAGTTCCCGGATCTTCCATTTATTCACCGGAAATCGCCGCCGCACTTTTATATTATAAATTTGGAAAATCAGAAAAAGATGGTAATTTGGAATGAGAAGTGTTATTATCTTCATATAAATTAAGAAGGAGGTCACATTATGTATGTTTGTGTATGTAAAGCAGTAAAAGACAAGGATATTAATCAATATCTTGAAAGTGGCCTTTGTAAAAATTTAAAAGAAATATCTCAAATTTGCCAAGCAGGAAGACAATGTGGACGTTGTGTTCCTGAAATAAGAAAACTCGTGGATGAGCATCACTCAAGAAATGAAGTTTTTGATTTTACGCTTGAAAATGCTCATTAAATGGCCTTAAGGGCCATTTTTTTTGCTTGAAAATGAACGAAAAGTTGCTATTTTGTTAGAAGTTGGTTAAAATAAGGTGCTCTATGTTTTATTGTGATTTAGATGATTTAGATGACTGGGCCGATGCATTATCTAATGCGCCATGGCCTAATTTAGGATCGTCGCCGGTTTCTTCTGGTAATAATGGAGATGCTTGCTTTTTTGAAACTGAAGAAAGTCTCAAGAAAAAAAGAAGTATTTTGATCAAGGAAAGAAACAGTCTTTCTGTTTATAAAGCAAAGCAAATTATCGAACTCAATGATAAAATTAAAGAAATAGAGGATCAACTAACAAAATTTTAAGGAATTATCATGAATAAACAAATTAGTGCATGGGATGTTATCACCAAAAGTAAAATGTCTTTAAAAGATATGAAATTGTTGTACAGTGGCGTTAAAACACTTAAAAATCTAAAAAAAGATAAAGCGCCTATTTTTAATGATTTGTTTAGAAATGTTGTTGATAAACATCCAGATAATAAGTTTTTGTCTTATAATGGAAAAAGTATAACTTACAAAGACACTGACAAGTTGACTAATAAGTTGGCGAGAAGTTTTTTTGATAAAGGTATCGTTCAAGGCGATACTGTATCTTTGATAGCAGATAATTGTGCAGAGTATCTTATCGTTTTGATTGCAGGTATTAAGGCAGGTGTCATTGTGTCTTTAGTGAATAATAACTTGCGTGGTGAGTCTCTAAGACATTGTATTGAAATAACAGAATCAAGTCACGTTATTTTAAGTGAAAGATTGATAGATACCTTTAAAGATGAATTCAAAGAATCCATGGACGGTAAAGTATTTTACATTAATCAAAATAATATCAATCTAAGTTCACAAGCAGATATAAAACATGCAGAGTATTTATTTAATGATGTATTTTCCTATTCGGATGAACTGGTTTACACCAAATCAGAACTGGATGACGCGATATTTTATCTGTTCACATCAGGCTCAACTGGACTACCAAAAGCAGCATTAGTCACCAATAGACGCTATATTATAGGATATGCTGGTTATGGTTTGTCGCTTGCCAGATTGAAGCCGGAAGATCGTCTTTATGTTTATTTGCCATTTTTTCATGGTAATTCAACAGTAGTGAGTTTAAACGCTGTCTTGGCCAGTGGTGCAACGATGATAGTTGGTGAAAAATTCAGTAAAAGTAAGTTTTGGGAAACGATTGTTGAGACAAAAGCAACAGCTTTTTCTTACATAGGTGAAATTTGTCGTTATTTATTGACGAACCCTACATCTGAATTGGAAAGAAAACATAATGTAGAAAAAGTATTTGGTAATGGTTTGAAGCCAGAATTGTGGGATGAGTTTCAAAATAGATTTGGCATACCGAAAATTGGTGAGTTTTATGCAGCCTCGGAAAGTCCAATAGGCTTTATGAATGTATTTTATATGAAGCATACTGTCGGTTTTACAACCTTACCTTATAAAGTCATTAAATTTGATTTTGAGGAAGATAAACCCTACAGAAATAAAAAAGGATTTTTCGAGACAGTGAAAAAAGGAGAAGTCGGGCTTTTAATTGCTCCAAAAGACAAGAATTTTGCTGGCTACTCCGATCCGAAGAAAAATGAAGACCTGTTTTTAAAAGATGCCTTTAAAAAGGGCGATGTATGGATTAACACAGGGGATATGGTCAGGGAAATGGGATTCAACCATCTTCAGTTTGCAGAAAGATCCGGTGATTCTTACCGCTGGAAAGGGGAGAATACGTCAGCAGGTGAGGTTGAGAACATCATTGATTCAGTCAAAGGAGTTGATAAATCAGCCGTATTTGGTGTGCAATTGGATAAATATGATGGAAAAGCTGGGTTAGCGGCTGTTGTCTTTAAAAACGAAGGCTCTGTCAAAGAGATTTATCAACAATTAAAAGACAATATCCAAGAGGCATCGATGCCGGTTTTTGTGAGAAGTGTTTATTCTTTTGAGATGACTGAAACTCATAAAATAAAAAAGGTTAATTTGAAAAAAATGGGTTGGGAAAGTGATATTGATAACGTTTATATTATTGATCACGTCCAAAAAGAATATAGAAAAATAACACAAGAAGATATAGACGAAATAAAGAAAGGTGAAAAGAAGATATAAAAAAGCCCGTAACGGGCTTTTTTTAATGAGTAAATAAGTTTCTTAATTCCGGTGAAAAAGAGTCAATGACTTTATGTAATTTTTCCTTAATGTCCAAAGAATCAGATTGAGAAGCATAGGAAATCAAATCATATAGTTTTTCAGGCGTGTCAAAGCCCATTCTTTCACCTTTTTCTTTACGAATGGCTTGAGAAAGTTGATGAACAAAAAGCAATTGATTTTGTTTGAGTCGGACTTTCCCGTTAATAATAGGCATCCATCCATCTTGATCAATAATATTGGTGGTTTCTAAAATTGCATTCATACTTAATCTCCATCATAAAATTATTTGTTCAAGAATTATACCATATTTGATAAAAAAAACAATAAAAATAATACAATGTTTTATTAAATATGTTAGAATGTAAGAAAAAAGAAGGGGTAAGTTATGGAAAAAAATATATTAATAAAACATTACGCAGGGTCAATATCTTATGGAACCAATCATGCAAATTCTGATGTGGATTTTCGTGGGTTATTTGCTTTGGACCAAAAAAGGCTGATTTCACCATTTAACGATATTAAAGAATTTGTTGATGAAAGTGAAGAGGATACTAAATATTACGAGCTTTCAAATTATTTTAAATTGGTGACAAACATGAATCCTAATATTATAGAGACCTTGTATGTTGATAAAGAGCATATTGTGACCTCTTCAAATGCGTATGAGTTGCTTCGCGAGAATAGGGATTTGTTTTTGAACAAGGGCATCGGCTTTTCAACAATAGGTATGGCCAGTAAAAAACTTCATTCAATGAAGGGTCGTAATAAATGGATAAGTAACCCACAACCTGAAGAACCCCCTAAGCAGAAAGATTATGTGTCACTCGTTCATAACTTTTCTGATGAACAGGTGTTTAAAGCGGATCTGGAAAATTATAAAAAGAATCACCGCTTAATTCCTTATGGTGGTGGAATTTTGGCATTAATTGAAAAAGAGCATGCTTCTCCTTATAATCATTTAGGGCATTTGAATGTAAAGCACGATCCGGATTTAGTTAGGGTCCAGCCAAAAATGATTTTAAAATTTAACAAAGAAGAGTATGAAAGAGACAAAAAAAATCATAGAGAGTACTGGAATTGGATAAAGACTAGAAATGAAAAGCGTTCCGTTCTTGAAGAAAAGTATGGTTACGATACCAAAGACGCAATGCACCTTGTTAGGGTTATCAGGATGGGTGAAGAAGCCTTGAAGGAAGGTTTTGTGAGAGTGAAGCGTCCTGACGCCGAAGAGCTTAAACAAATTTTATCCGGTGATTGGAGCTATGAAAAAGTTCTTGATTACGCTAATCAAAAACGTGAAGAAATGGACGATTTGTTGAAAAAGACTTCATTGCCAGAGGCACCAGACTACGATAAGTTAACTGATTTGTTGCACGAGGTTTATCAAGAAGCGTGGAATCCTTCTCCTAAAGTATCCAATAAATCAAGAAGAAGAAACAGACCTTAAAGTTAAGTCCAATTTAAAAAGAGCCAGCATAGCTGGCTTGATTTTTATGGTAGATGTGGTATTATATAGGAAATTATCGGAGGTTTCGTATGGAAATCAATTCAAATTTATATACAGCCTATAATAGCATTCAAAATAGAATGGAAGAAACCGCAAAAAATATTTCCGAAGGGAAAGATTTGACGGATAATATGGTTGAGCTTAGGAATCAGGAAAATCAGTCAAAGGCGGTTACAAAAGCAATCGAGGCTGAAAAAGACAGGTTGGGTAACTTTTTAGATGTGATGGCTTAATAATTTAGAAAAGAAAACCGCTAAAATAGCGGTTTTTTATGCTTTGAATTTAATCAACTCCAGTAATTTTCTTTATTTCAATTAAATGATTTTTCAAAGATTGTTTTAATTTGAGGTCAATGTCTTTTGAAAAAATAGCCAACGTATCCTCAATGGTTTTTTGAGAGAAAAAGTAGTCTTTCTTTTCCAAAGTTTTAGAGCAAATTTCAAAAAACATGTTCGCCATTCCTTCGTTACCAGATTTCTCATAATTCACGGCAATTAAATAGAATGTTTTCCAAATGTTGTTAAAAAAATTATTTTTTAAACGATTTTCTTTGATATGTTGTTTATCCATGGTGTCTGTTTTTATAATTATTCCGTTTGTGAGTTAAAACGGAGCCTGAATAAGGCTCCGAGTATTTTCTCAAATCAAAACTTATTCAGTCTCAGTTTCCTTTTCTTCAACCGGATTCTTAAAGGTTAAATCAATGCTTTCATCTTTCATGGAAGCAAAAATTTCCCCCCCTTCTTTAACACCACCAAACAGAATCATCTTGGAAATTGGCTGTGCCAATTCTTTTTTAATGAGTTTGTTAACTGGTCTTGCACCCATATCAGGGTCATATCCGTTTTCAGCAAGGTAGTCAACCACATCCTGTTCAACGTTAATGGTTATCTTGCGTTCATCCATATAGGTTTGCAAGTCGATTAAGCCCTTTGATACGATATTAACCATCATACTCTTATCAAGACTGTTAAACTCAATAATACCATCAATTCGATTCTGGAACTCTGGTGAGAACGTTTGGTTCACAATGTTGTAATCAATGCGTGAACGTTGAGTTTTGTCATTCAGGAATCCAATGCCGTTTTTATTCTGGTTGTCCCTGACAACACCACAGTTTGAAGTCATAACAATAATGGTATTTTTGAAATCCACTTTTCGGCCATTACTATCTGTCAGGAAACCATAGTCAAGAACTTGCAGGAACAAGTTGAAAACATCAGGATGTGCTTTCTCCATTTCATCAAGAAGAATGATGGAATGTGGGTTATCATGAACCGCTTCGGTAAGTTCACCACCTTTTTCATAGCCAACATAACCGGGAGGGGCACCTACCATTTTAGAAGCAGTGTGCTTTTCCATGTATTCAGACATATCCAATCGGATGAGATTCATGTCCATCGCTCTTGAAAGCTGTTTCACAATTTCTGTTTTACCAACACCTGTAGGACCAAGGAACAGGAAAGAGCCAATAGGCTGATCGGGGTTCTTGATGCCAGCTTTTGCCAAGTGAACCGCATTAACAAGCTCATTGATAGCATCGTCCTGACCAAACACAAACTGCTTAAGCTGCGTATCAAGAGACTCAAGTGTTTCAATCTCTTCAGCACTATCTGCACTATGGACAGGTTTTCTGGTGATTTCGGAGACAACATTTTCAATGTCTCTAACCTTTACTGTCTTGTCATCGCGAGTTTTATCCAGTTTGACAAAAGCACCCGCTTCGTCCACGATGTCAACCGCTTTATCAGGAAGACTTCTATCATGAATATGTCTTTCTGAAAGCTTAATGGCTTGCATGATCGCTTCTTTTGAGTAGTTAACTCGATGGTGACTTTCAAATTTGTTTTTCAATCCCATTAGAACTTGGAATGTCTGCTCTTCAGACAGAGGCGGAATATTGACTTTATTAAAACGTCTTGATAGAGCCGCATTCTTATCAAAAATCTGTCGGTATTCTTCTGTCGTGGTTGCAGCCATACAGGTAACTTTACCAGCGGTAAGGTAAGGCTTTAGGGTATTGGACATATCCAGAGAGCCACCAGAAGCATTGCCAGCGCCCATAATGGTATGGGCTTCATCAATAAACAGTATAACATTTTCTTGGGCTGATTTATCAAGAACCGCTTTCAACCTTTTCTCAAAGTCACCACGATACTTCGTGCCTGCCAATAGCGCATTAATTTCAAGTGAAAGCACTTTAAAGTCCAACAGGTCATCAGGAACATTTTTATCAGCGATAGCTTGAGCCAAACCTTCTGCGATAGCCGTTTTACCAACGCCAGCATCACCAACCAAGATGGGGTTGTTCTTGCGTCTACGAGAAAGAATATGGATAACACGACTAACTTCAAGTTCCCGCCCAATCAATGGATCCAATTCTCCTTTTTCTGCCATTTCCGTCAGGTCAATGGTGAAGTCTCTAAGCATAGGCTCTTGTCCGTCACCTTCAAGCTCGGTTTCTGTTGCATTATTTTTATGATCTTCAAGTTGAAAGTGGTTCTTGATAAA
>JYMV01029545.1_pt1 | contig 23886 bp, 26 predicted proteins | sample 338911 | NCBI WGS metagenome assembly JYMV01 (sample SAMN03354496, study PRJNA234377) | hydrothermal vent metagenome | biome: Deep sea; feature: Hydrothermal plumes at the Eastern Lau Spreading Center, Western Pacific Ocean; material: Seawater | place: Tonga | collected 2009 | depth 2000 m m
GATATCTTCAACATTGGCCATTCCCAAGGCGGCATGGATATTGAGGAAATGGCTGAACGTAATCCGGAAGCCATTATAAAAATTTATATTGAACCGGCGATTGGTCTTCAGGATTTTCAGGCAAGAGCGATGGCTTTTTCTTTAGGACTTCCTGCCGGTATGTTAAGTCAGGCAGTCAAGTTGATCGAAGGCTGTTACCGGGCATTGCGGGATACCGATGCGAGCATGTTAGAGGTTAATCCGTTGGTTATTAACGGTCATGATGAACTCATTGCACTGGATGCCAAAATGGACTTTGATGATAACGCCTTGTTTCGGCGTCAGAACATCTCAGAGTTGCGGGATAAATCACAGGAAGATGAGCGGGAAATGGCAGCGGCGGATAGAGGCTTGAGTTATGTTGGTTTAGACGGTGATATTGGCTGTATGATTAATGGTGCCGGGTTAGCGATGGCAACGATGGATATGATTAAATTGGCGGGAGGGGAACCGGCTAATTTTCTTGATGTTGGCGGCGGCGCATCACCGGAAAGGACAGAAAAAGCATTCCGATTGGTGTTGGCTGATGACAATGTCAAAGTGATGTTGGTTAATATTTTTGCAGGTATTAATCGCTGTGATTGGATTGCTGAAGGGGTTGTTCAGGCAGTCAAGAAAATTGACTTGCATATGCCCTTGATTGTGCGCTTAGCCGGAACCCATGTTGAGGAGGGTAGAGAAATTATTGCAAAAAGTGGTCTCCCTATAATTATGGCAGAAACACTGGCTGATGCCGCTGAAAAGGCAGTAGCAGCACGAAATGAAATTGTAGCGATGGCACAAGGGGAATAGACGATGGCAATTCTAATTAATGAAAGAACGCCCATTGTTGTTCAAGGGTTTACCGGTAAAATTGGTACATTTCATGCTCAGGATATGATCAATTATGGGTCAAACGTTGTGGGTGGAATCACCCCGGGTAAAGGAGGCGCTCAGCATTTAGGTCGTCCGGTCTTTAATACCGTGAAGGAGACTGTTGAACAACTAGGTGCTGAAGCCAGTATTGTTTTTGTACCGCCTGCTTTTGCCGCTGATTCGATTATGGAAGCAGCGGAAGCCGGTATTAAGTATTGTGTGGCTATTACCGATGGTATACCCACGCAAGATATGATGAGGGTCAAAAATTATTTAAAGCATTTTCCGGAAGATGAACGTATGGTCCTTACCGGGCCAAATTGTGCCGGTACGATCAGTCCTGGGCAATCTATGCTGGGTATTATGCCCGGGCATATTTATATTCCCGGAGACGTTGGTGTTGTGGGTCGTTCAGGGACGCTCGGTTATGAAGCAGCCGATCAAATGAAGGCCTTGGGTATTGGTATTTCAACATCGGTTGGTATTGGTGGTGATCCTATCAATGGTAGTTCGCACCGTAAAATTTTGGAAAAGTTTGAACAAGATCCGGAGACGAAAGTTGTTCTTATGATTGGTGAGATTGGCGGCCCTCAAGAAATTGAAGCCGGTATTTTCGCCAAGGAACAGATGACTAAGCCGGTTGTCGCGTATATTGCTGGTTTGACAGCACCTAAAGGTCGCCGAATGGGACATGCAGGGGCGATTATTTCATCAACGGGTGAAAGTGCCAGTGAAAAAGTAGAGCAACTCCTCGATATGGGCGTCACAATTGCCCCCACACCCTCAGCAATGGGTGAGACGGTTGCTAAGGTTATGGCTTCCTTATAGTAGGGTGTAAAAAAGTGTTTTTAAATCGCATGGCATAGTCTAGATTAGGCTATATTTATTTATCAGTGACCGGTGCGCTATTATCTCAGTCATAGGTGGTCAGTTGAGTTAAAAAAAAGGGGCAGTAAATGGATGACAATAAAAAGAAAGCGTTAGATGCTGCATTAATGCAGATAGACAAACAATTTGGCAAAGGATCAGTCATGCGAATGGGTGACTCAGCCGCCTCTAGAAATATTGAGACAGTGTCGACCGGGTCGTTAACACTGGATATAGCTTTGGGATGTGGGGGTTTGCCACGTGGACGGGTTGTTGAAATATATGGTCCTGAGTCTTCCGGTAAAACAACGTTGACTCTAGAAGTCATTGCGCAAGTGCAAAAAATAGGTGGGGCTGCGGCTTTTATTGACGCTGAGCATGCTTTGGATCCGCTTTATGCAGAAAAAATTGGTGTTAATGTTGATGAATTATTAGTCTCCCAACCCGATACCGGTGAGCAAGCCTTAGAGATTACGGATATGTTAGTACGGTCAGGTGCTGTCGATATAGTGGTTATCGATTCTGTTGCGGCATTAACACCGAAGGCAGAGATTGAAGGTGACATGGGTGATTCGCATATGGGTCTTCAGGCTCGATTAATGTCTCAAGCATTGAGAAAGTTAACGGGTAACATTAAACGATCGAACACCTTGGTTATTTTTATTAATCAAATTCGTATGAAAATTGGTGTTATGTTTGGTAATCCTGAGACTACGACCGGCGGTAATGCTTTAAAGTTTTATGCTTCTGTGCGTTTAGATATTCGTCGCATTGGTGCAATAAAGAAAGGCGATGAAATAGTGGGTAATGATACGCGGGTCAAGGTTGTTAAAAATAAAGTTGCACCGCCATTTAAACAGGCAGAGTTTGAAATATTATATGGTCATGGCATATCCTTTTTAGGCGAGCTGATTGATTTGGGTGTGAAATATGGATTCGTGGATAAAGCGGGGTCATGGTATAGCTGTAATGGTAAAAAAATTGGCCAGGGTAAAGAAAATGCACGCACTTATTTAAAAGAGAATGTGACCGTTGCCATGGAATTAGAGCAGAAGATCAGAGCGGAAGCTTTTGGCACGAAAGAAGACGTTAAAGAATCCAGTGCTGATGTGCCTTAACTGAGTTTACGCGTAGGGATTGGTCATTATGCTTAAAGCACATGATCAACTGGAAATTAAACGTTCTTGTTTTCAGTATTTAGCGCGGCGCGAACATAGTCAGTTAGAATTATGCCAGAAACTATCTCGTAAAGGCTATGAAAGCTCAGAAATAAGAGCGGTTTTAGATGATTTAGTAATGAATGATTGTCAAAGTGATCAACGCTTTGCAGAAAGTTTTTTTAGGCAATGTTTAGCGAGAGGGTTGGGTCCTTTACGAATTGCGTATGAGTTAAGGCAGCGCGGTATTACTGATGAACAAACAGTAATGGGTGAGGGTCAAGTTGATTGGGAAAAACAGTTAATAAGTGTTTATCAAAAGAAATTTGGCGATAACATTCTGTTAACGGCTCGGGAATGGGCCAAAAGATTGCGTTTTTTGCAGTACCGAGGTTTTAGCTCAGAGATGATTCAGGACTTGTCTAAAGAGTTAGGCCTCGTCATTAAATGATCTTTGCTGGGTAGTGGTTGAGTCTGGTGGTTGGGTGTGTGAGTACAGTCATTATCGGTAGTAACCGATGATAGTTTGAATAGAGAATTTTTTTAGTTTTCAATTAGATAAAAGTATTTTGAGCTTATGAAAACCATGTCGACAGAACAGTTACGCACTGTTTTTTTACAATATTTTCAGGCTAATGACCATGTCATTCAGCCCAGTAGTACGCTTGTGCCGGGCAATGACCCCACGCTATTGTTTACCAATGCTGGGATGGTTCAATTTAAGGATGTTTTTTTAGGGCGTGAAAATGTTGCTTTTAAACGAGCGGCATCGAGTCAACGGTGTGTCCGTGCCGGCGGTAAACATAATGACCTTGAAAACGTAGGGTATACCGCACGGCACCATACTTTTTTTGAAATGTTGGGTAATTTTAGTTTTGGCGATTATTTTAAAAAAGAAGCGATTCATTTTGCCTGGGATTTTTTGACGAATAAACTCGAAATACCGAGTGAGAAGTTATGGGTCACTGTTTTTGATGAAGATACAGAAACTGAAAACATTTGGTTGAATGAAATAGGCATTGATCCCAACCGGTTTTCACGGATAGGGGCTAAAGATAATTTTTGGTCAATGGGTGAAATCGGGCCGTGTGGTCCTTGCAGTGAAATATTTTATGATCATGGCGAAAATGTTCAAGGGGGGCCGCCCGGGTCGCCTGATGAAGAGGGCGATCGCTATATTGAAATTTGGAATCTGGTTTTCATGCAATATAATCGTTCGGCTGATGGAATCTTGACGGCGTTACCGAGCCCTTCTGTTGATACGGGCATGGGCTTAGAAAGAATTGCCGCGGTTCTTCAGGGGGTGCACAATAATTATGAGATTGATCTGTTTCAGAACTTATTAACGGCTGCAGCGCAGGTGACCGGCTGTTCAGATACAACCCATAGTTCTTTACGCGTGATTGTTGATCATATTCGTTCTTGTGCCTTTTTAATCGTTGATGGCGTTATGCCTTCTAACGAAGGGCGCGGCTATGTCTTACGTCGAATCATCCGTCGTGCTATTCGACACGGTTACCGATTGGGTGTTCAGGATTTATTTTTTTACCAATTAGTACCGTCGTTGATTGAACAGATGGGTTCAGTTTACCCTGAGCTCACAGCGAATCACGCCCAAGTTGAGCGCGTTTTGGAGAAAGAAGAACAACGTTTTTCAGAAACATTACAAAAAGGAATGACAGTCTTAGAAGCCTGTGTTGAAAAGTTAGACGGTTTGGTGATCCCTGGTAATATTGTCTTTTTACTCTATGACACATATGGTTTTCCAGTTGATTTGACGGCAGATTTTGCCCGTGAAAATAATTTACAGATTGATCAAGAAGGGTTTGAGAAAGAAATGGAGGGCCAGCGTGAAAGAGCGCGTGCTGCCAGTAATTTTGGCGGAGATTATGATGAAAACATTGCCATTACTGTTGAAACGGAGTTTGTCGGCTATCAACAATTAAAGGGTCAAGCAGTGCTATTGGGGCTATTTTCCGAAGGCCATGCTGTTGAGCGTTTAAGCGAGGGGGAAGAAGGTGTTTTAGTACTGGATTCAACACCTTTTTATGCTGAATCAGGGGGGCAGGTCGGTGATGTCGGGATGATTGCTTTTGAGGGTAATCAATTTGAAGTTTTGGATACGCAAAAGCAAAGCAGTAATACGTTTTTGCATAAAGGGAAAGTGATTTCTGGCGCGTTGGTACAGGGGCAGTCTTATGAAACTGCAGTTGATCCTGTCGCGCGGCAATTAATTATTTTAAATCATTCGGCGACGCATTTGTTACATGCGGCATTGAGAAAAGTCTTAGGCGAGCACGTGATACAAAAAGGCTCATTGGTTAATTCATCACGGTTGCGTTTTGATTTTTCACATTTTGAGCCGATTGGGCTTGAAGAGTTGGCGCAAATTGAACGGTTAGTCAATCTGCAGATTAGAAAGAATGGGGCTGTGTCTGTCGATTTGATGACTAAAGATGAGGCCGTTAAGGCAGGGGCTATGGCGTTGTTTGGTGAGAAATACGGTGCTGAAGTTCGAGTCTTGAAAATTGGTGATTTCTCAATAGAATTGTGCGGCGGCACACATGTCGATCGTGCCGGAGATATTGGTTGCTTCAAGATTGTTAGTGAAACCGGTGTTGCTGCAGGAATTCGGCGTATTGAAGCGGTGACCGGTGAGGCGGCACTGAATTGGTCTGCAGCAAAAAATAAGGCGTTAGGCAGTATTGCTGAAGTAATAAAGAGCACGCCGGAAAAATCGCTGGATAAAGTTTGTCAATTACTTGAGAAAAACCGGCAATTAGAAAAAGAGCTAGAAAAGTTAAAGTTGAAATTAGTGCAATTGTCACAAGGCGAATTAAGTACACAAGCAGTCGAAATCGATGGTCTGAACGTTTTAGCCGCTCAATTAGACGATGTTGATGTCAAAGGTATGCGTGATGTATTGGATCAGTTGAAGAATAAGCTAGGCAGTGCTGCAATTATTTTGGCAGTCGTCAATGCGGGTAAAGTTAGTTTGATAGCCGGTGTGAGTAAAGATCAGATTGGCCGCATTAAAGCCGGTAATCTCGTCAATTTTGTTGCGGCTCAAGTGGGTGGGAAAGGTGGCGGGAGACCCGAGATGGCACAGGCGGGAGGCAATGAGCCTGCAGGCCTTGAAAAAGCATTAGCCGACGTTCCAGAATGGATTCGAAGTCAAATCAGTAGTTAAAGGTGAGTTGAAAAAAGTATGGCGAGATATGTTTTTAAATTTGGTGGTACCTCGGTCGGCAGCACTGAACGGATTAAGCTGGTTGCTGAAAAAGTAAAACAGGCACATGCTGAGAATCACGAAATTATAGTCGTTGTTTCGGCTATGAGTGGTGAAACAAATAGGCTCACTGCCTTGGCGGGTGCTTTGTTAGTACACCCAAATCCTCGGGAAATGGATGTGTTGTTATCAACAGGAGAGCAGGCTACTATTGCACTCCTTAGTATGGCTCTGGATGCTTTAGGGTGCCCTGCGGAGTCTTTTACCGGTGGACAGGTTGAGATTTTGACAGATTCGGTGCACAGTAAAGCAAGAATTAAAGAGATAGGTGTATCTGCAATTCAAACTTGTTTGGAAAATGGAAAAGTGGCTGTTGTTGCCGGCTTTCAAGGTGTTAATGAGCAGGGTCATATTACCACTTTAGGACGGGGCGGTTCCGATACCACGGCCGTTGCTTTAGCGGCAAAATTAAAAGCAAGTGAATGTCATATTTATACCGATGTGGATGGTGTTTATACGACAGACCCCCGTGTTGAACCGACCGCACGAAAAATGAATTCGGTAACTTTTGAAGAAATGCTTGAAATGGCTAGTTTAGGCTCAAAAGTTTTGCAAATCAGAGCAGTCGAATTTGCAGGAAAATATAATGTGCCTTTGAGAGTATTGTCTACTTTCTCCGAAGGTAATGGAACGTTAATAACTTATGAGGATAATGGCATGGAGCGGGCGTTAATTTCCGGTATTGCATTTAATCGTGATGAGGCTAAGTTGACAATTAATGGCGTTCCGGATTTACCCGGCGTCGCGTCAAAAATAGTCGGTCCGATAGCGGCCAATAATATTGAAATTGATATGATCATTCAGAACATTGCCGATGATGAGACTACTGATTTCACTTTTACAGTTCACCGTAATGACTACGTCAAGGCGTTGGCTATTTTGGAGGAGATTAAAGTCTCGTTGTCTGCTAAGAAAGTGACTGGAGATGATACGATTGTAAAGGTCTCGTTGGTCGGTGTAGGAATGCGGTCTCATTCGGGTATTGCGAGTAAAATGTTTGAGGTGTTGGCGGCAGAAGGGATAAATATTAAAATGATCTCGACATCAGAAATTAAGATTTCGGTCGTCATGGATGAGAAATATCTTGAATTAGCGGTTCGTGCTTTGCATAAGTCTTTTGATTTAGCCGAGGAACCTACGCTTTGATCATTTCTTTTTTTATCAAAAGATGATAGAATTTTTCGTCTTAATGGTGACAGGTGCTTAGGAGGGAAAACCGTGTTAATATTGACTCGCCGTGTTGGGGAAACTTTGATGATAGGTGATGAAGTCAAGGTTACTGTCTTAGGTGTTAAGGGAAATCAGGTTAGAATTGGTGTGGATGCGCCAAGAGATGTGACGGTTCATAGAGAAGAGGTTTATAACCGGATTAAGAAAGAGAAAGAACAAGAAAACCCGGAATAAATAAACATATTGAATTGGAGAGATGGCCGAGTGGCTGAAGGCGCTCCCCTGCTAAGGGAGTATGGGTTTTAAAGCCCATCGAGGGTTCGAATCCCTCTCTCTCCGCCATATTACTCAAATAAATACTTCAAAATAAACGAGATAATCTGCAGCTAGATTATCTGGTCTCCCAATTGGTCCCCAATTTTTTAACGCGTTAACGCTGAATTTAAACGGCAGACAACTTCTGTGAAGTTTACCGCATCGGGCTATATGCAAGCCAAAAACTTTATTACCTATCCAAACAACCCGCGGTTAATAACCTGGAGCCTAAGCTCGTGGTCAACGTGTCTGTCCACAGCGTGGGTCCGGTTATTTGGAATTTATAGTCATGACTAGTCCTTTTTTAATGATGCTTTGAGCTTTGGTTAAATCAATGAATTAAAGACGCAGAACGGTCTCAGAGCGAGTCTGATGGTTTGTGCGTTTAGATTGCTATTGGTGGAGTAAAAAAATGTAGTAACGAGGAGATAGAATTGGTAGAAAAGTTTAGTTTAAGCTGATGCTACGTTTTGTCCTTTTCCTACTTCATAGTATGGATAAAAAAGTGAGTAGGAGTAGGGTAAATGAGAGGGTTGACGTAATTGTTCGTTTTTCATCATTATAGTGTCCGAATAAAACTTTATTTTTTTCGATGGGCCTTTGTGAACGAGGTTGAATATACGCCTCAGCCTTCATTGCCAACAGATTCGGACTAGCAACCCGGTAGAGTCAACTTTTGCAATGGTCAGGCTAAGGACTGCAAAAACAAGAAATGCCATATCACGAACGACCATTTTGTCCGGGGTGTTTGAATTAGCTCAAAGTGCTGAAAATTTCGGGCTGATGTCATTGATGGAGTGAAATTTATTGACGGCGAAAGACAACAGAATGTCAGCCTGACCTTAAACACCAGATTTGACTATAACTCGGTGATCAGTCACCAATTAACTATGAAAAATATCTAAAAAAAGTGTCCGGTTTGACTTGATCAGTACAGAGACATATTATTAAAATATTGTGGTTCTGACTTCTTTACAGAAGCTTCCAGCCGTAGATAGCCGTAATTCCCAGTGTATAACCAGCAAGAATATAAACATTCCGAGGGTTACCCGATAATTTAGGTGTTTTAATTTGAGAAACATTCAAAAATGTAAGTGTTAAGCAACTTGCATAAAGAATGTAAGAAAAAGTATCTTCATTAAAAAAGCCTGAAAATAGAACGATAAAAACAAGAATGATACTGTTATTATCAAGTGCAAGACCTGTATAGTGTTTTCCGCCGACAAGACCAAAGGTACTAAAATAACTTAACCGTATAGCAGCACCTGCGATCATTAAAAAAGCACCTGCTAAAAAAAGAGGTTCAAATTTTCCGTAACTCAATAATAGAATAGCAGGGGTTACGCCATAACTTACAATATCAATTAAGACATCAAGTTGACCACCAAAAACGCCTTGTTGTTTAGTCCGACCTTTCATACTTCGTGCAATAAGTCCATCAGCCCAATCAAATGCAACAGCCCAAATCATACCAATCATAGTAATTGCATAAACACCTAAAATACTATAGTAAATAGCTAATAAGGTACAAGCCAAACCAGCCAATGAACAAAGGTTAGGAGCATCATTGACATAAGAAAGTATTGTGCCTGGTTGCTCTTTATTAGGTGATGATTTTTCTGTTGTCATGATGCTTATTTATCCAATCGTTTATGAGGTAAATCTTTATTTACGGTCAGTATGCTATGATAACAACTCACTTAACCGGTATAAAGGGTTTAATTAATTATGGTTGTTTACACTGTTGGTACATTTGATTTATTGCATGTAGGTCATCTTGCTTTATTGAAATACTGCGCCACTTTGGGGGATACTGTTGCTGTTGGTGTTGCTTCTGATGAAGTCGTGAAGTTGTATAAACCTAATATCCCTGTTATTCCGCTTGAACAACGCATAGAAATGCTGCAGGCACTACGCTGTGTAGATATTGTATTACCGTATCGTGAGTTGGATTATATTACGGTTTGTAAGGAAGTTAAGGCTGATATTTTTGTTATCGGCGAAGACTGGGGAAGAAAACCTCATAATCAAGATGTTGAGGACTTTCTAAAATCTCAAGGTAAAGAGGTTGTTCAAGTTCAATATAACCCAAGAAACTCATCGACTAAAATTAAAAAGGATGTCTTGTCTTTGCATCAGACAGGTAACAGAGTTTGAAGTAAGGATTGATGTGTTGCCATTGGGGTACCGGAGGGTAATTGCGCTTGTCTGTACTGGTTAGTACCCGCTCATATTTTTTTGATTATCTTTTCGATGTATCTAATAAAAGATTATTATTAATTGGAATGTATTTTGATGCTGAACTAATTAGTGAAGTGGATGTGAACTTAGGCACACCGTAGACCTCTACTATCGCATTTAAATCTTTACGTATTTTTTCAACCAGCAAATCAAAATCCCCATCACCTGATGCTAACACGACCACATCTGCATCTTTGGCGTACTCTATAGCGTCGAGAGTTATGCCCACATCCCAATCGCCTTTTGCTGACCCATCAATCCTTTGGATAAATGGCTTAAGTTTTACCTCAAAACCGATCGCTCTAAGTATATTTTGAAACTGTCTTTGTTTTTCATCATTGCGATCGATGGCGTAAGCAATCGCTTTTATTACCTTCCTATTTGAAGTGGCTTTCGCCCAAAACTTATTGTAATCAAAATTACAAGCATAAGATTGCTTTGTCGTGTAATAAATATTCTGCACATCAACGAGTACAACTAATTTTTCCATAGACTGGGTAGCTCGAGTTCCTAGCGTTAAGTTAATTTGCGCCACTTTTTGGCGTCAAATTGAACACCTTGTTATCGGGCAACAGGTAATACTCTGAATCTTCGTGATAGGTATAGTATGTGCTAATAATAGACATTAATGCACATAGCGACCAGCTAATCCTATCAATTGATCGCCCATAAGACCATACTGATATTGTTACGCATCGACTTGGCCGCTTGAATGGAGGGCGTTGCGTAACCACAGTCCATAGGTTGGCTTAGACTGACTTTAGGTTTAAGAGGTTACCTCAAGAGGAGAGTATCATGAGTAAAGGACAAGACAGTAAAAAGAATGTCAAAAAGAAACCGCTTTTAACGGCAAAAGAGAAGAAAGCTGCAAAGGCAGCCAAGAAATCCACAGCCAATGTTTTAGGTAATTAAGCACGGGACGGCCATCGAGTTTTTTCGATGGCCTTTATTTTGTGAGTCAAAATAGCGCCAAAATCACTTTAGTCAAATAGCAATACCCACCAAGGCAATAGACGGAATCAGCAACAAAGTGGCATTTCCTTGTTAAGGGAAAAAGGGCTACTGAATTCGGAACGTGGAGTATGCTTGCTTCGGGCGCCAGCGGACTTTAAGCCGCCCTATAACGTTTGAGCTAACTTGATCGGTGCGTTTTATGCGCCGGTCAAGTTAAGCGGCTGGTTATGTGTTTTTTACTAAATTGCTACAACTTTGTTAGCACAAGGACCTTTCTGGCCTTGGCCTACTTCATATTCTACCGCTTGCATAATCTCTACCACTTTGAATTTCTGAATGATGAACAAGGTACCAAGCTGGCTAACGTTACCGTGCAGCGCGATGATGTACTTTTAAACATAACAGGTGCATCTGTGGCACGGTGCTGTGTTGTAGGAAGTGATATTTTGCCCGCTCGTGTAAATTAACACGTTTGCATTATTCGAGTTAAAGAGAATACTGTTATGCCTAAGCTATTGGCATACGGATTAGTTTCTAAACCTTGTAAAGTTGAATTATTAGAAGTCGGTGATAGTGAAGGTGCTACTAGACAAGCTATTACAAAAAAACAGATTGGAGACTTTAATTTTTACTATCCTTCAAGCAAAAAAGTTCAAATTGGCTTGATAGAAAAACTAGACAGCATTTCCACACAAACACAAAACTTAGCACTTATCTACGAACAACAGGTTACTCACTATAATGTTCTAAAAGCATCAATCCTCGCACAAGAACTACAAAACGAATCACCATGAACGAAGCTGATACACGCGCAGAACTCATCGACAAACAGCCGAAGGTATTTGGTATCTTGTTGTGTCATGTTAGATGGGTATTTTCTGTCTTGATGAATCTAAAAGTTAACACTAAACAAGCTGTTAGAACAGCAATAGCGGTTCTTCTGGGTTTCTCATCGCTTTTAGTTCGATCCCAGTTATCGCCACTAAATAAGCATCCACGTAAGTTCAATACAGTATTTTAACAATTATTAATCCATAGATTACCGGTATATTTTACGGCTATTTAGGTTCATTAGACTTCGAAATATCATCCATCTTTTTTTATGTTATATTTGACCTTATATGAGTTACTCTCAAAGGTGTTACCATCAGGATGTCGACAGCAATCACGATCAAAACCTGTACACCCAAGGAAAAAGCCTACAAATTAACCGATGGCGGCGGGTTGTATTAGCTTGTCAGTCCGAGTGGTGGCAACTGGTGGCGTTTTGACTATCGTTTCCAAAGTAAGCGCAAACCCCTTTCCATGACTGTTTACCCCGCCATTCGCTTAAAAGATGCCCGAGATCGTCGAGATGAGTCCAAAATTATTTGACCACTACAGGAAGAAAGAAGAAGTGACTATTGGCAAACATTTATTGATTGAATGCAAAGGCAGGCAGGCTTTTTTGAAAGAGAAAGAACTGAGGGCCTTGATGGAGGAGGCCGCAGCTGTTGCTGGTGCCACGGTTCTAGCACATCATTTTCATAGTTTTGGTGAGGGCTGTGGGCTAACTGGGGTTCTAGTGTTGTCAGAGTCTCATATGACGGTTCACCAGTGGCCGGAAAAAGGATATGCGGCCTTCGATGTTTTTATGTGTGGTGATGCTCAGCCAGAGCTGTCAGCCAAATATATAGCAGAGAGCTTTAGTGATTCAATTGTGGAGGTGCGGTCTCTTGATCGATGCCTACCTTTTGAGTCGTAATTTTTCGTAATGAGAATATTAACCCTATAAGGAAAAGTATAAATGAATAAGTTGAAACTTATTTTTACTGTTCTCCTGATACAGCTCTTGATTGTAGGCTGTAGCTCTGAGCAGGAAAAGCGTGAAAAGCGATTAAATGAGTTTGCCAGGACGACAGAACGAAACCTGAGTCGCCTTGAGGGGCATATCAAGGCAGGGAACATTCCTAACTCAGCAATTCTTGCAATGTATGCCTCTCAAGTAGCAATGCACAAACCTGAATTATCCGATTTGATAGATCAACTAGCCAAAGACTCGACTACTGAAGGACCGATATTCCAAGGCTTGAAATTACGCTTAACCGATGCTATTTCGGACATTCCTGCTTCAGACCAAGGTGATATTGAGCGCTACAAAGAAGTAAACAACGAATTTGTAGCAATCAATAATGCAGCGAAATCACATTTGTATGGCCAGATGCTAGCTGACCCAATCAATGTGTTAGCTGATTTATCTGATGGAAGGCTTCCTCGTATAGATGCCTTAAGCAAAACAGCCGAAGAAAGGATTGATGGGGTTAGTGACTCAGGAGCCGGAGCACAGCTAGTGGGTAACCCGCACTATGGGTCATGGCGAACTAATAGTAGTGGTAATAGCTTATGGGCTTGGTATGGCCAGTATGCTTTCTTCTCAAGCATGATGAACAGGTCTTATTATTACGATAGTTGGAGTAGACGACGAGGGTATAGTTATTACCACGATTACGGACGCTCAACATACACTTCACCTCGACAGAAGAAGTCTCAATCTTCTCTCGAAACGCAAACAAAGAAAAAGTTCGCGAGGCAGGGTAAGAAATTTCAAAGTGCTTATGCCAAGAAGCGTGCTACAACAACGAAAATTTCCTCGCAGAGATCAAGCAAACCTAATGCGGGCTCTTCATCAACAGCGGGTTATAGTAAGACGAAAACACCAAGCTCATACAAGACGGCTAGTAAAAGCGTCTACAGTAATTCACGCAGTACGGGCTATACCTCATCGCGCAGTTCATTTGGCGGAAAATAGGGAACAAATATATGTTATATCAAATAGAACCTTGGATGCTTGTTGTCCTAACTATCAATATGCTTGTTGCTGTCGCTAGCATCGCAAGTTTCCGCTACTTGCTAGGTTTACTTGCTGGCGTCAATACGACTGACGAACTCTCAAAGAAAGATAACTATGCCTTTGGTACTGTTTTTGCAGGTGGTGCTATTGCGCTTGGCCTAGTACTTTCTGCAGCAGTAAAAGGAGATGCTGATGCATCATACATTCAAGAAGTCATTAATATCTTAACGTATGCTTTTGCAGGTGTCGTTCTTTTGAAAATAGGCGCTCAGATTAATGAGTTTGTTATTTTTCATAAATTCTCATTGAAGAATGAGATTCATAATGAAAACAAGGCAATCGGTATAGTGCAAGCCGCTAATTTCGTGGCACTGGGTATTATCATTAATGCCATTATGGGGTGGGTTGATGCGGAAGACTGGACCGGCTTAACAGCCGCTGCAACTGCTTTCTTTTCTACTCAGGTCGTTTTGCTTGCCGTTACTCGAGCTAGAGCATTTATCTATTCACGCCGTCACCCTGGGGAATTTCTTCAGCTTGCGTTAAAGGGTGGTAATCAAGCATTAGCTATTCGCTATGCGGGCCACTTATTAGGATCTGCGTTAGCGTTCAGTGCAGCTGGTTCTATGGTTGAGTATATTCATGCTACGCCATTTATGTCGGCCGTATGGTGGTCAGCTGTATCGGTATGCTTATCCTTTATCACAACGTTCTTTTCGTTTATTGCGCGTAAAGCAATCCTTCACAATATTGATGTTGTCGAGGAGGTAGACAACCAGCAGAACAGCGGGATTGCATTAGTTGAAGCTGCTATTTTCATTGTTATTGGTTTATTAATTATTAGTGTGTTGGCGTAATCATATGACTGCATCAACTTTCAGTCTGAAACAAAAGCTATTCATTCATGATGCTTTGCTAATAACCATTATGGGTACGTTAGCAGCATGCGGATTAATTTATGAATACTTAATGGCCCATTACGCAGGTCGGGTGCTTGGCGCGATGGAGTCAACCATCTATGCCATGATAGGTATTATGATTGTTTCTATGGGGGTTGGTGCATTTATCGCGAAATGGGTTAAGTGCCCATTCAATGGTTTTGTCTGGCTGGAGTGGGCGATCGGGTTTGCGGGTGCCACCTCAATCATTCTCATTTCATTAAGCTTCTCACTGTCTTATACGTTACCCACGTACTTACAAGATATTTATGGCTTACACCCAACAATTACGACTGATGGGGAGTTTATTCGTGGACTCACAAGATTTACCAACGTCCTGCCTTTTCTAGCAGGAGGGTTACTCGGGTTAATGATAGGTATGGAGATACCCTTGATCGCCCGAATTCGTGAAGATTTACACGGCGAACACTTGGAGCACAATATTGGCACCATTTATGGTGCTGATTATATTGGGGCTGGGGTAGGTGCGGCTATATGGGTTCTCGTCTGTTTAAAATTGCCCATTATCACCGCTGCGGTTGCTACATCGCTAGTTAATTCCATCGTAGGGATCGTCTTTATTATTATCTATAAAGAGCGATTAAAGTCGGTCGGTAAATTGTTTATCGCTCACTTTGTATTGCTAGGTATTATTACATCATTGGCATTAGGTGGTGCGAGCTGGATGGAAAATATGCAAGCAACGCTGTTCAAAGATACGGTAATACATACGAAGATCACTCCATATCAGCATTTGACAGTAACTGAACGGTATATAGGGAAGGGCTTGCCTAAAATTACAAGCCTATATATCAATGGGAGGCTTCAATTCTCAAGCAATGATGAGGAAATTTATCACAGCTACCTAACCTATCCAGCCCTTACAGCTTCTGCACGGCAAGACCATGTGTTGGTTATCGGTGGCGGAGACGGTTTAGCTGTAAGAGATATTTTACAATGGAACCCTCTGACGGTAACGTTAATTGATCTCGATAAAGAAATGATTTCTATGTTCAGAGGTGAAGATCAGGATATGCCAATCGATCTAGCGCAGCGTATTCTGGCAATGAATAATAGTGCTTTCAGAGACCCTAGAGTTTCTATTGTTATTGGTGATGCGTTTGTAGAGGTGGAAAAACTTCTTAGCGAACAAAAGCGTTTTGACACGATTATTGTGGACTTGCCTGACCCAAGTCACCCAGACATCAATAAGGTTTACAGTAATTTCTTCTATAGTCGCCTTAAAGATTTACTTTCAGGTGATGGAGCCATGGTCGTGCAATCTACTTCACCTTACCACTCCCAAAAAGCGTTTATTTCTGTTGGTAAAACAGTAGAAGATGCAGGATTTGTTACTGAGCAATACCATACCAATGTGCCAACATTTGGTGAGTGGGGTTGGACTATTGCTACTAAAATTGGCAAGTCTCCCAAAGAGCGGTTGGCGTCTTCTGAGCGTAACGCCTCTATAGAAAGTAATCTAACCAAAGAACAAATGATGGCGGCTTTTGTCTTTCCAACCAATTTCTATGCCGAAAAGAGCAAAATAGCAGTTAATTATTTAGGTTCTCATGCTACCTACCAATACCACCAAGAGGCATGGGGAAAGCATGAAGGTGTTTTTTACACAAAGCGCAGCAAATAAGTTGCCAAAAGCCATAATATGGCATATATTATTAACTCAACGCCATAATATGGCGCATGGAAACCATAAAGGAGCCTGAAATGCTTGCAGATTTAATGCATAAGCTAAACGAGCAAACGACTGCCGAGGGAACTACTTTCCAAGCGGTTCTTTCCGAGTCTGGCGTGTTGGAGGTAGTTTGTTCGAACAATGACGAATTCTCGATTCACCTGGTCGAAACCGACACTCAATTATTGGCCGTTACTCAGCTATTCAAAGTAAGTGATGTTAAGCCTGAGAAAATCGCCGCACTTAACGTTGAAATGTTACAAATGAGCCCAGCCGTTCCATTAAGCTCTGTGGGTTTGCAGGGTGACATGTATATATTATTCGGCGCAATGTCGCTTAGCACTTCAGTCGAGAATATAGTTCACGAGTTAGAGGTACAAGCTGAAAACACGATTGAAGTATTGGAAGAAATTCAAGAACAAGATCTATTAGTTTAAACGGGGTAAAAAGATGAGTATTTTAAAAAGTATCATGACCGCTATTCGGGGCGGTGTTAGTGAAGTGGGTGAAGCCGTTGTTGATGCAAATGCAGTCAGAATTCTTGAGCAAGAAATTCGTGAGGCGGGTGAAGCATTGGCAAAAGCGAAGACGTCGTTGACTAGCATGAAGGGTAATGAAATAAGCCTTAATCGCATGGTTAATACGCTAAACGAAGATATTGTCAGTCTTGAATCAAAAGTGATGGCCTGTTTGGAAAAAGGCGAGGAAGCATTAGCCACTGAAGTTGCTGAACGTATTGCTGAAAAAGAGAGTGAGCGAAACGAGCTTAAAACTGAATATGACACGGCAAAAGTAAACGTCAATAAAGTCAACAAAATGATTAAAGGTTACGAAAAGAAAATTCAGAAAAATAAGCGTGATCTGGATAAGGTGAAAACTGTAGAGCAGCTTCAAAAAGCGACATCGGCAATTTCATCTAACATTTCTGCCTCGGGTAGTGCCGACAACAAAATTTCTGCTGCGCTTGAGAGGGTTAAAGCTAAGCAACAAAAGTTTGAAGACAACCTTGAAGCGGGTGACTGGATGGAAACCCAAGGGGATGATCTTGAGGCTCGCCTAGCTGACGCTGGCATTGGTGAAAACTCCGCTTCTGCAAAAAGCGTTCTTGCTCGTCTTAAGAGCCAGAAACAAGAAGCATAATCATAGTTGTGTCAGAGTGCGTCTACGGGTGCACTTTTGTTACGAGGTTCAAATGTTTAAAAAACTATTCAAGGCTTATAAAAGAAAAGAACAGGATACAGGGCCTGCAAGAGTTATCTCTTCGCCTGATCAACTGAATGTAAACGACATTGTCGTCTTTAAGTATCGCACTGAGTTACCAAAATCTCTAAGAGAACAATCCTTAACGGTTGTTTCAGTATGTGGTTATGAATATGAGTCCGGTGTAAATAAAGAAATTTCTTTAAAGGATCAGCACGGCAACATCATCTACATGTCTTTTGAGAATGAAGACGGCGAGCAGACTATTTGTTTGTCCTTAAAAATTCCACGTGAAAAGGTTTTAACTCTCTTTAATGAAGATGTTTTTTCCGATTTATTTGAAGACCAGCAAGACGTCCCTGAATATGAGGGGTGGTATGCGCCCAAGTACATTCAGATAATAAAAAATGCAACAGCGTATTTCTACGATCGTGATCCTGGAAAAGAAAATCTTACAGAAGCTAATGATGGTAAAGAACTTAGCTATCACGAATGTGAAAGTCCGGATGAGAACTTCGGTGTCAATGTTGAAGTATGGGCTGATGGTGATACTGATGTGTTTTTACAGGTTTATATTGATGGCGGAGCTATAGAAGAAATGCACCCACATGCCTAAAGATAGCGAGGGAAAATGGGGTCTTGAGAAAGCGGCATTAAAGAAAATTCAGCTCCACTTCTCTTTTCAAGCGGCTCGAAATGACCAGATTCAGCATGATGCAATTGATTACGGTATTAAGCCCAGCGATATGATTCGTAAGATTGTTGGATTGCCTTTCAAGAAAATTCAACGGCCACGCATTGGTTTGTCTATCGATGATACAGACTTGAAATTCCTTGCGGAAAAGTATGGCCTTAATCCTAGTGACGAGGCAGAGATAAAACGCAGAGTGACGGAAGAAGTTAATCTACACTGGAGCAGAAAGGAATAATAATGTCAGCGATGCAACGACCTATATTTTGGTCGTACTGGAAAAAAAGAAAATACCTTAAATTCACTAAGCACCAAGAAACAAGAATGCTTATTCGGTTGGGCAAACTTTTCCTCTTGCTGGCCGGGTTGATCGCCGTTCATGCTTCAGCAATGGTTTATTTCGAGGGGTTTAGTCCTGGCGATGCACTCTGGTTGTCTATTACTACGGCTACAACAGTTGGCTATGGTGATCTTTCTGCCGGTACCTGGCAGGGGCGTTTAATCACAGTAATCTGTATTTATTTTTTCGCGATCTCGGTACTCGCAGAACTTGCAGCTGAGTTTATTGAGAGCAGAGCACAAACATTAGAAGCGAAACGAAATGGCAAATGGAGATGGAAAATGAAAGACCACATACTTATCGTGAACACCCCAGACGAAGACACTGAAGCATATCTTAGTCGCTTTATTTCACAGATAAGACAAACGCCAGAGCTGAAAGATTTACCGATTCAATTGCTAACACGAAAATATTCTGATGGTCTTCCTAGTAAAATAACTGAGTTCGGCGTCGTTCATTATGACGGTAAGAGTGAAAGCAATGAATGTCTTAATGCTGTAAATGTGGCGGAAGCGCAATATATTATTGTTCTGGCAAAGCGACCCCAAGATGAGATTTCTGATAGCTTAACTTTTGATGTTCTGACTCGAATCAAAGAAATTGGCACCCAAGCGATCATTGCGGCTGAGAGCGTTGATGATTTAAATCGTAACAGAATGTTAGTCGCAGGTGCTAAAACTGTAATGAGGCCTATCAGGGCTTATCCAGAACTTCTCGTTCGTGCTATCGTGGCTCCTGGTACTGAAACGGTTATGGAGAACTTATTCTATCACTCAGGAGATCACTTAGCACGATTGGATGTGGTCTTCACGGAGAAACGATGGAAAGACATTATCTTTGTATCTGTTGAAAATAACTACGGTCTTCCTTTAGCTTATATTGGGTCAGATGGGATTGTTACCAACCCTAACCCTAATGAAGTGTGTAGCGGAACAAGCATTATATGCATGGTAAAAGAGGGTGTGCATATATGCGTAAATGACGCAAGTAATAAGCTTAACTCTACCGCCTGAATATGAATTTTGATACGGAATGAGCCGTTGCAAAGCTCCTAAAGGAACAGTCATTATTAGGAGATTGATGTATAAAGAATAACTTGGTTTTTTCTTATAGCGAGGCTTGTCTGTTTTTTATACAGTGGAGCTAAGTTAGGTCAAAGCTAATCCGTTCTATTTCCGTTTGCAATCGTGTGGATCCTAGGCCGCCTGAGTAGAGGTATAACGAGATGCTTTGCTTTTTGTGACCCATGAGTTGGCTTATCGTTGATTCGGGTACTCCTGCGTTCTCAAGGACTGTAGCGAAGGTTCTGCGGAGGCTACGGATTTAAAGTTCAATTTGTTTATTTGCTAATTAAAGGCAGGGATGATTTAAATGTTCTGATAGTGTTACCAGCGTGCGTAATGATCTCACGGTCATTGGTTTAAATTAAGATAAGTAATTAGCTCAATCTTGCATCACAACGCTACGTTTTTCGAAGAGGTCGCCGCGTCGGTATGCTGCTTTAGTTTTATTCTCTATCGTATGGGCCAATGCCATTTCGGCAACATCTCGAGGAAAACTGGATCGGAATCCGTGTGGAACGTATTTACCTTTATCACCGTTTGCACCATACCCTTTGTCGCGCATTAGCTTCAGTAATGCCATATTGGATAACGGTCGACTTTGCCGGGATCCGGGAAAGACATAGGGGTTACCGGCGCTATGATCAATAGAATTAAAAATAGCGATAGCGGCATCTGATAGAGGGATTCGGTGTTCGCGTTTAGTTTTTGTTCGTTCAGCCGGTATAGTCTAGGTAGCAGTCGTCAGGTCCACTCCGGGCCACTCGGCTTGCAAGACCTCACTGGTCCGTGTGGCAGTTAGTATAAGAAGCCGTAAGGCCTAGGTGGAAATGTTTTTACTCGATAGCTCGGTCATAAATCCAGGGAGTGCGGTATAAGGCATTGCCGGGTGATGGACAACGGTTTTAACCCGAGAGGGTTTCGGTAATAATTTATCTAGGTGGCCGCGCCACCGAGCGGGATTTAAGGGATCCCGGTATTTATGCGCTGCGGCAAAGTCTAGAATATTTTCCATGCGTCCTTGAATGCGTTTAGCCGTTTCCGTTTTGGTGTTCTATATGGGTTTAAGGATTTGTAAGATATCATCGGTCGTAATCGTATCAACTGCTTTTGACCCCATGACAGGTAACACATAAGTTTAAATTGTTCGAGCCCACTGACGGCCGTGTTTAGCGTTTTTCCAGCCCTTGCGATGTGCGCGGATGTATTGGGCGGCGCAAGTGGTAAAGGTTGCTATTTGGAATCCCATGAGAGCGTTTTTTTAGCTAAATGAACGAAGGTATCTCTATAAAGTCAGGTAACTTATCGTCAAAACGATGTAGTGACGTACAAGGTAAAATGACAAAACCAAGGCGTTTCATTCTTGACTAATTGTTGCGAAATAAATTAAGGTTTATTTGCTTGTGATGTATTTAATAAACGCATCCGTAGTAAAGGTACACTTCAACTCCTGAAAAACAGTGATTGATAGGTGTTTTTCCTCATTATTCGGTATATAACTTAATTATTACCCATGGGCAGATCAAAAGCATTTAATGAAGAATTAGTTCTTGATAAAGCTGTAGAGGTGTTTTGGGCTAAAGGCTATGAGGCTACATCTATTCAAGACCTTGTTGATGCAATGGGCATTCAGCAAGGTAGTCTCTATGGACCCTTTGGTAGTAAGCAAGAGCTTTTTTTGAAATCACTTGACCGATACGCTTTGGTGGTCGTTAAAGAATTGTTAGCACTTTTGACGAGCAAAAGATCCTCAGTCGAGTCGATTGAATTATTTTTTGACAAATTGGTTGAACATTCATTAACCGCTGGGCCATTACGGGGGTGTTTAGTAACTAATTCAGCGGTTGAATTTGGGTTAAGTGATGGAGTTATCCGGCAAAAAGTTCTTTATTTACTCAATGGACTTGAGCAGGGTTTTTATCAAACTTTACTGAGAGCACAAGAAAATAGGGAGATTAGTCAGGACCATAATTTAATAGCACTCGCTGAATACTTAACCAATAGCATGCAAGGGTTACTGGTGATGGGTAAGGTCCACTTGGAGCGTTCGGTGCTTGAAAATATCAACCGGATAACCCTTAATATTACTTTATAAAGGGGGTGTAACATGACCTACACAGAGTGTAGAATGGCTTTAAGGACATTATCAGGGTGCACTCGGTTCTGCTAAAAAAAGCCGTTGCAGTAGCAGATTTGAAAACCTCTATCTCTTTCGATAAACCTAGCGAGGTGTTGTTGGCTGTCATAGTCTCAAATCTGACTGTATTGTTTTTTTATAGCTAATAAAGCGTTGTTCCCGTAAATAGTACGCATTATTTTTGACCAATCATTCCAGTTAGGAGGTAGTCCGCTATGATTTATAGCAATCCAAATCAGCCAGACAGTTCAGTACAATTTAAAACGCAATACGGTAATTATATCGGGGGTAGTTGGGTTCCGCCGGTACAAAGGCGTTATTTTGATAATAGCAGTCCGATTAATGGACAGGTTTTTTGTTCCATCCCGCAGTCATCAGCCGAAGATATTAGTTTAGCACTCGATGCTGCGCATGAGGCTAAAGAGTCTTGGGGGAAAACATCGGTTACTGAGCGCTCTAATATTTTGCTAAAAATTGCGGATCGCATTGATGAAAATTTAGAAAAATTAGCGGTTGCCGAAACCTGGGATAATGGTAAAGCCGTCCGTGAAACACTGGCTGCTGATATTCCCTTGAGTGCGGATCATTTTCGTTATTTTGCAGGCTGTATTCGGGCTCAGGAAGGTTCCATTGGTGATATCGACGAAAACACGGTAGCCTACCATTTTCACGAACCTCTGGGTGTAGTCGGGCAAATAATTCCGTGGAATTTTCCGCTGTTGATGGCCTGTTGGAAGTTAGCACCGGCATTAGCTGCTGGCAATTGTGTGGTGCTTAAACCTGCTGAACAGACGCCGGCCTCAATCTTAATTTTAATGGAAGTCATCGGTGACTTGATTCCTGCCGGTGTTGTTAATATTGTTAACGGTTTTGGTAAAGAGGCTGGTGCAGCATTGGCAACCAGTCGACGTATTGCCAAAATTGCCTTTACAGGCTCTACTCCGGTAGGCTCTTATATAATGAAGTGTGCGGCGGAGAATATTATCCCTTCAACAGTCGAGCTAGGGGGTAAATCACCTAATATTTATTTTGAAGATGTTTTAGACCACGAAGATGCCTTTATTGATAAGTGCGTGGAAGGGACGGTTTTAGCCTTTTTTAATCAGGGTGAGGTTTGCACCTGCCCTTCACGGTTATTAATTCAAGAAACTATCTATGATGAGTTTATTGCTAAAGTCATTGAGCGTACGCAAAAAATAAAACGCGGCAATCCTTTAGATACCGAAACAATGATTGGCGCGCAAGTCTCAAAACAGCAATTTGATAAGATATTAAGTTATGTTGATATTGGTAAAAATGAGGGTGCTGAAATTCTAATGGGTGGGCAAGTTGATTATTTATCTGGGGAGTTCGAGCAAGGGTATTATATTCAGCCAACCATACTGAAAGGACACAATAAAATGCGTGTTTTTCAGGAAGAAATTTTTGGTCCGGTGCTTTCTGTAACTACATTCCGAGATGAAAAAGAGGCGCTCCTGATTGCTAATGATAGTGAATTTGGCCTAGGGGCGGGGCTTTGGACCCGGGATATGAATAGAGCCTACCGTATGGGGCGGGGTATTCAAGCCGGTCGTGTCTGGACAAATTGTTACCATCATTATCCTGCACATGCCGCATTTGGCGGTTACAAGAAATCCGGTGTTGGTCGTGAAACGCATAAAATGATGCTCGACCATTATCAACAAACCAAGAATATTCTTGTGAGTTATGATGTTAATCCCTTAGGTTTTTTCTAGAGCGAAGAGAATGAGGCGGTTATAAAAACCGCCTTTTTTAATTTCTCTAACTATGACTAAATAGGTTAATCACGAACACAGAAATTATCTGGTCAAGCCTGAATTTATAAGCATCTGTATATTAACAGCGAACCGGTGTGTACCAATTAGGTTTAGGAGTAAACAGATTAGTTGTCAGCGATGAAAGGAGATATAAAAGGAATTTAATATGCTCAAGCGCGCCACTATTTTTGCGAAAGCTTGTTTTGGGCATCCTAGCCCAAGCAAGCGGCAAAAATCACCTGGCAGTTAATGCCTACGGCACCCCAGTTCGTCCTGCGTCTGTGTCACTGCGTCACATCATTGCAAGCTCGATGCAGACTCCGTGACACTA
>JYMV01035299.1_pt1 | contig 23870 bp, 17 predicted proteins | sample 338911 | NCBI WGS metagenome assembly JYMV01 (sample SAMN03354496, study PRJNA234377) | hydrothermal vent metagenome | biome: Deep sea; feature: Hydrothermal plumes at the Eastern Lau Spreading Center, Western Pacific Ocean; material: Seawater | place: Tonga | collected 2009 | depth 2000 m m
GTAAAATTTTAGTGAAAATTCCTCGTAAATCTGCAAAAGCAGGTGATATTACTGGAGGTTTACCTCGTGTAACCGAATTATTCGAAGCACGTAACCCTTCTAACCCGGCTGTAGTAAGTGAGATCGATGGTGTAGTTTCTTTTGGTAAGATCAAGCGTGGTAACCGTGAGATTATCGTTGAATCTAAATTAGGTGAAGTTAAAAAGTACTTAGTAAAACTTTCTAACCAGATCTTAGTGCAAGAAAACGATTATGTAAGAGCGGGAATGCCATTATCAGACGGTTCGATAACTCCGGAAGATATCTTGAATATTAAAGGACCAAGCGCTGTACAACAGTATTTGGTAAATGAAGTTCAGGAAGTTTATCGTCTACAAGGGGTGAAAATTAACGATAAGCACTTTGAGGTAGTTGTACGTCAAATGATGCGTAAAGTTAAAATTCAAGATCCGGGAGATACTATTTTCTTAGAAAATCAGCTTATTCATAAAGATGATTTCATCGAAGAAAATGACGATATCTTTGGTAAGAAAGTAGTTGAAGATGCAGGTGATAGTGTAAACTTAAGACCTGGTCAAATTGTTACGCCTCGTGAGTTAAGAGATGAAAACTCTATTTTACGTAGAGAAGATAAAAATCTTGCAACTGCTAGAGACGTGCAACCGGCAACGGCAACACCGATCTTACAAGGTATTACCAGAGCATCGCTTCAAACAAAATCGTTTATTTCTGCTGCATCATTCCAGGAAACTACCAAAGTACTGAATGAAGCTGCGGTGAGCGGTAAAATAGATACTTTAGAAGGTCTTAAAGAGAATGTAATTGTAGGTCATAAAATACCTGCAGGAACAGGACTTAGAGAGTACGATAACATTATCGTAGGTTCTAAAGAAGAGTTTGACGAGATGATGGAAGAAAAACAAGAAGTTAATTATAACTAATCGTAAAAGCCCGATTCAGCAGAGTCGGGCTTTTCTTTTATATTAAAGATATGAGTGAAGAAAAAGATAAAAAAGCTAACCAAAAGCAATTAAATATTGAGTTAGATGAAGCTACCGCACAAGGAACTTACAGTAACTTAGCGATCATTAATCATTCTGCTTCAGAATTTGTGGTAGACTTTGTAAATATTATGCCGGGAGCACCAAAAAGTAAGGTGAAGTCTAGAATTATTCTAACTCCGCAACATGCTAAACGACTTTTAAAAGCTTTAGGAGATAATATTAATCGTTTTGAGCAAGCTCACGGCGAAATTAAAGATTACGATAAGCCACCAATTCCATTAAATTTTGGACCAACAGGTCAGGCTTAATTAATTCAACATTTATAATAAAAAATCCCTGAAGAGTATTCAGGGATTTTTTTATGCTTAAAACTGAATTTATTTTAAAATTCTGAAGTGAAATGAAATTTGATCGAAGGATATTTTTGTTGAGTCATTTGTAAACTAAACATCGAATCTGCTAAAAATACAAGCTGCCCGCGTTTATCTTTCGCTAAGAATTTGTTCTTTACACGTTTAAATTCTTTAAACTCTTCACTTTTTTCATTTTCAGGTTCTATCCAACAAGCTTTATGCACATTTAAAGGTTCGTATGTACATTTCGCTCCGTATTCGTGTTCTAATCGATATTGGATTACTTCATACTGAAGTGCACCAACGGTCCCGATTACTTTTCTATTATTCAATTCTAAACGAAATAACTGCGCAACTCCTTCATCCATTAATTGATCGATCCCTTTTTCTAATTGCTTAGATTTCATCGGGTCTGCATTGTTAATGTATCTAAAATGTTCTGGTGAGAAACTTGGTATTCCTTTGTATTGTAGCTCTTCACCTTCGGTAAGGGTATCGCCAATCTTGAAATTTCCGGTATCGTGTAGTCCTACAATATCTCCCGGGTAAGAAACATCAACAATTTCTTTCTTTTCAGCAAAAAAAGCATTCGGACTACTAAATCTTAATTTCTTATTGTGTCGTACGTGCAAATACGGTACGTTACGTTCAAATTTACCTGAAACGATCTTTATAAACGCTAAACGGTCGCGGTGTTTAGGATCCATGTTTGCGTGAATTTTAAAAACAAAACCGGTAAAACCTTTCTCTTCAGGATCTACAACTCTGGTGTCACTTTCTTTAGGTCGTGGTGAAGGAGCAATGTCTACAAAACAATCTAGTAATTCTCTAACTCCAAAATTATTTAAGGCAGAACCAAAAAATACAGGTTGTAAATCTCCGTCTTGATAAGCTTTTTTGTCGAAATCAGGATAAACACCTTGAGTTAATTCTAATTCTTCTCGTAAAGTATTCGCTGCTTTTTCTCCGACTAGATCGTCTAATTCACTATCGTTTAGATTAGAAATTTCAACCGTTTCTTCGATATCTTTTCTAGGGTCGCCGGTAAATAAATTTACGTTTTTCTCCCAAATGTTATAAATCCCTTTGAAGTCGTAACCCATTCCTATAGGGAAACTTAGTGGGCACACAGTAAGGTTTAATTTTTGTTCAATTTCATCTAAAAGATCAAATGCATCTTTACCTTCACGATCCATTTTGTTTATAAAAACGATCATTGGGATCTTACGCATCCGGCAAACTTCAACAAGCTTTTCAGTTTGCTCCTCAACACCTTTTGCAACATCAATCACAACAATTACGCTATCTACAGCAGTAAGCGTTCTAAAAGTATCTTCAGCAAAATCTTTGTGACCCGGTGTATCTAGAATATTAATTTTAATATCTCGGTATTCGAATGCCAGCACAGAGGTAGCTACAGAAATACCTCTTTGGCGTTCAATTTCCATAAAGTCACTAGTAGCTCCTTTCTTAATCTTATTAGACTTTACCGCACCGGCTTCTTGAATAGCCCCTCCAAAAAGTAGGAGTTTTTCGGTTAAAGTTGTTTTACCGGCATCGGGGTGAGAAACGATACCAAATGTTCTTCTTCTTTTTATTTCTTCTATAAAACTCATGCTTGCAAAGATATTGTTTTATTAACCTATGGCAAGAACCAAATTTTATTATTTTTATATCGATTAAAAGTAAATTAAAAAGATTAAAAGTGTATTGTCTGAAATTTAGTGTTAAGTTTTTTTTTATTTCTGTATAGAAAAGTTAAACGTGTTTCAATTATTTGTGTAAATTTAACAATCGAATAATTACCCCTAGATTTATAGCTAATTTATAGGATTCTAGATTATTAAGGTAAATGAAAATAAAACTACTAATTCGTTTTTTCTTCTTTCTATTGCTAGGTTTTTTAAGCCATATAGACTCGTATGCTCAAAATTCAGAAAATGATACTGAAAACTTTTTAGTTTCTCAAGTGAGTAATATTAGTTTAATAGAAACTCAAGTTCATGGTAGAGTTTATAGAGATGTAAATGGTAATGGTACGCAAGACACCGGTGAACCGGGATTGCCAAATATCGATATGATTATTGTCGATATTAGTTTTGTTTCTCAAGCTGTTTCGACAGATGCAAATGGTGATTGGAGTGCTACAGTAGAAGCTGGACCAATTAATATAAACGTTGATAATACAGATTTGCCGCCTGGCTATATTCAAACTGAAGGAGAAGATCCTACAGCGATGATTGCTCTGCCAAATGTAGATAATTATGGAGGCATCGATGGTTATTATTTTGTAGGAGATGTTACAGGGCATTTGTATTTTGACCTTAATGGCAATGGTACACAAGATACCGGAGAGCCCGATATGCCAAATGTAGATGTTGTTGTGACCGATGCATTTGGTGTGCAGCAAACAGTTGTGACTAATGCAGATGGTGATTGGGAGGCAGAAGTGGCAGCATTGAACGCAACTGCAGATATCGATGAAACAGATCCAGATTTTCCTGCCGGTGCAGTGCAAACAGAAGGAGTAGATCCTTCTTCAATAACTGTGATCGCCGGTCAAGAAAATTTTACAGATAACGATGGTTTTTATGAAAAAGGATTTCTGAGCGGACATTTATATTTTGATTATAATGGAAATGGAGCGCAAGATGCGGGTGAACCTAATATGCCAAATATTACGGTAACGGTTACCGATAGTCAGGGGCAAATACTTATTGTTGAAACTGATATCGATGGGTATTGGGAAGTTGAAATCCCAGCCGGACCTGCTACAGATGAAATAGATACTACAGATGTAGATTTTCCTGCTAATGCGATACAAACTGAAGGAACAAATCCTACGACTACTACGGTAGTGAATAATTCTTCAACTTTTTCAGAAAATGATGGGTTTTATCAAGAAGGAGAGCTTACAGGGCACTTGTATTTTGATATTAATGGTAATGGGGTTCAAGATACCGGTGAACCAAATATGATGAATGTAACAGTGCAAGTTACAGATTTTGTAGGTACGCAATATTTTGTAGTTACAGATGTAAATGGTAATTGGGATATTATTGTTCCTGCAGGTGAAACAATCTCAGATATTGATGAAACAGATCCTGATTTTCCTGCTGGGGCTATTCAAACAGAAGGAAGTGATCCTACTTCTACAATTGTTTTAAGTGATCAGACAGTCTTTTCAGAAAATGATGGTTTTTTTGAGCAAGGAGAGTTATCGGGTCATTTATATTTTGATCTAAATGGTAATGGGCTTCAAGATGTAAGCGAACCCGATATGCCGGATGTAGATGTTTTAATTACAGATAGCCTAGGTCAACAGTATTTGTTAGAAACCGATGTGAATGGTAATTGGTCGATACAGTTGCCTATTGGAAATGCTACTTCGCAGATTGATGAAAATGATTCAGATTTTCCTATATCTTCAATACAAACTCAAGGGACTAACCCTACAACAACTTTAGTGTTAACCGGACAATCTGTAAATGAAGAATCAGATGGTTTCTTTGAACAGGGAAGTTTATCTGGTCATCTATTTTTTGATGTTAATGGTAATGGGACTCAAGATAGTGGAGAGCCCAATATGCCAAATGTAGAAGTTTTTGTTACAGATGTTTTTGGTCAAGTTTATACCGCAATTTCTGATGTTGATGGAAATTGGATTGTTAATAATATTCCTGTAGGTAATGCCACTATACTAGTAAATGAAAATGATCCGGATTTTCCTACTGGAGCTATACAAACAGCAGGTACTAACCCGAGTTCTGCGGCTGTAATTATAGATGAAGAAGTTTTTACAGAAGATGACGGATGGTATGAAGTTGGTATTTTAGTAGGTCATTTATACTATGATGCAAACAATAATGGAATTCAAGATAGCGGTGAGCCGGGATTAGAAAACATAGATGTACTTATAACAGATGCTTTAGGAAATACTTTTACAGTAACCACCAATGCTAATGGAGATTGGCAAGCAAATGTACCTTCTGGTCCCACCACTTCAGATATCGATGAGGATGATCCAGATTTTTTATTCGAATTAACAGATCAAACTCAGGGTACAGATCCAACTACAACAACTGTAACTACCGGAAATTCTATAAACGAAGAGCCTGATGGTTTTTATGCCGAAGGCGATTTGTCGGGGCATTTGTACTACGATACTAATGGTAATGGAGTACAAGATGTAGGTGAGCCTAACCTGCCTAATGTTACGGTTACGGTTACAGATGTTATTGGCAATGTATATAACTTAGAAACAGATTTAGAAGGTAATTGGGTTATTACAATTCCTATTGGAGAAGCAACTTCAGAAGTCGATGAAACAGATCCGGATTTTCCGAGTAATGTTATCCAAACAGAAGGTACAAACCCAACACAAAGTACTATTCTAGCTAACGAAACAGTCGAAGAAATTGATGGATATTTTAATGAAGATCTAATTATAGATACTCTTAGTGGTCACGTATATTATGATGTAAACGGAAACGGTCAGCAAGATCCTGGAGAGCCCGATTTGGCAAATATAACTGTGCAAGTAACGACCAGTAATGGAGGTGTTGTTTTAGTTGAAACAGATGCAGATGGGAACTGGTCTGTAAACGTACCTTTAGGTAATACAATTTCTTTAATAGACGAATCTGATCCAGATTTTATTCCGGGAAATACACAAACTGAAGGAACAAATCCCACAACTACTAACGTAGTTGAAAATGGAGATAACTCAGAAGTAGATGGTTTTTTCGAACCAAATATACAAACAGCCGTACTTACAGGGCATCTTTATTTCGATTATAATAATAATGGGGATTTTGATGCAGGAGATGCAAATATGCCTAATGTAGATGTTCAAATTTCAAATACATTTGGTCAGATTTCGATTGTTACTACAGATGATTTTGGAGTGTGGACTCTTATTGTACCTGCCGGTGATGTTACATCGGATATCGATGAAAACGATCCTGATTTTCCTATCGGTTATACACAAACAGAAGGAACCGATCCAACCACAACTACCGTTGTAGCTAATACTTCTGCTGCAGAGGTAGATGATGGTTTTTATAACCCTAATATCGTGATTACAGATATTAGTGGTCACGTATACTACGATACTAATGGAGATGGTGTTCAGCAAGATACAGAGCCGAATCTTGCAAATATTACTATTGAAATTACAGATGTATTTGGAGGAACACAATATGTAGAAACAAATGCAGATGGCGATTGGTCAACCCAAGTACCGGAAGGTAATACAGTTGTTTTAGTAGATGAAACAGATGTAGATTTCCCAACAGGGTCATCACAAACAGAGGGAGCAAATCCAACTACCCAAAACGCTATAAATGGTAACGATAATTCACAAATAGATGGTTATTTTAATCCAAATATTGAAATCACTCAATTTTCAGGTCAATTATATTACGACACAAATGGTAATGGTACTCAAGATGTAGGAGAACCCAATTTACCGAATGTAGAGGTTTTAATTACAACATCTTTAGGAAGCATAATTTCAATTGAAACAGATGAGGAAGGTAACTGGTCTGTTGATGTTCCGGTAGGTCAAACAGTTACTAATATAAATGTTAACGATTCAGACTTTCCTACAGGAGCAATACAAACTGAAGGAACTAATCCAACAACTACTACCTTAACCTTAACCGGTAACGAAGTTGAAGTAGATGGTTTTTATCTTGAAAATATAGAAACAGCTGTATTATCGGGTCACGTTTACTATGATTACAACGGTAATGGTAACCAAGAAAATAATGAAGCCGATATTTCAGAATTAAATGTATTTATTACGAATTCTTTAGGTTTAATTTCAACTATCGAAACCGATGCAAATGGTGATTGGTCAATTTTAGTTCCTGTAGGAAATACAGAGTCTAAATTAGATGAAGCAGATGCAGAATATCCAACAGGTTTTACGCAAACCGAAGGTACAGACCCTACAGTTACGAATGTTATTACTGGAACGAATGTAGAAGAAAGTGACGGTTTTTATGATCCTGATCTAGAATTTACAGATGCAAGCGGTCATGTTTACTACGACTCTAACGGAAATGGTGTTCAAGACACGGGTGAACCTAATTTAGGTAATATTGATATTATTGTCACAGATAATTTTGGTGCAGAAGTAATAGTAGAAACAGATGCAGATGGAAACTGGTCTGTGAATGTACCTGAAGGAAATACAATTGTATTTGTAGATACTTCTGATGAGGATTTTCCAACCGGTTCAACTCAAACAGAAGGTACAAACCCTACCACAATCACGGTTGAGGCTGGAAGCGATAACTCACAAATCGATGGTTTCTATAATCCAAACGTTGAGATCACTCAACTATCAGGTCATTTGTATTATGATACTAATGGGAATTCATCTCAAAATTCAGGCGAACCAAATATTGCTAACGTAGAAGTGATTATCACTACTTCATTAGGTAATCAAATAATTGTTGAGACAGATGAAAATGGTAATTGGTCTGTAAATGTACCAACAGGAGTAACTGTTTCTGAGATTAATGTAAATGATCCAGATTTTCCTGCGGGGGCCATACAAACACAGGGTTCTAACCCAACTACTACTACAGTAATTTCTGGAGTTAGTAATGAAGAAGTAGACGGATTTTATCTTGAAAATATAGAAACAGCTGTATTAACCGGTCATGTTTACTACGATTATAGTGGTAATGGAAACCAAGAAGATAATGAAGCTGATATTTCTGAGTTAAATGTATTTATAACGAATTCTTTAGGTTTAATTTCAACTATTGAAACCGACGCAAATGGTGATTGGTCAATTTTAGTTCCTGTAGGAAATACAGAATCTAAATTAGATGAAGCAGACCCTGAATATCCTACAGGTTTTACACAAACTGAAGGAACAGATCCTACAATTACAAGCGTACTAACCGGAAATAATGCAGAAGAGAATGATGGTTTCTTTAATCCTGATATTAGCATAGGAACAATAAACGGTCACGTTTATTATGATACGAATGGTAACGGAGTTCAAGATCCGGGAGAACCAGATTTACCAAATATCGATATTTTAATAACAGATGTTTTTGGTGGTAATTTTATTTTAGAAACTGATGAAAATGGTAATTGGACCATAGATCTTCCGGAAGGGGATACCCAAGTAACTGTAGATGTAACCGATGTAGATTTTCCTACAGGAGCAATACAAACCGAAGGAACTAACCCAACAACAATAACAATTATTCCAGGTAATTATAATAGTCAAGTAGATGGTTTCCATTTAGACAATCTAGATTTCGAAACCGCATCCGGCCATCTTTATTATGACACAAATGGAAATGGGCAACAAGATACAGGAGAACCTAACTTGCCAAATGTTACCGTAACGATAACCAACTCTTTGGGAATAGACGTTATTTTAGTAACAGATATTAATGGGAATTGGTCCTTAGTCGTTCCTGAAGGAAATACACAATCTTTAGTAGATGAAAGCGATCCAGATTTTCCAATAGGAGCATCGCAAACCGAAGGTTCCAATCCTACAAACTTTACAATTGTATCTGGTGATATATATGTAGAAGAAGATGGCTTTGTACTTACAAATTTAGATACAGAAGTTTTATCTGGTCATCTGTATTTCGATTTTAATGGCAACGGCGTACAAGATGCCAACGAGTCTGATATGGCAAACGTTGATGTTGTAATTACCACATCACTAGGTTTTACAGTGACAATTTCAACCGATGAAAATGGAAACTGGTCAATATTAACTACAGAAGGGACAACAATTTCAGATATAGATGAAAACGATCCAGATTTTCCAACAGGATTAGTACAAACACAAGGAACAGATCCTACCACTACAGAAGTTACTGCCGGAAGCGATATTTCAGAAGTCCCAGATGGCTTCTTTAATCCAGATTTTACAACAGCAACGCTAAGTGGACATTTGTATTATGATACTAACGGAAATGGAACTCAAGATTCGGGAGAGCCAAATATTCCAAACGTGAATGTAACAATAACAGACTTTTTTGGAGGAGTTCAAACATTAGTAACCGATGCTAATGGAAATTGGTCTATTGAAGTGCCGGAAGGAAGTACAATTTCTAATATAGATGTAAATGATCCGGACTTTCCAATAGGTGCAGTACAAACCGAAGGAACTAATCCAACAACTACAGTGGTTACAGCAGGAGGAGTAAATGAAGAAATAGATGGTTATTCTATACCAACCTTTGAAAATGCAACACTATCAGGCCACCTTTACTATGATACAAATGGTAATGGTGACCAAAACTTAGGAGAACCAGATCTTCCAAATGTCGATGTGGAAATTCTTAATTCACTTGGGCTAACTGTAATTTTAGAAACAGATGCTAACGGAAATTGGTCATTATTGGTTCCTGAAGGTAGTACAGAATCTTTAGTAGATGAAACAGATGCAGATTTTCCTGTTGGAGCTGTTCAAACTGAAGGTACAAATCCAACGGTACATAATTTAGCCGGCGGGCAATCTGTAGAAGAAATAGATGGTTATACCCTTAACAATATCAATACTAAGGTAATTACAGGTCATGTTTATTACGATAGTAATGGTAATGGAACACAAGATCTAGGAGAACCGGACTTACCAAATATAGATGTTGAAGTTATCAATAGCTTTAGTATAAGTTTTATAGTTGAAACCGATGTAAACGGAGATTGGTCATTATTAGTGCCAGAGGGATCAACAACTACTATTGTAGATGAGACAGATCCAGACTTTCCAATCGGCTCAGTACAAACAGAAGGAACTAACCCTTCTACTTACGATGTTGAGGTAGGAATTGATAATACAGATGTAGATGGTTATAATAATCCCGATATTGCTTCAGGAGAGTTATCAGGTCATATTTACTACGATACGAATGGTAACGGAACTCAAGATACAGGTGAGCCTAACTTGCCAAATATAACTGTAACGATTACAGATGTTTTTGGAGCTATATATTTATTAGAATCAGATGTAAATGGAGATTGGATAATTAGTGTTCCAGAAGGTAACACCACATCAGAAATAGATGTTTTAGACGTAGACTTTCCGATAGGGGCAACACAAACAGAAGGAACTAATCCAACTGTTTCAGCTGTAACTGGAGGTACCTCGATTTCAGAAACAGACGGATTTACAAATCTAAGCTTAGGAACAGGTGAAATTACCGGGCATTTGTATTATGATATAGACGGTAATGGTACACAAGATTCAGGAGAACCTAATCTTCCAAATATAGATGTTGAAGTAACTAATGCATTAGGTATTATTCAAATAGTTGAAACCGATATAAACGGAGATTGGCTATTGATCGTACCTGAAGGTTTAACTACTTCCTTCATTGATGAAACAGATCCAGATTTTATAGTGGGAGCAGTACAAACAGAAGGTACAAACCCAACTACATCTAATGTATCTGCGAATGCTACAGCATCAGAAATTGACGGATACACTGTTCCGGTAAGTAGTTTAGGAAATATTACCGGGCATATTTATATTGATGCTAATGGTAATGGTGTTCAAGATGCAACTGAGCCAAATATGCCAAATGTAGATGTGTTGGTTACAGACTTTTTAGGTGGCCAACAAATTGTTACTTCAAATGCAACTGGAGATTGGACGGTAAATGTAATTCCTGGAGAAGTAACTACAGATATAGATGAAGCAGATCCAGATTTCCCGGAAGTATATATACAAACAGAAGGAACAGATCCAACAATTACAGAAGTAACGTTAGGAGGTAGTTTTACCGAAATAGATGGATATTTTGTACCGGAGTTTTCAACAAATACTGTAAATGGTCATATTTATTTTGATACCGACGGTAGCGGTAATCAAGATGTAGGAGAAATAGATTTAGCGAATATCGAAGTAGAAATTACAGATGAATTAGGTTTAGTACAAGTTGTAATCTCAGATAGTAATGGTGATTGGACTGCCGGTGTACCAATTGGCGAGATTTCAAGCTTAATTTTAACTCAAACTTCACCTACATTAAATGGTTTATCACAGTCAGAAGGAACTAACCCGACAATTACTCAAGTAGATGAAGGAGAAGATTATTTTGAAGTTGACGGTTTCTATATTGACGAGGTAGAACCAAATGAATTAGAAATATTTAATGCGGTAAGCCCTAATGGAGATGGTCAAAATGATTATTTTAGAATTGAAGGAATTCAAAATTTCCCAGATAATAAAGTGATGATTTTCAATAGATGGGGAACTAAAGTATATGAAGTTTCTGGATACGGACAAAACGAAAAGTATTTTAGAGGCTACAGTGAAGGTAGAGTTACTATTCAACAAGATGCTAAGCTACCATCAGGAGTTTATTTCTATATATTAGAAGTAAAATCGAGTACGGGTGAAATTCTTAAAAAAGAAGGATACTTATATATCAACTAAGCAAAGGCACTTAAATGCATAGAAAAATTATTAAAACTATACTATTTGTCTTATTTGCAATAAGTTGTAAAACTATTTTTGCACAACAGGACGCTCAATATACGCAATACATGTACAATACCTTAAGTGTTAATCCGGCTTATGCAGGATCTCGAGACATGTTAAGTGCAGTACTTTTATATCGTTCACAATGGGTTGGAGTAGATGGAGCACCAAAAACTCAAACTTTAAGTGGGCACACTCCATTAAACGAGAAGGTAGGTGTAGGTTTAAATATTGTAAACGATCAAATTGGTCCAGCAAAAGAAACCTATTTTGATGCTAACTTTAGCTATAGTTTAGAAGTTTTTGATGAAGCAAAATTAAATTTCGGATTAAAAGCTGGAGCTCATCTTTTAGATGTTGATTATAGTAAATTAAATATCTTTGACGAGACCGATAATAATTTTCAACCTAATAACGTAGATAAAAAAATTTCGCCTCAGGTAGGTTTAGGAGTAATGCTATATTCTGAAAATTTTTATGTAGGTTTAAGTGCGCCAAATATTTTAGAAACTAAACATTTTGATGAGTCTGAAAATGCAAGTGAGTCTGTAGCTAAAGAAAGAATAGGTTATTACTTAATGTCTGGTTATGTGTTTGAAATGTCTAATGATGTTAAATTTAAGCCGGCGATCTTAACTAAATTAGTAACCGGTACTCCTTTACAGGTAGATATTTCTGCTAACTTCTTATTTTACGACAAATTTACATTAGGTGCGGCATATAGATGGAGCTCTGCAGTAAGTGGTTTAGCTGGTTTTCAAATCACAGATTCATTAATGGTAGGTGTTGCTTACGATGCAGATACAACAGAATTTAGTGAATATAGCGGCGGAAGTTTCGAAGCCTTTTTACGTTTCGATTTATTCAAAAGCTATAATAAAATGGTTACCCCAAGATTCTTTTAATTTTTATTTATATGAAGTTTCATAACAATATAAAATTTACATTTTTACTCTTAATTCTTTTATCAGCTCAGATTTCTTTTAGTCAAGAAGATAAGCTTGAAGAGGCAGATAAAATGTTCGATAGATATGCTTTTATCGATGCACGTGAAGTGTATTTAGAAGTAGCAGAAGCAGGTTACAAGTCTGAGAATTTATTTAAAAAGCTAGGAGATTCTTATTATTTTAATGGAGATCTACCAAAGTCTGAAAAATGGTATGATGAGCTTTATAAATTGAAAGAAGGAAATTTAGAAGAAGACTACCTTTTTAGATACGCAATGGCATTAAAGAGTAATCAGAAATACGATAAATCTGATGAAATTATGTTAGAGTTTGAAAAAATCAAAGGATCAGATTCTAGGGTGAAAATGCTAAGAGGAGAGCGTAATTATTTAGAGTTAATAGAACTGCAATCTGGAAGATTCTCTTTAGAAAAAACAAAGTTAAATTCAGAATTGTCAGATTTTTCACCTACTATCTATTTAGATCAATTAGTTTTTGCTTCAAATAGAGAAACAGGCTCTACCGTAAAAAGAGTACACGAATGGAATAAGCAACCATACTTAGATCTTTATCAAGTAAAACTTAATGAAGACGAAAAAATTGTTGGCGAACCTTCAAGTTTACCAAAAATTATAAATTCTAAATTTCACGAATCTTCAGCAACCTTTACTAAAGACGGTCTTACCATTTACTTCACTAGAAATAATTATAATAAAAAGAAGTATGGAGAAAGTGAAGAAGGTATAAACTTTTTAAAGATCTATAAATCGACAAGAGCTAATTTAAAAGCAGAATGGTCTGAACCTAAAGAATTACCTTTCTCAAGTGATAATTATTCTATAGCACATCCTGCCCTAAATCCCGATGAAACACAATTGTATTTTTCATCAGATATGCCCGGGACTTTAGGTTTATCAGACATATTTGTGGTCGATATTAACGAAGACGGTACTTATGGTATACCACATAATTTAGGAGAAAATATTAATACAGAGGGTAGAGAAAACTTTCCTTTTATAAGTCAAGATAATGAACTGTATTTCTCCTCAAATGGCCATATTGGGCTTGGAGGTTTAGATATATATGTTTCGGTAATTCAAGAAGATGGTAATTATGGTGAAGTTTTTAATTTAGGAAGACCCGTAAATAGCTCTAAAGATGATTTTAGTTTTATAATTAATAATCAATTAAAAAAAGGTTTTTTTGCTTCCAATCGGGATGGTGGTAAAGGAGAAGATGATATTTATGTAAGTAAACAAATTGAAGAGTTAATTACATCTTGCCAGCAATATGTAAATGGTAAAATTACTTCTGCTAATTCTAATACTACATTAGATGGAGTTAAAGTTGAATTATTTGACGAGAATCTAAAAAAAATAGACTCTACATTAACCAATAAAGATGGTGTCTATAAATTTACATTAGATTGCGATAAAAAATATATCGTAAGAGTTACAAAAGATAATTTTGAGACTACAGAAGAAATAGTAGAATCCGGATCCGAGTTTGAAAAAGATATGGCTTTCCCTCTAACTTTAGATGAAGGTGATAATTTAGGGATCGAAAAAGCAGGTATGGGAGACGATTTAAGTGATCTTCTTCAATTAGACCCAATTTATTTCGACTTAGATAAATCTAATATTAGAAGTGACGCAGCGGTAGAATTACAAAAAGTATTGGCAGTTTTGAAGAAATACCCTTCGATGAAGATCGATATTCGATCTCACTCAGATAGTCGAGGCAAAGACCAGTATAACTTACATCTTTCAGATAAAAGAGCAAAATCTACTGCTCAATATTTAATCGATAATGGTATAAGTGCAAGTAGAGTTTCAGGTAAAGGTTATGGAGAAACACAATTGATTAACGATTGTGCTAATGGAGTAGATTGTACAGAAGAAGAACACTCTCTAAATAGACGTTCTGAGTTTATCATTTTAAACGAAAATCAAACACCGGAGGAAGTAAGAACACTCATAGCTAAACAAAATGGTTTTAAAGAAGTAAGTGGTAATAACGCCAGCCCATCTTTAAAAGAACCTTCAGCAGTTGTTAATGCTGGTGTTTATGATTTTAATGCAGAAAATCCCGAAGAAGTTTATACGGTACAAATCGCTGCAACAAAACTTAATCGAAATATTATAACTTTTGATAAGTTAGATAATGTATTTCATTACAAATATGTAAACGATGGTTATACTCGCTATTATTCGGGGCAATTTCAGACCAAAGCAGAGGCTAATCGTTATAAAAAAGAAGTATTAGCTAAAGGTTTTAAAGGTTCATTTGTAATCAAATTAAAAGGAGATAAAAGAATTTATTAAGTAAGAAATTAACGTTTGATTTTGTAGTTTTGAAAACTATGAAAGAAAAAGTAATTCTTGTTAACGAAAAGGATGAGCAAATTGGCTTAATGGAGAAAATTGAAGCCCACGAAAAAGCTCTTCTTCATCGCGCATTTTCAGTATTTGTTTATAATGAAAAAAATGAGGTAATGTTGCAACAACGTGCCTTATCTAAATACCACTCCCCGGGATTGTGGACCAACACTTGCTGCAGCCACCAAAGAGAAGGCGAAAGCAATATCGATGCCGGTAAACGTCGCCTAATGGAAGAAATGGGCTTTACAACAGATTTAGAAGAAACTATTTCTTTTATTTATAAAGCACCATTCGACAATGGTCTAAGCGAGCATGAATTCGATTATATTCTTATAGGGAAGTATGACGGAGAACCAAATATTAATCCGGATGAAGTCGCCGCTTGGAAATGGATGAGCCTAGAAGATGTAAAAAAAGATCTACAAGAAAATCCCGATCATTATACCGCTTGGTTTAAGATCATATTCGATAAGCATTACAATACCATAAAATAATGAGTCAAGTAACCGTTCATAGAAAGGCTCATTTTAATGCTGCACATCGTTTATTTAAAAAAGAATGGAGCGATCAAAAGAATGAAGAGGTTTTTGGTAAATGTAGTAATCCTAATTACCACGGTCATAATTATGAATTAATCGTTGCCGTTACAGGAGCTGTAGATCAAGAAACTGGTTTTGTAATAGATATGAAATTACTCAAAGATTTAATTTATGAAAAAATTGAGAAAGAATTCGATCATAAGAATTTAAATTTAGAGGTAAAAGAGTTTCAAGATCTTAATCCCACTGCAGAAAATATTTCGATTGTTATATGGGAAAAACTAAGAAAAGAGATACCTTCAAACTTATCTTTAAAAGTGACACTTTATGAAACTCCCCGTAACTTTGTAACTTATGGTAAATAGCTTATGAAACTAAATATTGGCGATAAAATACCATCATTTACGTTAACCGATGGTCAAGGAAATCTTTTTAAGTCGAGTCAAGTTATAGGTCAAAAAGTGCTTGTCATTTATTTTTATCCTAAGAATTTTACACCGGGTTGTACCAAAGAAGCTTGTAGTTTTCGAGATAATTATGAAGAATTTCAAAAACTAGGAGCAGAGGTGATTGGTATAAGTTCAGATTCTGTAGAATCTCATCAAAAATTTAGCAATAAATACGAACTTCCATATATTTTTCTTTCAGACCCAACCGAAGATATTCGCAAAAAATTTGGTGTAAAAGGTCATCTTTTAGGGTTAATTCCCGGTAGAGAAACTTTCGTAGTTGATAAGAAAGGAATAATTCAATTTAAATTTAATAGCCTAAGTGCTTCACATCATATGCAAAAAGCATTAGAAATTGTAAAAGAAATTAATCATGAATCATAAAGAACTACATCCTTTAAAATTTACACCAATCCTAAAAGATAAAATTTGGGGAGGTTACAAACTTAAAACCTATTTAAATAAAAACACTAATTCTACACAAGTTGGAGAGAGCTGGGAAATTAGTGATGTAGAAGGTGATTGCTCAATTGTGACTAATGGTAATTTAAAAGGAAAATCTCTTCGCGAACTGTTAGAGAATTTTAAATATGAATTAGTAGGTAAAACGATTTACCAAAATTTCGGGAATAAGTTTCCGTTGCTCATTAAATTTATTGACGCCAAAGAAAACCTTTCGGTACAATTACATCCAGATGATGAATTGGCAAAAGAGCGTCATAATTCTTTCGGCAAAACAGAAATGTGGTACATTATGCAAGCCGATCAAGACTGCGGAATTATCGTAGGATTTAAAAACGGAATCGAAATTGAAGATTACAACCAAGCGCTTCAACAGAATAATATTGAAGAAATTCTGAACTTTGAAGTTGTAAAACCGGGTGATACTTTTTTTATTAAACCAGGGTTAATTCACGCCATTGGTAAAGGTGTTGTGCTAGCAGAAATACAGCAAACCTCAGATATTACCTATCGTGTTTACGATTACAAACGTAAAGATAGTGAAGGTAACGAGCGCGAATTACATACAGAAGAAGCAAAAGCAGCGATCGATTTTGATGCAAATAATGAATATAAAGTTTCATATACTTCCGTAGAAAATAAAAAAACCTCTTTAGTAGAAAATCAATATTTTAAAACTAAAGAGATCAAACTAACCCAATCGTTAACATTAGATTACTCTGCTACCGATAGTTTTGTAATTTATATGAATATAGAAGGTACCACAACTGTAGAAGTTGAAGGTTTTACAGAAACATTAGAATTGGGGGAAACCTTACTCGTGCCGGCTTGTTTTAATGAAGTGAAAATAACTTCAAAAAATGCAACATTATTAGAGGTCACTATATGATTTTAGATTACTTTTGCGCCATCAAATTAGTAAATTATGGCAAGCGTAAGAACTTTAAAGCGTGATCTTAATTATGTAATGGGCGATATTATTGAAGCCACATACATTCATCAGATTGTAAATCCTGAAGAAGATCATTCAAAATCAGATCAAATTGTAGAAGATGCAATTACTTCTTTTAATGGTTTTATTGTAAAAATAAACAATAAAGAGGTTGAAAATAGAGGAGCTCATCTAAAACAAGTTAGCAAAGAATTAGAAACTGAAGCTAAAGATTTAGTAAAACGAGTGAACGAACTTTAATCAAAAAAAAAGCGGAATTTTAAATTCCGCTTTTTTTTATTTCTCAAGATCCTTTTCTTCGGTCTCAACTTTTTCTTCTAAATTTTCTAGTTTTTTTCGCTCCTTGATGTAAGACTTTAATTCTTTCCCGTATTTCGATTTTCTTACTTTCTTCTCTAAAGAATTATAAACAGTATCTAAATATTTAGTATTTGCATCAAAAGCTTCAGTAAGCATTATATATGGTGAAACTTCATACGCTTTATTGTTTATAGCATAATTTACAGTGTAAAGATATTTTCTTCTTAAGTTACTTTCATATTTTTTATTTACTGCAAGAAGTTTTTCTTCATCGTTTTGTTGTTGAGCTTCAAAATTTTCTTTGATCAAATCGAGGTTCTGATTGTTGAAGCGTTTCATCATATCACGATATTCTTTCAGTTTTACGTGATTTTTAGAGCCATTAACATTTGCATCTAAAGTGAAGTTTTTTAAAGTAGTATTTATGGTCATTTCGCCTTCTTCAGCAAAAAACTCTACAATATCGTCATTTTTATCGCCATCAACCTTATCTAAATAAAGAAATAAGATCTGTGGTTCATCGATATTGGCTTGAAGGCTAAACTCAGGATCTCCATCAACCTTTAGAGAATCTATATTAACGATAGAAGTATCTTCAATTTTTTGAAGGTAAAGTGTTCCTTTTTTGAGTCCATCAACTTTTCCAGATAAGTTGAAGTTGGTTTCTTTGCTAGAACAAGCAACGATAAATACGGTAATTAAACCTAATAAAAATAGTTTTTTCATATCTTAAAAATAGGGCTACAAATATCTTATTTTTTTCTACAATTACTAATTTCCGGAGGCGATTTGCATTAAAATTGCACAACCATAAGCAGACCAGGTTCCTACCACATAACCCATCACGGCTAACAATACACCAACGGTAGCTAATGAAGGATGAAACGCCGATGCAACAACAGGCGCAGATGCCGCTCCGCCTACGTTCGCTTGGCTACCTACGGCTAAAAAGAAAAACGGGGCTTTAATAATTTTAGCTACGACAATTAATAAAATGGCGTGAATTGCCATCCAAACTAAACCGATTAAAATTAGGTTGGGATTATCGAAGATCATCGTTAAATCCATCTTCATCCCGATAGTCGCTACGAGAATATAAATAAAAATGCTTCCTAATTTACTTGCTCCTGCACCTTCGTATTGTTTTGCTTTGGTGAATGAAAGTAATATACCTATTAAAGTAGCGATTGTGATCATCCAAAAGAAGGTTGAAGTAAATGATGCCAAGGCAGAACTCTTGTCATTAAAAACTTCAAAATTAGAAGTTAAAAATGAAGAAATATTATCGGCTCCAAAATGAGCAATACCAACAGCTCCTAAAGCTAAAGCCAACATAATCATATAATCGGTAAGACTGGGATTTTTGGTAATACTTTTGGTATAATTTTCAACTTTATCTTTTAAGGCTGTAATTGCTGAAGCATCGGCGTTAAACCATCTATCGATGGCTTTATTTCTTCCAATCCCTAATAAGATAATGGCCATCCATAAATTGGCGACAACAATATCGACAAAAACCATCCCGCCATATTTTTCCGGGTTAAATTTAAAAATTTCGAGCATCGCTGCTTGGTTAGCTCCGCCGCCAATCCAACTACCGGCAAGTGTTGCTAATCCACGCCAAGTTGCATCGGGACCAATGCCGCCAACAGTTTCTGGTGAAAAAGCTGAAATGATTAAAATGGCTAAAGGTCCGCCGATCACGATACCAATAGTTCCCGTAAAAAACATAATCAAGGCTTTTGGGCCGAGATTAAAAATGGCTTTTAGATCGATGCTCAACGTCATTAATACCAATGATGCCGGTAATAGATATCTGCTGGCAACAAAGTAAAGTTGAGAATTTTCAGAATCGATAACGTGTGTAGAATTTAAAATCGCCGGTAATAAATAACACATCAATAACGCCGGAACAAATTTGTAAAACTTTGCCCAAAATCCTGTTTTTATCGATGAGGTATAAAAAACTGCTCCTAAGAGCAGCATTAACATTCCTAAAACTATGGCGTCGTTTTCTATAAAAGGTACTTTTTCCATAAAGTTTTATCGGTTTATTTTAAAAATAATTCTTCTAAAGTTTTTGCCACACCATCATCAATACTTGCGTCGGTAATTTTATTAGCAACTTTTTTGGTTTCTTCTCTGGCATTTGCAACGGCAACACCCATACCAACACCATTAATCATTTCAACATCATTATAATTATCACCAAAAGCAACGGTTTCTTCAATAGAAAGGTTGAAATGATTTTTTAGAAGATATTCTATTGCGGTAAGTTTGGAGATTTGCTTATTGGCAACTTCAATATATGTTTCTTTAGAACGATAAACGTGTAATTTATCGCCATAGTTATTATTCAAAAACTGAAACATTTCTTCAATTCTATCTTCTTCACCCATGCACATAATTTTATGTGCGCCAAGTTCTCGTTTGTCCCAATCATTCATCACAGTGTCAATATGGGTAATCGATGGCGTAACTTTTGTATTGCGCTCTTCGCGTTTTGCCCAATAATCGTAATCTGGTACGTGCCATTCTTCCCCATTATAAAGGCTTAAATGCACATTCGTGTTTTTGTTGAATTTTGCCAACTCTTCAATCGTTTGTACCGGGATCGCCGTAGAACTTACCGGTTGCTCGTCGATAAGCACAAAACCACCATTGTAACAAATAATAGGTTGATTTTCGATACCGAGTTGTTTTTGAAGATGACGCATAGCTTGTGGCATACGTGCTGAAATTAGAACTACTGGAATTTCATCTTTAATTTCGTGAATGGTTTTTATCGTTCTTTCAGATAATTCTCTGTCTTTGTTCAATAAAGTTCCGTCGATATCTGAAAATACAATTTTATAGCTCATAATTTTGGGGCTTAGTTTAATATGAAATTTGAAATTTGCTCTACCATTTCGTTAGAAATTGGTCGTTGAGGCTCATTATAAGATTTTTGGTTCGCAATATCGTCGTTTTTATCTATAATTCGATAAATATGATTCATGTTTTCTATAATAACGAGTTCTGCATCGGGTTTTGCAGCTTTTAATTTTTCAGCTTCATTGGTGTTAACTTGTAGATCATTATCACCATTAATAATTAGAACAGGCATTTCTAACTTTTTAATCTCCTGTTGCGGATCGTATTTCATCCAAGAAAACATAAAAGGCTGAATCGATTTTTTAAATAAGGAAGCCAGACCTTGGTTGTAGTCTTTTACTTTTCCGTTTGCTCTTAATTCATTAAATGCGGTTTTAGCACTTTCTTCTAATCCCGGCATTTGTCTGCCAATTTGCTCCACAATTAAATTATCTATAGTTTGCCCGGCTCCGGCGATACTTATAAAACCATCAGCTTTTTCTTGTGCTGCGACCATACCGACTAACGAACCTTGACTGTGACCTATAATATAAACTTTAGAATAATAAGGTAATTCTGAAAAGCGATCGATCACGGCTTTTGCATCATTAATAAAATCATCAAAGCGCATATCTTTTTCATCTATATTAAGCTGTTGTGCTTTTAAGGTTCGTTTATCGTATCTAAACGTGGCAATTCTTTTTTTTGCTAAAGCTTCAGCTAATTTTTTAGTAGCATCATTTTTTACCATCATTTGGTTACCGTTTCTATCGATCGGGCCAGAACCGTTAATGATGATCGCTAACGGAACGGTTTCTTGTCTAGGTGCCAGAAGTGTTCCTTCAACATATTGATTAATTCTTAAATCGTTGGCTATAAAATTGTCTTGCGCTTGAATGCTGAAGAAATTCAACAATAAAAAAATAGGGAATATAAAGACTCTCATAAGTTAGTTTTTTATGGCTACGTAAAAATATAATAAAATAATCTTCTTTATAGAAGTATAACTGTTATACTATTTAATTAATTGTTTAGTAATCTTGAAAAAACAGAAATATTAAATCTTCTTTTGTAGTTTAGCGGCTCTAAAGTTTATATAATGAAATTAAGATTTTTTATATTATTTGTTTTAATAAGAGCGACCACAATAACATTTGCCGGTGAAAAAGATGCTTGGGGTAAAAACGGACATCGAACCACCGCAAAAATCGCAGAAGGTTATTTAAAAAAGAAAACGCTAAAGAAGATCACAGAATTATTAGACGGAGAGTCGTTAGCATTTGTTTCTACTTTTGGAGACGATATTAAAAGTGATCCTGCTTACCGAAAATACAGCAAGTGGCATTATGTAAATATTCCTAGCGGTAAAACCTATGCTGAAGTAAAAGACGAGTTAGGAGAAAACTTAATTTGGGCGATCGAAGAATGTGTGGCAAAACTTAAAGCCGAAAAAACCCCTAGAGCAGATAAGCAATTTTACTTAAAAATGTTGGTGCATTTAGTAGGAGATCTTCATCAGCCATTGCACGTTGGGCACGAGGATGATAAAGGTGGTAATGATATCGATGTAAAATGGTTTAACAAAAGTTCTAATTTACACCGCGTTTGGGATAGTGAAATGATCGAGTTTTTCGATATGAGTTATTCAGATTTAGCGATGAATCAAGAAAAACTTACAAAATCTGAATTAAAGGCTATTCAAAGTGGTTCGGTTGTCGATTGGGCAAAAGATTCTCAAAATCTAGTTGAAAAAGTTTATGATGAAACCAAAGATGGCGATAAACTTTACTATAGATATATGTACGATTGGTTTATACAAACGAGAACACAACTTCAAAAAGGAGGTATTCGTCTGGCAAAAGTTTTGAATGATATTTTCGCGTAAGCTTATCGTTTAGGGATCGAGTTGTGTGTAATGTGTTTTTGTCTAGAAGATTTAAAAGTTTTTACATCATCGGGTCGTAAATTTTGATGTTTCGTCTTTCTGCCTTGTACTCGTTTACGCCACATTCTAAAGCTAGAAGGTTTCATATGTTTCTGCATAAACTTAATCACATCTTTTTCGGTTAAACCAAACTGAAATTCGATCGCTTCAAATGGCGTTCGGTCTTCCCAAGCCATTTCTATAATTCTGTCTATTTCTCGATCTGTAAAATTTTCCATTAATCCTCGATCCAATTTTGAGCTTTCTTTTTTTGGTGCTCTGTAAAATATTTTATTTCAGCATTGCTAAAAGGTTTCATGAGGTGTGTTAACCAATCTTGTAATTCTTTGTTACCGACCATAGCAATTTTATCAAGCTGATTATTATAATCAATATTTATTTTTAGATTTTTCCAAGCAGCAATTGCTTTAGCTCCTTCGACATCTTTCATTTCAAAATACCAATTTATATGGTCGTTAAAATCGGTCTTTCTCTCTAAAAACGGAATCAACTGTCTATAATCTTCCTTATCTAACCTCTTTTCTGCAATGGTATAAATTGTATTTCCTTTCGATTCTAATGATATCATTCAACTCTTTTTTACAAAACTAAACTTAAAGAAGCATTTACTGTCTTAAACAATTTTTAAAACTTAAGGTTGAAAGCGTTAACAATTCTTAAAGCTGAATAAATTAAAAGATTCTGAAAGTTAAGTTAATTCTTTTTTCAACTTGCTTTTGAGTTTTTGGCAGTTGATGCTTCCAAAAATGTTGTGTTTCATCTTTCATTATAAGTAAACTACCATGTTCTAATAGTAATTTATGCTGAAGTTGCGTATCTTTTTTGTGTCTAAACTTAAAAAATCGATTGGCACCTAAACTTACAGAAGCTATAATTGGGTTTTTTCCTAACTCTTTTTCATCATCGGCGTGCCAGCCATTGCTATCTTTTCCGTCACGATATAAGTTGGCAAGGCAAGAGGTGAAGTTAACACCTGCAATTTTTTCAACATCTTCTTTGATATTTTTTAAAGTTGAAAAAAACGGATTTGGTACCATTTTCAAAGAAGAATAAGAATAAGTGTTCGTGTTATTCGCGTAAAATGCGGTGAGTCTAGGTTGCCAATGTAGTTTGCCAAACACTTTAATTTGCTCTTCCTTCCAATTAATAGTATTAAGCAACTCGTTGAATAATTCATCCGCTTTTTCTATGGAATAAAAGTTCGGGTAATA
>JYMV01000449.1_pt1 | contig 23863 bp, 18 predicted proteins | sample 338911 | NCBI WGS metagenome assembly JYMV01 (sample SAMN03354496, study PRJNA234377) | hydrothermal vent metagenome | biome: Deep sea; feature: Hydrothermal plumes at the Eastern Lau Spreading Center, Western Pacific Ocean; material: Seawater | place: Tonga | collected 2009 | depth 2000 m m
AAAACATCCCTGTCCTCAAAATCAGCTGCCACTTTCCTTTGACGATCCTTGAACTGGCCGATGGCATGAAGTTGATCCCGGTACATTCCCGCATCTTCGAACCGCATTTCAGAAGAAGCCCTTTCCATTTGATTCTGAATATATTTTTCGGTTTCCTTGGTCCTTCCCTGCAAGAACTGGATCACCTGCTTAATCATTTCATTATAGTCTGATTCCGGCACCATTCCTTCGCAGGGCCCCTGGCATTTCTTGATGTGATAATCCAAGCACAGGCTTACCTTTTCAGCGGCAATGGATTCATCATTGATGAAATAATCGCAACTGCGAACTGGAAAAATTTTATGCACTGCTTTTAATGATCGCCGAAGATGATATACGTCCGTATATGGACCAAAGTACTTAGACCCATCCCGTACGACTTCCCGAGTAATAAAAACGCGTGGATAGGGCTCTTTAGTGATACGGATATAGGGAAATGATTTGTCATCTTTTAAACTCACATTATAATGAGGTTGATGCTGCTTAATCAGATTTGCTTCCGTAAGGAGTGCTTCAACTTCACTTCGGACAACCAGCCATTCCACATTGGCAATCCGTTTAATCAGTGAAATGTTTTTAGCAGACTGATGTTTGCTTTTCTGGAAATAAGAACGGACTCGGTTGCGCAGATTTTTCGCCTTTCCGATATAAATAATTTCACTGTCCACATCCTTAAAAAAATATACACCTGGCTTAGTAGGGATTTGCTTAATTTGGTTTTTCTTGATTGAGGTCATTTCTGCCTGTAGAATCCTCATGGAATTTATCTATGTTCAAACCATATAAATTATTGAGCATTTCACTCCTTGCTATCTTAATGGTGGCAATTATTTTTACCGGAAGATCAATCTTACAATTTTACGCCGGATTCTATTTCGAATATGGTGATCCAGATCGAGGATAATTCTTTATTCGAATTAGATAATAATCAATTATATCGGATAAAAAATGTCAACGGTGCAGTGATAGATGAAGGAAAATTCGAATATCGTAAAGTGTCTGGTACCGATGCATATTTATCTCTCAACAATTTCTCTATGCAAATAAGGTTTGAACTGTATTTTGACAACCCCGTCCATGGCCAATATCAATTTATCATCGTGGGAACATCCACCCGTGGTGAAGGAAATTTTGATATTCTGCGTGGCGTTGATTTCAAAAATATGGCTCATGAAAAAACAAAGGAATTTTTATTTCCACCTAAAAACGATGGGCTGGATATTTCTCCAGAATATCTTGTGAATAAAGAATATCAGTTCATCCTGGAAAGATTAGATTCCAAAGTAATGTCGGAAGCAATTAGTTTTTTAATCAAATTTGAACAAAATGGCATTTATCATCTCACACCCATTGGAACAACAGATATTCCAGAACACAGTGGGGTTTATTACTACAATAAAACAGGAAATAAATCTGCAGTTTGTAAATTAGATGGATTTATTAACAATAATGTATTCATTACATATGTCAATGATGATTCGGGTGTATTTGAAACAAGAACAGAGACAGAATTATTAGAAGGTATTTTTATAGAAATTCAAATTCTTGATAACAAAAAAGAAATACTAGATTTCTTGGGTAAGAATAAATGAAAAACCAGTATTTTATTAATCAGAAATTTTATGCGACATAAAGCTTTCATAGTCAGCCTATTCATTATTTCCCAAGGACTTGCTATAGATACGGAAAAAGACCTTCAGACTCAATTCATCCTGGCTGAACCTGGTGATACAATCACCATCCCTAAAGGAACACACAATATTAAGGGTGCATTATCCATTGAAGGTAAAGAAAACCTGGTGATCCGTGGCTCAGGGATGAATCGATCTATTCTTTCTTTTGCTGGCCAGACTGAAGGTGCACAAGGCATCAGTATCACAAATTCAACAAATATTATACTGGAGGATTTCAGTGTACATGACACCAAGGGTGATGCGATCAAAGTCCAGTATACGGATGGCATCATTTTCCGCAGAGTCAGCGCCGAATGGACTGGCGGACCAAAAGAAACCAATGGCGCTTATGGACTTTATCCTGTTTTATGCCAAAACGTGCTCATAGAACACTCCGTTGCAATTGCCGCATCCGACGCTGGTATATATGTAGGCCAATCCAGGAATATCGTTGTGCGCTATTCCATTGCAGTGAACAATGTAGCTGGTATAGAAATCGAAAATTCTATCGATGCGGAAGTCTATGAAAATCATACTTATGATAACACGGGCGGTATTTTGATATTTGACTTACCAGATCTGGTCCAGAAAAAGGGTGGTCATATACGCGTATACAATAATTTGATCGAGAACAATAACCTTTTCAATTTTGCACCGAAGGGGGCTATCGTTGGTAAAGTAATTCCTGGTACAGGCGTAATGGTATTGGCTACCAGTGATGTGCACGTCTATGAAAATACAATCCGTAATAATAAAAGTGTCGCAACCGGAATTGTGAGTTATTTCATTACAGAAGAAGCGATCAATGATAGTCTCTATAATCCCTATACTTCATCAATTCATATTTATAATAACATATATGAACGGTCGCCTGGTCTACCTGCATTGGATTATGAAATCGGCCAGCTTTTAGCTATCAAATACGGACGCAATACGCCGGATATTATCTACGACGGCATGCCTGACCCTGCCCACATCAATGCCGATGGAGTGATTTTACCTGAGTCTAATCTATGTATCCAAAACAACAGTGATGCAAGATTCACCAATATGGACATTGAAAACAATTTTGAGAAGTGGTATTCTCCTTTTTTATCTGATTTTTCTGAAGATTTAACACCCTTTCATTGCGGTATAACTCACCACCCAGTCGCCACATCAAAGTAATGGCAACAATCATGAGCAAAACCATCATCTGGTTTATACTCACATTTTCAGTAGTTTTTTCATCAGCGCCTAATCCACTCAAGTATGCCAAACCAAAATTATCTGACTATGGTTTTTTTAAACATCGTATGGCGGATCATATTCCAGCAGAAGGTGTCATCCCCTATTCCGTTTCTGCACAATTATTTTCCGATTATGCCCTGAAATCGCGTTTTATTGTTTTACCGGAAGGTCAACGGTTACAATACAAATCAGATGGTTCATTTGACTTCCCGCAAGGTTCTGTTTTAATTAAAACGTTTTATTATCCTGCCGATTTTCGCAATCCTAATCAAGAGATCAAGTTGATGGAGACCCGTCTATTAACTCATACACCGGAGGGCTGGATGGGCTTTGCTTACGTATGGAATGAAACACAGACAGAAGCCTTTTTAGAAATCGCTGGAGAGAGATTGCCTGTTTCATTTATTCATTCTGATGGTGAAAAAATTGAATTGGAATACAGTGTTCCGAACTTTAACCAGTGCAAGGGCTGCCACGTGAACCAAAATCAAATGATTCCTATTGGACCAAAGGTACGTTTACTAAATCATGAATTTGAATATCCTGATGGTACAATGAACCAACTGAAAAAATGGAACATCCTGGAGATGATCAATGGGCTGCCCAACTTAAGCACATTGCCCCATACACCGGACTATGATGACCCCTTGGAAGGTTCGATCGCTGAGCGATCCCGAGCATGGATTGATATCAATTGTGCCCATTGTCATAGGCTGGGAGCGCCTGGTGAAACATCTGGGTTATTTTTAAATATTGAAGAAAACGACCCCACCCGATTGGGTATATTCAAGCCACCGGTTGCCGCGGGGCGTGGTTCGGGAAATATGAGATATACAATTGTTCCAGGAAACCCGGAAGAATCGATTATGGTTTACAGAATGGAATCAACTGATCCGGGAATCATGATGCCCGAATTAAGTCGAAAATTAGTCCACAAAGAAGGCGTTAAATTGGTAAAAGAGTGGATCCGAAATATGAAATAATTTTTTGGCTGCGAAGTATACAACGCCACTGCAATAATTAATCTAATTTATCTACTTTTTTATGATCTTTTGGTATCTCGAAATCGGATCGATTAAATGGCATTTTTTTGGCTGACTTTATTTGCCATAGCATTGTAAAACCATCATCGTCATCGTCATCTTTTCTTTCCATTTTATATTTGATCATTCGTCCATCAACAGATTCGAATTCATGACCTTGATTTTTTAGCATCATCTCAGAAAAACTACGTGGAGATTGCTGATTTTTTCCGCCATAGGATACGACTAACTCTGTCTTCATATCCGATACGTATTGAAACAACGTCGTATCGATTGTAAACCATTCTTCAATTAATACTGGACCTTGGTTTCCCATCATCTTTGTTGTGACTTTTTTTGCTTTAAAACCAGCAATTTTTTCAAAATTATCCGATATAGTGCGTTCGAACCCGACATTATCTTCATTGTTTTCATTTGATTCATCTTCTCCACCATTGTCATTGGATTCATCTTCTTCTGAATCATTGCTATCTTGATTCGAATTGCCACCCCCCCTACCGAATGAATTTTCCATACCCTTTAATGTTGGGGTACCATCATTATTCCGTATACCTTCAAAATTTTCCTGAGCATATTCTTCTTCTTTTAGATTATAGATGGTCCGCAATTCTTTTTTACCATCCAGAATTGAACCATATTTTTGATTTCCACCCATGGCCATTCGGATAAAAAAACTACCGACTTCCATTTGGGTTTCCTCTCGGTATAAACCATCGGCTGCATATTTAATGTTCGTCGTTGTGATTTCACCCACATATGGCGCATCCATGAACATAGTTTCTTCAACTACAATCTGATTTGAACCGGACTGTGCAATTAATCCATTAAACAATAAACCAAAAATAATCTGTTTATTTTTCATTGTTATTTTCATATCCTACCAAGGTAAATGATCTAGATCTACATTGCCCCCAGAGATAATTAAACCAACCTTTTTACCATTAAATTTATCTTTATTTTTTAATATGGCACCAAGGGCAATCGAACTGGAAGGCTCAACAATCATTTTTAATCTTTCCCAAATCATCCGCATGGAATCAATAATTTCTTCCTCAGTTACGGTAATAATATCGTCTACCAGGTCTGCAATCACAGGAAATGTCAGTGTGCCAATCTGGGCCCGCAGGCCATCGCATATTGTATTGATTGTTTCATTGGGAACAATTTTTCCCAGTTTGAGCGATCGATACGCATCATCCGCTTCGACCGGTTCTGCACCAAACACTTGAATATTGGCTTTTAATGCTTTCGATGACAATAGCGTGCCGCTTAATAATCCGCCACCACTGACAGGTGAAACAATAGTATCGAGGTCCGGGTAATCTTCGAGCAGTTCCTTCGCGCAGGTCCCCTGCCCGGCCATAATCCGCTCATCATTATACGGATGAACCACAACGGCACCTGTTTTCTCTATTAATTCTTTTAAAACACTCTCCCGGGATTCCTGTTCTGGTTCACACCAAACCACTTCTCCACCATTTCTCTCCACATTATTGACTTTAATCTCCGGCGTATTATTAGGCATCACTACTTTCGTTTTTCCACCCCGACGTGTCACAGCCATAGAAAGGGCTGCACCATGATTTCCAGATGACGTTGTCGCTACACCACGGTTCAGTTCTTCTATTGTCAGTTGTTCAACGGTGTTCGTGGCACCACGGATTTTAAACGAACCTACTTTTTGAAAATTATCGCACTTAAAATAGAGTTCAGCGCCGCTTAATTTATTCAAACTGCTGTTGGTAAACACAGGCGTTCGATGAATAAGAGGGCGGATTCGTTCGTGGGCTGCTTCAATATCTTTCAGTGTTACCATAGGTGAATATAAATTTGACCTGAATTAAAATCATATTCTTTAAAGGAATAAAATGGATACACATTCAAAACTACATATGACCACTGATGAATTTCGTAATCAAGGCTACAAAGTGATCGATTGGATTGCCGACTATTATGAACATATTGAGGACTATCCTGTTCTGTCTCAGGTTCAACCGGGAGACATTCGAGCCGCATTACCGGCCTCTGCTCCCCAAAAAGGGAAACCTTATCAAGATATTCTTGCAGATATGGATAAAATGATGCCGGGAATCACTCATTGGCAGTCACCCAATTTCCATGCTTTTTTTCCCTGTGCAACCAGCGGACCTGCCATTTTAGGAGATCTTATCTCTACCGGTCTGGGAATTCAGGGAATGATCTGGGCCACCAGCCCTGCATGCACCGAAGTGGAAACTCATGTCTTGGATTGGCTCATAGATATGTTGGATTTACCGGAAAAATTTAAATCTACAACCACAGGCGGGGGTGTACTACAGGATACAGCTTCCAGCTCCAGTCTTGTAGCATTGATTGCCGCACGTGAACGTGCATCTAATGGTGATACAAACAAAAACGGGTCAAATGGGCATCTAACGGCCTATACCTCACATCAGTCACACTCTTCCATTGAAAAGGCCGTTAAGATTGCAGGAATGGGCAAAAACAACCTTCGCATAATCAATACGGATGAGACATTTGCAATGCGAACCGATTTATTACGGTCTCAAATCGAACAAGATATTCAGGATGGACTTACACCTGCATTTGTATGTGCTACTGTCGGAACCACTTCCAGCACTGCATTAGATCCTTTGGAAGCAATTGGAAAAATATGTAAGGAATTTGATATTTGGCTCCATGTGGATGCTGCCATGGCCGGGCCTGCAGCACTTTGTCCTGAATATCGCTTCATTCATGAAGGAATCGAATACGCTGACAGTTACACGTTTAATCCTCACAAGTGGATGCTCACAAATTTTGACTGCAGTGTATTTTATGTCGCTGATAGAAAAATGCTTATCGATTCATTATCCATTTTGCCGGAGTACTTGAAAACTAAGGAGACCGAAACTGGTGCTGTGTTTGACTATCGCGATTGGGGCATCCCTCTTGGTAGGCGTTTTCGAGCACTTAAGCTATGGCATGTCATCAATTACTATGGTGTGGAAGGACTCCAGGAATATATGCGTGGCCATGTGGCAAATACCCAGCAATTAAAAATGTGGATTGAAGAGGATGACCGCTTCGAGGTTATGGCTCCTGTGCCGCTAAATCTCATCTGCTTCCGTCATAAAAATGGTGATGCATTTAACGAACGACTGTTGAACGAACTCAATGCCAGTGGTCAAATATATTTAACTCACACCAAGCTAAATGATCAGTATGTGATACGTTTATCAGTCGGACAAGCAACAACGACACTTGCCCACCTTAAGCGATCGTGGGAACTTATTGTAAATACTGCGGAGGGTTTAAATAAAGGTTAGGGCTTTTCAGCCAATTCAACTAATACGCCCCCAGTGCTTTTGGGGTGGATGAAAACTACTTTATATCCTTCCGCACCTGTAGTCGGATTATCTGATAATACTCGTATATTTGATTCTTTAAGTTCATTTATTGCATTATTTATATCATCTACTTCAAAACATACATGATGTATACCTGGGCCGCGATTTTTTAGAAATTTCCCAACAGCGGTATTTTCACCCAAGGCCTCCAAAAGTTCTACCTTTCCGCGCCCAGTATCGTAAATATCTGTGGTTACACCCTGATCTTCAACTGCCTCGGTACCTTTATGTGAAATTTTTAATACATGCTTCCAAAACGGTGCATCCGTATCCAGGCTATTTACCGCCAGGCCGATATGTTCAATTCCAAGTATTTTCATCCTGTTTATATCAAATTTTCTGAATCCGAATTTAAGGATACACCTAATCCTGATCCTCCTGGCAATTTCAAATATCCATCCTCCACCAAAACACCACTGTAAGGATCATTGTTAATTAGCAGATTCCCGTCAAGATCGGCATAATCCACTAACGGCGATAAATGGGCTGCTGCAGTGATGCCAACCGACGACTCAATCATACATCCCAGCATGATCTGCATATCTCGTTCTCGAGCCATTTGGATCATTTTCTGTGCTTCAAATATGCTGCCACATTTCATCAACTTTATGTTAATCCCATCAAAAACACCCTCAATACCTGGAATATCGCCTGAATAGAGGCTGTTTTCATCTGCAATCAGAGGTAGAGGCGATTTGGATCGTAACTCAGCCGTATCCGTTAAATTTGTGGATTTAAAAGGTTGTTCAACGAATTCCACATTCTGGTCTGCCAACCATTTGCACATTTCTATTCCAGTAGAAAGATCCCAACCCTCATTCGCATCGACCCGTATTAATTTGTCTGTATGTTCTCTAATGGCATTCATCATGGCTTTATCTTCAGATAAACCAATACCTAATTTCACCTTTAGAATAGCATAAGGCATGCCCTCATGCACCTTATCCGGTATTAGATCTGGATCACCAATAGAAATCGTATAAGATGTTTTTGGCGCAATAGAGGGATCAGCATCCAAATATTGATATAGCGGCATTGCTTCCATTTGGCACCACCAATCCAGGATCGCCATGGAAAATGCCACCTCTAAAGCCTTTATGCCTTTACACTGAGCCAAGACTATATCTGAAAATGCTACCGGGTCAGACATGCTTTCCGGCAGGGAAATGCCCGACTTTAGTACATTTAAAATATCATCAGTAAATTCATCATAACGGCCCGATGGCGCTGCCTCTCCGCGACCAGTGATACCTTCCCCCTCGAGGTAGATGTATACAATGTCATAATGCGCATGGGTACTACGGGATATCCCAAAAGGGTGCGTACAATGAATTCGGTACGTGGTAAAAGAAAGTTTCATCAACGCATTTTAGTACAGCGCATTGAACAGCAGTTTAAATGTATTTCTTGGCTGACCGCGAAACTGAGGTCGAAATCCAATTAAAATAACACTTCCTTCCCCAACTTTGACTTCGGCCATTGCAATTTTTCCTCCAATGTGCTTCTTTTCGCCCATCGCCCACCCACTCAGTAAAATATTATCTTTTGCGTAACGGGCTAAAACAGTAACCGGTTGGTCAGGCGGCCTTTTGATATTTTCCTTACCGCCTTCACCTTTTTCCCGCAATTTCACTATATCAAACGCACGGCTACGGACAAAATAGGCGACCGCATTTTTTTGCATCCCAAAAGTGTATTCACTATCAGTTTCTACATTGATTCTCACTAAAGAACCCGGAATAAAGAAACTACTAGAAGGAGTTGATGCGACAACATTTCTAACCGGCAGTCCAAACTGCTGAATTAGAAAATCACTTGCCTGGTCAAGCGCAATGACCCTGCCCCCATTTTCTACATATTGCTTTAAGGCCAATGTACCTTCAGGACCTATTCCTCCAGTGTATCCTTCCGGCATGGTATTGGGCATGTGGCCGTTTAGAATACCATTTCCGCTCTGTGATGGTAAAATGATCGCACTGTATTGGCTCAAGTCTCTTGAAAGCAGATCTTTATTGTGAAGCGTATCTAATGGAAATTGATACTGTTCTAGAACCCAACGTGTCCATCCTTCATCCATATTGGCCTGCCATGATTTGTAAATGCCGACCTTTGAAAAATTGATCTTAGTTCCACTTATTGAATGATCTTTTGAAGAAGTTTTAAATGATATGTTATACGATTCTGCCAATTCCTTTAACTTTGATTTTTCAGACTGACTATTTCCCTTTAAGAAATAGGTTCCATCTTTCATCAAATAAACTTGCGATCCTGCAGATAATAGTTCGTTCAGTGCAATAAAGGCTGCATTGGTATTATGGGAAAACGTATATCCTTTTTTCGATTTACCTGATACAACTCCAGATGGCATTTTGACTGATAATTCATTTACTGAATTGGTAGTGGCTTTAAATGGTTTAGCCACTTTATGAACCCTAATTCCCATTTGAAGCGGAAGTGTCCATCCTGCTAGATCATAAGGTACTTTTGGTTTACCACTGGCATCTTTCAGTTCAGGATAATTTTGTGGTTCCATCATATCAAGAAGATGCGGACGAAAAGCCTGTGATGCGTAAATGAAATATGTTCCTTTTTCATATCTTTTGCCATCGGCATTAAACGTTTTGGTGGATTGCTCTATTTCAATGCCGCTCATTCGCAGCACACTTAAAAATTTTCCTGTTTCGTATACATCCCACTGATCATTGGGTACGATATATGCAAATGGCCCTCCTTTTTCACCTGCATCTATTGCATCCCTGCCCATACGATAAATATCATATAACCATTTTTCTCTTAGATCAGCTGCAATATTCATCACTCCCATGGATGCGGTTAACATATAGTCAACTGCGTCTCTGAAATGAGATTCGCCCCCTTCCCACGGTAGCGGTAAAAATATATCAGTACCAGTATTGACCATACCGCTTCTTCGACTTCCAATTGTCTTGGGTATAGAATCTGGGTCATAGAATCTGGGTGTTGGAGTTGAGTGGCTGGTCTCCGTTAGTATTCCAATTTGATTATGGTAGTAAGGAGCAGTACGCATTCCACCATTCCACCACATACTATACTGGAAATCTGAGACAACACCGCCCATTTTTTTCATGGCAAAACGATTGGCCATGGCTGTACCAACCAAATTCACACCCGTTGTTACACCCGGATGAATGTTCGGATTCACAGGATCAGAAAAAGGTGGTAAAAAAATTCTGGCCCATGCCGGTCCAGTTTGATGGTGATTGTACACGATTTGAGGATACCATTCATTGTATAATTTGTAGGAGACAGCCTGCGATTCAAGCATATTATTCATGAACCAGTCACGATTGTTGTCGTGCCCCACGTATTTCTGATACAGAACAGGGGGGCCCGTTGTTTCATAAGGCGTTCCAAGGTTTTTTCTATACCAATCCACAACTATTTCCATCCCATCAGGATTGATTACAGTCATCAATAGCACAATTACATTTTCACGTATTTTCTGCATTTCATCTGTTTCTTCTGTCGCAATCTTATACGCTAATTCTGCTGTCATTTGACCGTGAGCTCTCTCCGTAGCATGCATACCACCATCAATCCAAAGAATGGCTTTCCCATTTTTAGAATGCTTTTTGGCAGTGGCATCATCTATTCTGGCGAGTGCCAACTCACCGCTGATTTTTTTCCACTTGTCCAATTGTGATAAATTTTCTGGTGAGGATATATAAAGTAAAACCATTGGCCGGCCTTCAGACGACTTACCAATTTCTTCCAGCAATACTCGATCAGAATTTTTAGCGAGTTGGCGGTGAAAAGTGAGCATCTGGGAATAATCAGCTAATTTGTAATCTGCCCCTACTTTAAAGCCAAATATCGCTTCGGGTGACTTTGGCTGTCCAGTTAATATGACAGAACTCATCAATAATAAAAGTATTCTCATCATCAATCTATCCTTATTTAAAATGTTTATTTGGTATCAGTTTAATTTTTTCTGAAGTGACCGATTCAACTTTTTCTCGACTATAAAACAGAGGGAAAAAACCATCACTGGCCCATTCTTCGAATAGGTTATTGTAATAACGACTATTTGGGTTACCGCTTTGGCCTGGATTGTTCATGCCAAGTGTTCGGTCCCAGTCTTCAGTATCTACTAAAATTCTAAAGGAAGCACCAGAATACTGATTGTTATATCCGCCTGTATTATTTACTGTAAAACCATCTCCACCCCTGGGAAGTGGCCCTACATTTAATTTTGCTGCAATATCTGGTTTTACAACTGTGCTCAATTGATGCCACAACATAATATGTTTATAATCAATCTGACCATACACCCAGTTACTCAGCTTGTCACCGTAGGATTCAGATAAGCTATTTACGGCTGCTTCAAGTGTTGCTAAAAGAAAATCATCCCTTCCTTTGATCGGGTTCATTCCAAAATGGCCATCTGGAGAAAGGATCCAGTCGATAGTACGTTTCATAGGTAAGGAACGAAATAAAGATTGGGCATCCTCAGAAACGTATAAATTGCGAATCTCTTTTTGGATCTCTTTCTGCCAGGCTTCATAAATCCCCGCTGCAATGGAGTTGGGATCCATGCGATAATCCCAATCCAATAGTATTTTTCGAGCTTTTTCTACCTGTTCATTATTGGATGGATGTCCATTTAATAATGGCACAAATGTCCGAGCAGGATTTGACAAATAATCGGTTTGGAGTTTGGCCATATCCTGCATAGTAAATTGATTATTCTTTCCTAATACTTCATTTACTCGTGACCATCGAGAAGGATCACTCCACTCCCAACCTACAGCATTGCGGTGAGGATAATTCTGAGGTGTAAGGTTACTGTTGGCCGTTCCAAAAAAACCATTATCTGGGTTCAAGATATGAGGTTTTTTCTTTATTTCTAAATAACTTGACCATTCATATCTGCCATCGCCAGGGATGGGTACCAAACCGCTCCAATTTTTTCTGATTGGTGCAATCCCAACAGATTGCCATCCAATATTTCCTTTTCGATCTGCCCAGACCATATTTTCGCCTGGTATATGACTATAATTACAGGCTTCGCGGAATTCTTCCCAGGTTTTCGCCTGATCCATACGCAGGCTGGCTAAATAAGGAGAACCGCCAATTTCCATCCACGCAGATCGTACCGCATATGCGATATTATTTCCCTTATCTTCATATACTACGGGTCCGTGTCGGGTATATTTAAGATCAACAACCTGATTATCATCATTCTTGATTATTATTGTATCTACAATAATATCCATATCTGTCCAGCGGTTTTTATATCGATACTTATTGGGATTATTTGGATTGGTTTCATACACGTATAGGTCTTCTCCATCTGTACGGAAAACAGTCAGTCCCCAGGCACCGTAACCGTTATGACCTATAGAGATTCCTGGAATCTCCGGTTCTCCACCACCAATGACATTCCACCCTGGGCCAACTAAATGAGCCATATATCTTAGCGAAGGCACTGCCTGTACGCGATGAGGATCATTGGCCATCATAGGATATTCGCTGGCTGTGCGACTGCCATGTATAACCCAGTTATTACTGCCGATACTTTCTAGATCCTGTAGATCTATAGCAGAAAATTTCAAATTTGATTCTATTGCAGAAGATTTTATAGATGCGCGATATTTTGGCAGCACATCTTCCCGAGTCCATTTTACAGAAGTTCTAAATGCATTATATAGTTCAAGAATATCATTACTTAAGTGATCTCCGTTGATTTTCGGATCTAAGCTAATATCCGGTTCTCCCCAAGGGTGAAACCAATTTAGAGATCTGGTTGTAGATTCTCCCAAAGCATGAACTTGCCGTCCATATCTAAGTTCAGCCCCAATGTTTCCTAGCAGACCCTGGTGACGAGATATTACTACAGCAGGAGTCCAAAATTGCGGTTTGATCCCTAACATTTTGAATTCTATCGGTAGAATTTCAGGATTATTTTGAGTATAACTAATGTATGCATTTACCCCATCTGTAAATGCCGAAATGATTATTTCGCCCTGAGGATGATAATATTTCATTTCTTTTTTTATATCCTTCCGAAACATGAACAGGCGAGTACCTAAGTCGCGTTTGAGATCTCGTTTACCAGTGATCTCGGAAACTGTACCAGTGGCTTGACGACGCCAAACTTCAAACTGGAAGAGGCGATCGCGTGCGGCATAAAATCCTTGGGCAAAAAACAGATCTTTCTCTGTTTGAGCATATATGTGTGGAACACCCCAATGATCCACAAGAATCTCGACTGACTTATCTAATCCGGCCAATAGGTATTGATCTTCATCGCCGTTAGGTTTAGCATTAACCCAAGCTAGGGCAAATAAGAAATAAAATATAAGCTTCATTCAACCTTCAAAAGAAAAAGTCTAATAAAAATATACACCGAACCTATCCTTAATACATTTATTTGTTTGGTGAGGCCGCACTGCCCTCCCAGTCTGGATCGGCTACACCTGTCCAACTTCCATTTGTCTCATTTTTGATTACAGCATGCACACGTCCGAAACTACCTGGTCTTCTCTGGACACTTACTTCATGGCCCAATTGTGCAAAATATGCACTATCTGCACCTGACCATCCTCCATTGGATGTAAACTCTATAGCAACTCCATTTTCAATTGGTTGTACTCTGGGTAGAGCGATTGCTTTTTCCAATGTATTTCCCTGATCAATTATACGGCTGATTACAGCTACAATTGATGAAGGTATTCTAGAGCCGCCGGCTGCACCCAAGGCTATAAATGGTTTATTATCTTTTGTAACCAGTATAGGTGAAATATGAGACGCGGCTCGATATCCTGCCTTTACTTCTCCAAGATACCCCCCTAGCGTTTGTGCATAAATAAATCCCAGTCCTGGAGTTGCCACTTTAGATCCCATAGTTGTCCCCACTGTTTGCGTGAGTGCTACAACCATACCGTTTCTATCTACAACGGTTAAATGCGTTGTATGTCCCATGGGTACAGTCCACGATTCAGGCAGATTCTTCCAGTTCAATTTGACTGCTGTATCGTTATGTATTTCAGATGCACGTTTTTGAGCCCACTGTTTTGATGTGAGTCTATCCGCATCCTCCAGTGTATGTTGTTTTTTTCGATCAAGATATGCCGCTTTAATGGCATGATAAACCGACTCACCCCATTTTTGATTATCGGTATAATCATCCGATATTGTTTCTAATACCTGAAGTGCTTCAATTGTAATGGCGCCGTATGCCGGCATCCAGAGACCTTTTAAGCCATATCCACGATAGCTTCCAGTCACAATATGAGAATCTTCTGCCTTATAATTTTTCAAAGATTCCAAGGTGAGCACCCCGCCATTGGCTTGATTGTCTTCCACAATTTTTTCTGCAATCCAACCGCTATAAAATACTTCTGCGCCTTCATCTGCAATGGCCTGCAATACACGGCCTAGGTCTTTTTGGACTACCCAATCACCTGCATTTCTTGAAGAACCATCCTCATTTAGAAAATAATGCCTTGATCCTGCAAATTCCTTTAGCTGTTCATGAACAAATTGCTGCCTCATCGCTTCACCACGAATCAGTTCATGTCCATTATTTGCCAATCGTATGGCAGGTGTCATCACCTGTTTCAAAGGTAGTGAACCATGCTCAGATAATGCTTTAGTATATCCCCTTACTACGCCGGGCACACCGATACTGGGATAACCGTAGCGTTTTTTTGGTGCATTTTCGAAATCGTAGGTCGATGGCGCCTGGGTGGTACCGTCGATACCAATAACTTCACCGTCCGGCTTCCCGATTAAAATCTGTGTACGACCGCCAATACCACTCATGCTGGGTTCTACTACCGCTAGGGCAAAGGCTGCAGCAACTGCCGCATCTACGGCGTTCCCTCCCGCTGCCAGCATTTCCACTCCTGCCTTGGTTGCCAATGGATGGGCTGTAGCAACAGTACCATCATTGGAGTTACTAACCTTATGGGAGGATTCCGGATAGATCCCTCCTGGTTTTTGCGGTAAACCGCTGCATCCGAGAAAAAATGAAAATGAAAAAATAAATGTTCGTTTCATTAGTTTAACTCTCTTTTAATGGCATCAATTAAACCCAAATTTCCAAATCGAACCAAATCAGTAGTCGCCATATTATATTTTTCTTCGGATTCATTTATTTTGGCCATTGCCTCTGTTTTTGATAATGCAACCGTAAGCAGGTTGATACCAATGAATTTTGACTTTTTAAAATTTTTCATTAAATCCAAGTGAAGTTGCATGACTTCCCCCACAGTTGAAATAGGATAATCCGTAACATCTTCTTCCCTGGCAGGATCATGCGTCATTAACATATAATCCGGCATAGCACCATGCATTAAACCCAAGGTGACCCCCGCATAATACTGATTGGTAATTGAACCCTGTCCTTCAACAATTATTATATCTGCACCATCGGATGCATTATCAATCTCATGTTCGATTTCGCCAGCCATAAAATCCGCCACGACAGCATCAACTGGAACGCCATTACCACTGAGCAAAATTCCCGTTTGGCCGGTACCAATGAAACGCGCCTCACAGCCTTGTGCTTTTAAACGCTGGGTGATTTCCCAACCAGTGGTCATTTTTCCTGTGTCGCAATCAGTTCCAACAATTAACAGAACAGGAATTTCACGGGTTTGCCATGTTCCTTTTGAAAAACGTGGTGGTTTTGGAGGCCGCCTTAAATCAGTCAAAGAAACACCATGTTTTTCTGCTAATTCGAATAATTGTTTATCATCATTTAAAAATTGGTGCATTCCGCTTATAATATCACACCCATATTCAATGGCTTGAATTACTTCCTGTCTATATTCAGGACTGATAAAGCCACCCTGGGAGGCATTGCCAATTACTAAAGTGTCTGGTTGATATTGTTTGGAGGCATTAAAGTTTTCAATTACTGGAATATCACCGCCATACCCCAATTCTGAATCGGATGTTTTTCCCACTTTGCTTCGGTCAATTACAGCGATGACTTCATCTGGACGGTATCGAATAAGCATATTCCCAGTTTTATTTTTGATATAATTAAAGGCACCGTGGCACAATATTGCGATTTTTTTATTTTGTTGGTTCATGCGAAGTCAGGATCTGTCACTAGTTTGCATTTAATTTATTCTGTAAATAATTATTATTTTGAGGGTCCGCAAAAGAAATTAAATTAAAATTTTGATAAATTTTTCACACTTTAAACATTTTCAAAGATTCATAACCATTTTCGGCGTATTTCTGCTGGTCGGTTGTTCTGATAAAAACGAGTCTTTAGAAGAAGAAAATTTAGATAGTTCAATACTGGTTCCTCCGGGCATAAGCAAGTTTGAATTTAAAGAATATGAGTATCTTTCAGACAAAGCAATTGACGTTTATACTTTTCTTCCAGATTCGACAAAAAAGGATATACCCGTATTATTCGTCATGCACGGAGCCAATCGCGATGCGAGAAATTATTGCATTGAATGGGTTGAGCCATCCCGTGAATACAATTTCCTTGTTGTTTGTCCAGAAATTGATGAACATCAGTTTCCTGGCTCTGCGGGATATAATTTAGGCGGAATGTATGACGGAGATAATTTAATTGATTCTACACGCTGGACATTTGCCCTAATTGAACCAATCTTCGAATATTTAAAAAAGGAGGGTGCAACAACTGTTGATCATTACGGAATTTATGGCCACTCTGCCGGTTCCCAATTTGTTCACCGTTTCGCCCTTTATACCCAACCAATTCACGCATCTGTATTTATCGCTGCCAATGCCGGATGGTATAACATGATCGATTTCAATGAAAATTTTCCCTATGGGTTTAAAAATTCTCCAATGACAATAAATAGTCTAAAGGAGAAATTCAGCATGGATTTGTTTATTGTTATTGGAGAAGAGGATACAGACCCTAATGCTTCGTCTTTAAGAAAAACGGAAGAAGCAATGCGACAAGGAAATCACCGATTTGAGCGTGGAAATAATTTTTTTAACACAGCCAAGAAAATGGCTGATTCATTGGAAGTTAATTTCAACTGGAAATTGGAAACGGTACCGGGTATTGGTCATTCCAATTTTGATATGGCACCAACCGCAGGTAAAATATTCAATACTAAATTGAAAAACTAACGCTTCAAGCTACGGTTTAAATGCAATTGATAATATTCTTCGACCGCTGTTGTAAGTGCACTGGAAAATTTTGACCAGGTAGCCTGGTTCTCGCGAATCCCTGGTTTGGGCGCTTCAATCTGAATGGCGCTAATGCTTCCTCCATCCCGCGAGCCGTGTCGGACTGTATTATATCCCCCATTAAAATAACGTGAACCTGCAGGACCTGTATCCTTTGCGCTAGGAACACAAGCATATCCCAAACTGTCTAATAATGTGCCTATACTGGTCTTCCCTCTCAATAAATCAATAAAAGTATATGAGGAAGAATCTGCAAGGGCTCTTATACTCGACTTATTTTTATATGAAACCGTATTCAAAACTTCATCATTCTGATCCAGTTCACTTCCCCTTATAAGGTATCCCAACCAGATGCGTAAATCATAATAACCGTCTGGATTTTCCCCATGACCATGCATATCCAAAAACAAACCGCTGCCAAAATTGCTTGAAATCTGTTTTTTTGCATTTTCAATGTAATGGTGGTATTCCTGCCAGGCCCGTAGCGCATATTTATCATCTTGGGCGGCTTCAACACTATCCCGGTTTGGATCCAGTTTTATTCGTTTCAACTGAGATAAAATAACATGCGGTTTGGCACCAAAACGAGCCGTTATACTATCCATCAGAACTTTTGTCAGTTGATATGTATTCGCATCGGTTACTTTCATCTGGGACCTTCCATCCTCCATGAGGAGCTGAAAGTATAATCGGTAAATTACCGGCATGGTATTCCACATAACTTTCTCTACCATAATATATTGAACCAGGAGAATATGGTCCATCATGACCAAGAGCAGGGAATGTATCCTGCTTTGTAGTGTCAACAGGTGGCAGTATCTCGTTTTCATCTGGTTTATCGGCATTTTCTTCACATCCTGTGACAATGAGAAAAACCAGGACAATACAATAATACAGCCAATATCTAAATCGAGTTACAATCTTCATGTTTATTTCATTGAATCTATATATAGACAGATTAGTAATAGCTTCTCAAATGAAATGGCTATTATAGTGCATTTTATAATGATTTATGTTATGATTGATTTAAGGCTGTTTGGATAAAGTCTGTCCAGGTTTGATCTGGATTCCATTCTGGAAACATGACACCTTTAGCATGCTTTTCATCCAAACCAAGGCGAAGAATATAATAGAGGTACATAAAGGCGGACACACGATAGTTTTTTGCACAATGCACGAATGTTTTTTGTCCTTTTATTCTATCCATTAAATCAAAAAACTGATCCAATTGATATTGCTGCGGATTTTCCCAAACAACCGGTATATGGTGATATTCCAAGCCATAACCAGTTAGAATATCCTCTTCTTCTGGGATGGCGCCATCGGAGTCATCCATGGCAATATTAACCACAGTCTCAAACCCTTTTTCAGATAATAATTCTAATTCTGAACGTGTCGGCTGCCCAGCGGTAGATATGGTATCGCTCACTTTGCGGTAATTGATGATGTGTTCCAATCGCATGATTAATCAGCCGTAGATAAATTATCCCATAATGCTTGAAGACGAAGAAATCGATCCCGATGCGTTTTGGTCGGCGGAAAAAATGAGCCCTGCCTTACGCCGCCCCCCTTTAATTCACTAGCCAAGCGTGTCGCCCCAGTCCGAATTGTGTTTACCTGTTTCTGCTGGTCTTTGACGTTTTTTAGCTTCTCATCATCTTTATCGAGTATTTCTTCTAATTCCTTAATTTTAATTTTCAGCTTTTCATTCATGGCATGTGCATTTTCATAAATGACCATAAGTTCAACCAGAAATTTTTCCTGCTGACGATAATCACCAACTTTTAAATTCAATTTTGGATCTGGATTGACACGAATCGTCTGCGTACTGGTCTCATTACCGGCGGCAACCGTGACTGAATAAAGCCCTGGTGACACGGAAGGACCTTGTGGATCTAAAGTATGAGCAGGTTTAGGTAAAATATCTTCCGGTTTAGGCTTTTGCAAACCTTCCGTTTTGGATTCATTTTGTTGTGATGATGGTGGCGGATATTTCAAATCCCAGACCAACCGCTGAATAGAACCATTCACAACTGGTTGCCGATAAGTGCGGATAACTTGATTTTTTCTACGCTTGACTGTGATGGTGACCGAATCCACATCTGAATTAACAAGATAACTGATAATTGCACCATAAGGAGGATTTTCCCCTGCCCACTCTTCCTGAGCACGATAGGATGTGTCTTTCCAATAGTGAAACAGGGTTGCAGACCTTACGGAAAAAACATGGACGGATTTATTATAAACTGTAGACCATTCTGCCAGTGGAGATGTATCATCCAAAACCCAAAAACTTCTTCCATGAGTTCCTAAAACTAAATCTTTCTCTCGCGGATGAATCAACAAATCATCATACAGTGTGGTTGGCAGATTGGATTTGAATTTTGTCCAATCCGATCCGGCATTTACCGAAAGATACACCGCATGTTCCGTACCCAGAAATAATACATCCGGATTATCAGGGTGTTCAGCAATCACATTCACCGAACCGGATGGAAGCCCCCTGGTCAGAGGTACCCAAGTCTTACCATAATCATCTGTTCGATACACATAGGGTCTCCAATCACCTTCCCGGTGTCGGTCGAACGTGACATAAGCGGAACCACGGTTTCGTATCGATGAAAGAACACGACTCACATAAGAACTTGTTGGAACGCCTGTGATATTTCTACTGACTTCTTCCCATTTTTTACCACCATCTTTTGAAACTTGGATATTGCCGTCATCTGTGCCAATCCATATGATCCGATGCCATAAAGGTGATTCAGAAATGGAAATAATTTCACCATAAGATGAAGTACCATCATTTTTTGATAACTTTATATCGGCACCTAATACACCCATGATTGTTAATGAATCGCGATTAGTGTTGCTCGAAAGATCTTCAGTCCGTTCCCAAGAATCACCACCGTTATCACTAATAAATAATCGATTTCCCCCCAGAAATATTTTTTTAGAACTATGTTTTGAAATCGCTAGCGGTGTCACCCAGTCAAAACGATATTTTTCTTTGGAATCACTTGGAAAAGGTTTTAGCCCCTGCATATTTCCTGTTTTACGATCCACACGAATTATATTCCCATTTTGAGATGCATTGTATAGCATGGATGACTCCGGATCCGGTTGTTGATACATGCCATCACCAAATCCAACCTGTTTCCAATCATCGGCTAAAATACCGAGCCAATGTCGCGTTGCACTTGGTCCCATCCATGAATGATTATCCTGCATTCCGCCGTAAATATTGTATGGCACTTCCATATCCGCACCAATGCCATAGAATTGCCCAATAGGAATATTATTCAGGCGATTATACGCCATACCTCCATCCCAGCTTTCATGGAGTCCTGCATCACCCGCTAAAAAAAAGTGATTTGAATTGTTTGGGTTGATCCACAATGTATGATGGTCGCTATGCACTCCGACATCATAGGTAGGGCGGGTTGGCATCTGGTAAAATGTCTTACCTGCATCTTTTGTTCGGTAAAATTCAGTAGCGAGCATGTATACAATATCATCATTATTGGGATCGACAAAGATGTGGCTGTAATACATGGGTCGTGGATTTAATTTATTGACACGTTTCCAAGTCCTACCCCCGTTACTACTGCGATAAAAGCCGCTTGAGTCGGCGTGTTCTATTGTTGCATAAATAATATTGGGCCTGGTTTTTGATGCTGCCAGTCCGATCCTTCCTTTATCTCCAGGAGGTAGGCCGCCGGTTAGTTCATTCCATATTTTACCGCCATCGGTGGTTTTATAAATACCGCTGCCGGGCCCTCCCCCATTGAAGCCCCATGCCTTACGCATACGTTGATAGGTTGCTGCATATAAAATATTAGGATTGCTTTTATCCATTGCTAGGTCTACTACGCCAGTCATTTCATCGATATAAAGCACTTTTTTCCAATTTTTTCCACCATTGGTTGTTTGATATACACCTCTTTCTTTAGATGAATTCCAAAGATTTCCTAAAGCAGCCACGAATACAATATTAGGATTTTGAGGATGGATAATAACACGGGCAATGTGATAGGTTTTTTCTAATCCGATCGAACGCCATGTCTCACCCTGGTCTTCGGATTTATACACACCGTTTCCCCATGATGTGCTTTGACGATTCTGCTGTTCACCGCTGCCAGCATAAATTACATCTGGGTTGGATAGCGAAATGGCCATATCGCCAAACGTTGAAACCGCCTGGTCATCGAACACAGGTTTCCAGGTTGTCCCTTTATTAGTGGACTTCCATATACCACCGGAAGCAGAGGCGATAAATACCGTCGCTGGATCATTGGGCAGTACTTCGATATCATGTATCCTCCCACCAGCAACAGAAGGACCAATATTACGAAAAGTTAATTGATCAAGTTGATTGGTCGTGATCGATTGTCCAAGGAGAGAAAGAAAAGGAATGAATATTAATAATGTCTTTTTCATAATTAGCCTGAGTTATTATGATGAAAAATAAAAAGCCTCCATCGATAAATGGAGGCTTTTATATCACTGCGCGCGTTTAGTTATTTCTATAACAAATTACTTATTCACCTCTGTTTTGGCATATAAACCAGGATCGGTAGGTGCATTCTGATTAGATAATAGTTCAACTTCAGCCCATTGAATACGCTCAACGTGCTGAGTGGCTCCCACCGTATTTAATGGAAAAGGAGGGATTAGAGCTGTTTCACCTGCACCACGAAGACGGCGATGATCATTAAATGGCATGTATGAACCAAATCCGGACACATAGCGTTCTTCTATGATTTCACGAAGTAGTGCATCTTTTTTACTCAAACCATCTGCATTCTCCATTCCACCTGATTCAAAATCTTTACTCTTATAGGGGTCATACATATAGTCTGCAGCCACATCAAAAGTGGCATTAAGGCGTCCACCACCGGCAAGCCATGCCCTGTATTCGTTCAGTGCCGACAGCCCTGCTGCGAACCCGGATCTTGCTGATGCTTCTGCCTTGATTAATTGATTTTCGCTATAGGTAGCAATGGGTTGTGGCTCATACTGTGAAATTACACCTTTATTCCCACTGCCAGTACTTTCATCAATTGTATAATACCCATGTCTCGCTGTTTCATTGGTTTTAGTATTGCCGCGATATTTGGCATTTGAAGAATCTAGTATGGCCAATAGGAAACTTCCATCATTTCCAAGGTCGCCGGTACGGGAACCTTCCAAAATGGTATAAAACAGGTTTTTATCACCTGCATTTATGGCAGCATCACCACGGGGTATATACAACATATCACCCGCTGAAGAAGAGATTCCATTCCCCGCTGCAGCTAAAGCGCCAGCATAATCCTTTTGGACCAGAGCATACCGTGCTTTCAGTGTGTAGGCAGCCGCGATCCACTTATCTTTATCTCCATTAAAATAAATATCGAAAGATTCTGCGCGAGTCGTTGCTGAACCTAAATCAGAGATTGCACCATCAAGCAAGGCTGACAATGCAGCCAATACAGCTTTTTGGGTATCAAATTTGGGGTCATCTACAGTACCGCCAATTTCTGAATAGGGAACGTCACCCGTCAATATTGCCAGAGTCCCAATCGCATTGGCTTCTACAACTTTTGATATTCCAACCAATAGTTTATCATCAGCCGCAGCAGTCTGAATATGCCTTGCATTAGTTATTACACCAATATAGGCACTATTCCATTCTCCATTGGTTTCAACCTGTGAGAGTGCATATCCATAAATATTGGAATACAACGATGTATACCCAATCAACTGTCCGGAGTACATTCCGCATATACGATTTATGTGAGATACTTGTACAATGACATTCGCAAGCTGTGCACCATTGAGAAATAGTCTTGGTTCAACATCAGCCAGTGTGATTTCATTGGGATTATTATTGATCGATTCATCTACATCACAACCTGTTGTTAAAAGCGCAATTGCAGTTAGCGGAACAATAATTTTCTTCATTGTTTTTAAACCTTTAATTGTTGTTTTCATTATTATATCCTCCGCTTAGAAGTTAGCCGAAACAGAGAATAAAAATGACTTGGTGACTGGATTAGAAAAATATTCTAATCCAGAACCAGTCTGGATACCACCCACATTCACACCGGGGTCAACACCCACCAGGTCCTTATACCAAGCGAATAGGTTGCGACCAGTAGCTGTAAATACAAGGTTACTTAAGCCCGTCATATCCGTTATCGCATCTGATTTCATAAAATAAGAAAGTGATAACTCTCTTAGACGTGAATAGGTCGCATCTTTAATTGAAAAGTTGTACGCCTGGTTATCTCCAAATCCACCGCCAATTCCATGGCGAAACCATGCTTCGTCT
>JYMV01031741.1_pt1 | contig 23846 bp, 17 predicted proteins | sample 338911 | NCBI WGS metagenome assembly JYMV01 (sample SAMN03354496, study PRJNA234377) | hydrothermal vent metagenome | biome: Deep sea; feature: Hydrothermal plumes at the Eastern Lau Spreading Center, Western Pacific Ocean; material: Seawater | place: Tonga | collected 2009 | depth 2000 m m
GCGAGTGTGTCGGGAAGTTTTTTGTGCCCAATTTCGGTTTTTCGTTATCGTAAAAAAAATCAGAACGTGAGGCGATGCCTCATCGAGAGGATTGGGCGCCCTCCCCCACCTCGAGCTTCGCTCGGCTGGGTTCGACCACCCGCCCTCTCGCGCTTTGCGACGTTCTGATTTTTTTGGGAGAGACTTGAAATTATCGGGCACAAAAAAACCGCGCTGGTGCGCGGTTATTTTGCTTTTGTTGTAGCCCGTAGGGGATTCGAACCCCTGCTACCAGGATGAAAACCTGGCGTCCTAACCCCTAGACGAACGGGCCATAGAGGAGCGCAAAGATAGTTATACTTTCTATTATCACAAGCGCCTCACTGAAAATAAATTTTGATCAATATGCTTTAGCGAAAAGGACTCGACGAGGGCTCGGATTACCAGTCTTTACACAGATTCCTGGAGTGAGGTCACCATCGAAAGGGAGACAACGGATGGACGCTTTCGTGTCTTGAGAGATCCAGTCTTCCGTTTTCTCGCTTCCGTCCCAATGAGCCATCACGAACTTTTCGGCTTTAATAGCGGCTTTGAATTCTGACCACGTGTCGACTTCGACAGTGTTTTCTTTAAGTCGAGATTGAGCTGTAGACAGGAGATCGGATTGGATAGTGTCGAGGAGAGTGCGGACGTGAGTCGAGATTCCTTCGAGAGGCTCGAACGATTTCGTGCGGGTATCTCGGCGTGCGAGCTCGCAAGAGCCTTTTTCTAGGTCACGTGGTCCGATAGCGAGACGGAGGGGAACTCCCTTAAGCTCGTATTCGGCAAATTTCCATCCTGAACGCTTCGAGTCGTCGGCGTCGAGCTTTACTCGGATGCCGGCATCGCGAAGCTCGGATTCAATCTCGCGACACTTAGAAACGATATCGTCCATTTGATCCTGCCCTTTGTAGATAGGTACGATTACTACTTCAATCGGAGCGAGCTTAGGAGGCAGTACGAGACCTGCATCGTCGGAGTGCGTCATAACGAGGGCTCCCATTAGGCGGGTAGAGACTCCCCACGAAGTAGCCCAAACCAGTTCTTGCTTTCCTTCCTTGGTAGCGAACTTTACGTCGAATGCTTTAGCGAAGTTTTGGCCTAAAAAGTGAGACGTACCAGCTTGAAGGGCCTTACCATCCTGCATTCTAGCCTCAATACACAAGGTGTCGAGGGCGCCTGCGAAACGCTCAGACTCCGTTTTAGAACCTTTTATAACGGGCATAGCCATCCACTCTTCGGCGAAGTCTGCATACACCTCCAGCATGCGACTTGTTTCTTCCTCAGCCTCCGTTTTAGTCGCGTGAGCAGTGTGCCCCTCCTGCCATAAAAACTCAGTAGTTCTTAAGAATAGCCTTGTACGCATCTCCCAACGGACAACATTCGCCCATTGGTTTATTAGAAGGGGAAGGTCGCGATAGCTTTGTATCCACTTCCTGTATGTATTCCAAATAATAGTCTCAGACGTAGGACGGATGATGAGCTCCTCCTCTAATTTCGCATCCGGATCCACAATCAACCCACCCCCATTCGGGTCATTCTTCAAGCGGTAGTGAGTAACCACAGCACATTCCTTCGCGAAACCCTCAACGTGAGCTGCCTCTTTACTTAGGTAGCTTTTCGGGATTAGAAGAGGGAAATAAGCATTCATATGGCCCGTCTCTTTGAACTTCTTGTCGAGGACATCCTTCATCCTCTCCCAAATAGCATAGCCATATGGTTTTATAACCATGCACCCCTTTACATCAGAGTGTTGGGCAAGGTCAGCATCGACAACTATTTCGTTATACCATTTGCTGTAATCTTCGCTTCTGGAGGTTAGCTTCTTCGCCATTTCGTTTTTGGTACGATTTGTGTAATTACGAATGCGTGATGCTATTCGCATTGCGAAAGTACGAATTTGATTACCTTGCTAATATATAAAGCTCATGGATTTAATTACACATTTATACAAAAGCCCCCTCCTCCTTCTCATAGTGGGTGTTTTAGCGGGTTGTGGTATTAGCCCAAACCTCTCTTCTTCTCTCGAATCTGACGAATTATACCTCTCTTCTACTGAAGAGTTTATTACAGACGCTGATTATTTGGCCTTTGCATCAAAAGATCTCGAGGACATCGAATCTGACTATTACTATGAAGACGACTCATACGATAACAGATACAACAACAGTTATAACAGAAATTTCAATCAATTCGGGGGGTTAGGACTTAGTTCTTATTTCTCTCCATACGGTGCAGGGAATTACGGAGGATACGGAAACAATTACGGCGGATACGGAAACAATTACGGAGGATACGGAAACAATTACGGTTGCTACAACCCATACGGATACGGAAACAATTACGGAGGATACGGAAACAACTACGGAGGATACGGAAATAATTACGGAGGATACGGAAACAATTACGGTTGCAACAATCCATACGGATACGGAGGCTATGGCACTAATTATAATAGCTATAACGGTTACGGCAATAATGGCGGATTCGGTTGGTTCGGAGGAAGCGACAACTACAATTCTAGCTCAGTGTTAGTGAGGCCTAGAACGCCTCTATTGACGAACACACTCACGAATAGTAATTATTCTGGGGGTAGGCTTTTAACGAATCGCAATCAGGCCGGGAATACTCAAAACGGTACTAATGCGAATACATCGTCCCAGCATGATACGAAAGTTGGCAATAGGAATAATGACACGAATCCTGAAGTCCAAACCAATTATCGCACTAACCGTAATAATACTTCTACTCGTAGTTCTTCTTCGAGTCGAGAAACTAACTCGAGATTGAACTCGAACTCGAACAATACGAGCACTCGATCTTCTTCGAGTAGGTCGAGTAATTCTTCGAACAGGAATGGTAATTCGTCTGGTCGATCTGGGGGACGTCCTTAATTCCATTAATATGAAAAATACTTTTAGAACATGCAAAATGCTGCGTGTTGGGGGGATCGTACTTATTACTTTTTCGATATTAGGTCTTGCTAGCGACGTTTCAGCCCAAAACGAAGTTGATGTACTACGTTATAGTAGACTGAATCCCGTAGGATCGATTCGAACTACGGGGATGGGGGGCGCATTCGGATCGCTAGGAGCAGATATAGGGTCTATAGGTCTGAATCCTGCAGGAATAGGAATGTATCGAAGAGGAGACGCAAGTATTTCAATGGGCTTACACTCTAGCGGCACTAAGGTTTCACTAACAAATACGACAGACGATCAGACTGATGTATCAGCAACGATAGGATCTATCGGAGTGGTATTAACAACACCAAGCGTAAATCCTGATTGGCCCTTCGTTTCTATAGGTTTCACACACTCGAAGCAAGCTATTTTCGACCAACGTCTCTTATTAGAAAACGCCGATTTGAATGGGAGTTTACTAGGTGTATTTCATGGTATGGCACAGGGAACTGACAATGCCGATCTGAATGATGGCAGCGCCTTCCCATTCACCGCCTCACTTGCTTGGTACACCTATCTTCTTGACCCTGATGGTGCAAGCAATACCGAATACATAACGCCTTTCAATACCGACACCACGACAACCCTAACTCGCAGGATTGAAAGGAGTGGAAATATTGGGGAAACACAGTATTCCATCGGTGGAACATATCAGAATTGGCTTAGCCTAGGAGCAACTATTGCCACATCGAAGGTCACCTTTTCTGAGGAGTCTCGCCACGAAGAAATTCCCACCGAGGAGGGAACTGAGCTAGCTTCTTGGTCCTATGTGGAGAATTTAGATGTCCAAGGGTCGGGCCTCACGGCCAAACTAGGTGCTATAGCTAAGGTCTCAGACTGGCTACGCATTGGAGTTGCTTGGCATAGTCCTACAAGACTGAAATTAATCGATAGTTACAACACGTCGATAAGAAGTGTTTGGAAAGATGGAGACGTATATGAAGAAAGATCGCCAGAAGGAGCCTACGAATATTTGATCATAACACCATCTAGATTTATTGTGAGTGGATCTTTCGTCCTAGGTAAATCTGCTATAATCTCAACAGATTACGAATCAGTAGATTATAGGAATGGGAAACTAAAGAGCGTTGATGGAGGGATGTCGACCGGCTACTCGTTCGAGGCGGAAAACTCGACCGTAAACGATATCTACAGACGAGGCCATGAGGCAAGAGTGGGGCTTGAAATACGACTCAATCAAGATTTCCGATTCCGAGTCGGCACAGGAATTTCTACATCACCCTACTCCTACGCGTCGGGCGTTTTATCCAACCCGTCGCAATTCAAAGCGAGCCTAGGAGGAGAGTATCGAAACGAACGGTGGTACGCTGGGTTTGCGTGGAACAGGACTTGGTATTCTGAAGACCTTTATTTATTAAACCCCTTAATTCAGGGAAGTCCGGCCCATCTCGATAGAACTTTAGGCATGCTATCTATCGGAGGTGGCTTTCGGATATAAAAAAAGGCCCGCTAAATGCGAGCCTTTTTTCGTTCTAGAAATAGAAAAGCTATTTTGCTTTCTTTAGTTTCTTAAGTTCTTTATTCATGATTGCATCCATGCGCTCACGCTCTTCTTCAGCAAGAGCTTTATCTACGAGGATACGACCACTGTGCTCATCAACTATGATTTGCTTACGTTGTGCGATATCGATTTGGCGTTGTGGTGGAATCTTGATAAAAGTTCCTGCACTTGCCTGACGTTCGATAGGAACTACTGCCAAACCATTCTTAGCTGCGCTGCGAATTCTAGAGTACGTGCGAAGTAGACGATCGTCGATAGTTTTTGCCATCTTCTCACTCTGTTTAAGGAGCACCTCCTCTTCCGCTTGAGTTTCTGCGATGATTTCTTCTAACTCAGACTGCTTAGAAGCAAGGTCTGCAGCTCGTTGTTCATTCTTATCACGAAGATTCTCTAGCCCATCAGATTTTTGTAACTGCTGAGCTTTGCATTCGCGAATGCGCTTCTCACAAAGTTCAATCTCAAGGGTTTGGTATTCAACCTCTTTGTTTAAAGACTCAAATTCACGGTTATTTCTCACGTTATTCTGCTGCTCCTCGTATTTCTCAATAAGAGATTGGCTCTCCTTGATTTGAATCTCGTAAGCAGTGATTCTTTGACTTACCATGTCGTTCTCCTCCTCCATCTTTTCTAGACGAGCCGTAAGACCAGCAATATCATTTTCAAGATCTTCAACTTCTAAAGGTAGCTCACCTCGCACCACACGGATACGATCGATTCGGCTATCAATAAGTTGTAAGTCATATAAAGCGCGGAGTCTATCCTCTGCAGTAAGGGTCTTTTTAGTTGCCATGGGTCACTATGTTGTAAATCAACGGATTTGAACAGGGTTCGTATTAGTTGTTGCCAAACGAACCGCGAAATTAGTGAATTTTTGCTTGATTCTACTGACAATCAGCTTACTTGTTCGCCATTCGCTTTCATAATGTCCTACATCTGCAATTAATATCTTGTTTTCTGCATCGAAAAACTCATGATATTTGAAATCTGAGGTAAGGAAAACATCAGCCTTTTTCGAAATCGCATCCCGAAGTAAAAATGAGCCTGACCCCCCGCAAACAGCGATGGTACAGACCTTTTCCTTAGGCGGATTAGTGTGCTTAATATGAGTGACTTTAAGAGCAGATTTGGTGTTATCTAAGAACACTTCCCAATCAATTGGCTCGGGTAGTTTACCTATCATTCCAGCACCAATATTTTTATCTTTATTTGATATCTGAGTGATGAAATATGCCATTTCCTCATAAGGATGAACTTGAGAAGCCGCAGAAATGACATTTCCGGTCTTCCATCTCTCCACTAAAACTTCAATTTTAGATTCAGAACCTGTATTCACCTCCCCAATTTCTCCTACAGATGGATTTGCATCCGAATTGGGTCTAAATGACATATTTCCTGAAGAGGAAAAACTGCAATTATCGTAATTACCGATATTACCAGCTCCGGCGGAGAACATTGCGTCTTTAACTGTTTCGAGATGTTCGTCAGGGCAGTAAACTGTAACTTTATCAAGAAGTTCCGGTTTAGGGCGAAGTATTTTCAATGTCTCGGGGAGACAACCTAAAGCGGTTGCTAGTTCATAATTAACCCCTGACTTGATGTTGTCTAAGTTCGTGTGGATAGCGTAGAGCGCTATTCCTGACTTAATCGCTCTTAGAACTGTTCTCTCTACGTAATTAGCACCTGTCAATCTTTTCAATCCTGAAAAAACTATTGGGTGGTGGCTTACAATAAGCTGTGCTCCTTCGCGTTCTGCTTCTGCTACGACTTCCTCTGTACAATCGAGAGAGACAAGCACTTTCGTGACGGGAGCGTTATTGCTCCCCACAATTAATCCAGAGTTATCATAAGACTCTTGTAGAAAGGGAGGTGCCCACTCCTCTAACAAACGCGTTATGTCGCGTACCTTCAGGGCGTTCTGAGATTCCATGACGACTAAGATACTTATAAGACGAATTGTTTTTGCGCCTTTTAGCGCACTTCATGGCATTGGGCTGTATTTAAGGCATTTGGCCTATGATTTCAAGCTTTTTAAGAGTGAAAAAGGTCGAATACCTACGCTAGTTATTGGAAATCTGCATGCTGGGGGGACGGGGAAAACGCCTCACGCATCGATTTTTCTTAAGATTTTAGCCAGAAAACTTGGCGGAGCAGAGCATGTGGCACTTCTGAGCAGGGGTTATGGCCGGAAAACAAAAGGTTTTTTTGTTGTAGAAGAGGATACAGATTGGCATTTAGTGGGTGACGAACCGAAATTACTCAAATCTTTAAACCCAAACCATCCTATTGTCGTTTGCGAAAACCGCCTAGTCGGGATTGAAGATATCGCAAGTCAATTCCCAAAGGTGAAAGTTGTAGTTCTAGATGATGGTCTGCAACATAGAGCATTAATCCCAGACAGGTCTGTACTGCTGATCGACTCTAACAGACCTATAGAAAGTCAGGCTCTCCTACCCTCAGGTGATTTGCGCGATCTTAAATACCGGGCGAAAGAATTCGATGCATGGATTTACACTCGGAACTTTGATAAAAAATCGTTTCCACTCCCTAAATCCCCTAGTACTGAAGAAAATAGGATTGCAGTTTTTTCCTCTGAAATGGTTGTCGGAAATGAATTTGAGAGAATCGATAAAAATAGTAGGCCTCGGGTATTAGCGGTGAGTGGAGTAGCAGCGCCTGAAAGATTCATGGATGGTTTGGCAAAAAACTGGGACGTCGTAAGGAGGCAATCCTACTCAGATCACTACGAATTCACAGCAAAAGACATTAACAACTGGGTGATTTGCATTAATTCCGAAAACCTTGAAGGAATTGTTACCACCGCTAAAGACGCCGTCAGAATAAAACCCTTTATGGATGCGTTAAAAGGCGTGCGATTAGTGATAATTCCTCTGTCGGTAAAATGGCATGATTCAGAAGCTATCGAGAATTGGGTTGATGAGTGGCTTGAATCTCCGATATTTGCAACTTCAACAAGAACAAAATGAATCTTTCTACAGTTATAACATTTCTTTCTATCGTCTTTTTAAGCACGGTGAGCCTTCTATTTTCAGGATGCGCTAGTGAAAGTTCAGCTCCCGACAATCCTGGGACTATTTCGGGGCAATTCTCTGGAGTTTCTGAATCGACACCCATCCTTTTGCGTAGCTTTAAGAATGGAGCTTTAGTCAAAGTTGGGGGCACTGAAACTGATTCTAATGGAAACTTCTCATTCACTCCAGACTCTCCTTTAAAAAAGGGATACCACCAACTCATTTTAGATAAACGTTGGCCTGTAGTTTTAATCACAGATTCAACCGAAGCACCAATAGTCACGGCTACAATTCCTGACGAAACGGGGTATTTATCTGATGCTGAAATAAAGGGGTCCCCTACAAGTGAGCTTCTTGCAACATTTTACATTCGGCTTATGCCTCTTCAAGACTCGCTTCTTATAGTCCAAAAATCACTCCAACTACTATCCGGAGATGCACAAGTGGCTGCTACGAAAAGTTTAAAAACGATAATCGCAGGGTTAGATAAATTAAGTCTTGATTTCATCAAACAGAACCCAGAAAGTCCGGCAACACTTGCAGCGCTTGAAAACTTAGACCCTAAAAAGAACGGTGCAGCTTATAAAGCAGTAATCAAATCTTTATCTAAGACATTCGCTGACTCGCATTACTATGCTATGCTTAAGGGTAAATACGACGCCTCTATTTCGAGTAGGACTATCCCTAACCAATCTCCTCCTGCAAAGAAGCAAACAAGAAAGAATGGTCAATTCGGAGTAGGTGATGAAGCGCTTGATATCGTGATGGAAGATCCAGACGGCAACATTCGTAAACTAAGCGACCTCAGAGGAAAAGTCGTCCTTATCGATTTCTGGTCTTCATGGTGTGGGCCTTGTAGACGTGAGAATCCAAACGTAGTACGTGCATACAACGAGTTCAACTCTAAAGGATTCGAGGTGTTCTCAGTGTCTTTAGATAGCAACAAGGATAAATGGCTAAAAGCTATTGAAAAGGATGGTCTTATTTGGCCTAACCATGTATGCGACCTGAAAGGATGGCAGAATGTTGCATCAAGGGCGTACGGGATATCGAGTATTCCTCACACTGTGCTTGTAGGCCGGGACGGGATAATCGTAAAGACACATCTTCGAGGACGTGCGTTAGACTTAGAACTCGAAAAACTCTTAGATTGAATTCCGAATTGACTCACAAAGTTTATTTCGCTTCGGACCTTCACCTAGGTGTCCCCGATTTATCTAGCAGTCGTAAGCGCGAGTTGAAATTTGTCGCCTGGCTAGAAAATGCTGTTAACGAGGGCGCAACGGAAATACATCTCCTAGGCGACCTTTTCGATTTCTGGTTCGAATATTCTAATGTAGTTCCTAAAGGTGGAGTACGTCTCCTAGGAACTATTGCGAAAATAACCGACCTAGGCATCCCCATTCATTATCACGTAGGGAACCACGACCTATGGTCGTTCGGCTATCTTGAGTCCGAGCTCGGCGTAACACTTCATAAATCGCCCGTTATCAAAGAATGGGACGGCCTTAAATGCCTTATCGGGCACGGCGATGGTCTAGGCCCAGGCGAGACCGGTTACAAATTCACGAAAAAGATATACTTAAGTAAATTCGCCCAATTCCTATTTCGCTGCCTCCACCCCGACCTCGGAATCCGCCTCGCAACTCGACTCTCCCGTAACTCACGAGCCGCAGGAGGCAAGAGCGGAGGAGAGTTTACTTCTTCCTCGAATGAGAACCTTTTCCAGTATTGTGAAAATCACCTTTCGACTGATCCTTCAATAAATTGCTTCATATTCGGTCATCGACACATCCCCTTAGATTTAGAACTAACTAAGCTCGATACCCAAGAAACCGCATCTCGCTATATTAATATTGGTGACTGGATTACGCACTTCAGCTCTGCGAAGTTGATAGACGGAAAACTCACACTTCTAAAAGGATAGTTCTTTTATCGTTTTAGCGAAAAAAGGGAGACCGAAAATGGCCTCCCTTTTTTAATTCTATTTATTTCGTCTAACCTTCTAGCGTCTTACGACAAGCTTCGAAGCAAGGGCTTTAACTGAACTTGACATACGTACAACGTAAGTCCCGTTATCTAAATCGCTAACATCAACGACAGCTCTCTCGCTGCCTTGAGCATTTGCAATAACTTCCGAATAAACTACTCTTCCTTGCAGGTCGTATATCTCTAAAGAAACTTTACCTGTAAATCCAGCTGTACTCACCTGAAGATCAGATGAAGTAACAGGGTTAGGGTAGATTAAGAGACTTTCTGGAGTTACGTTTCCTGAAATAGCCAACTCTTCAGCTCCTAAGAAGCTATCAGATCTAAAAATACCACGTCCGTGTGTTCCCGAGTAAATAGCTCCTGTGTTCGTAGGTGAACTCCACATAGTTTCAGAACGCCATTGCTGCTTAAGGTCAAATACTGGAGCCGTTAGCGATTCTGCAGTAATAGCCATCCCTAAGTTGGCGATAGTCCAATCCGCCCCACCATTATCTGTAATGAAGGCACCATACTCTGTACCGACAATTATAGTCGACCCAGAAGCGTCTTGGAAATCAATCACAACATCGTACATAGGCATATTGTTCAATCCTGGTGCAGACCAAATATTTGAGAACGTCGGAGAAGCTGAAAGAGCATCCCAAGACTCGCGAACTTTACCAGCACCTACAGCACCGTAACCTCCGATTGAGATAACAACGTGATTAGCGTTATTAGGATCTACGCTTATTCCAGTGATTCCACTACCGGCAGAAGAAACTATTTGGTCTATAACTACGTTATCATCCACATCCTCCTGAGAAATTACATTTTTCAAGCCAGAGAAGCGGTAAAGAGTACCGTTCCAACCACTCACAAACATTACATCACCCGCGTGATCTTCATCATTCACGACATACTCAATAGCTTTCGTTCCAGCGAATCCACCAGGAGCAGCTCCTAAACGCACCCACTCAGGCTGAGTATTGAAGTTGAGGGCCTCGCGAGTCATCCAAATTCCTTCATTTCCTCTAAAACCGATAGTTAACATCGTCGTGTATGGATCTTGAACTAAGATTCTTCCAGGCTGATCGAAAGTAGTGTCAGCAGCGTGTAAGTACATTGTATCGCAGATCTCTACAATATCGTACTGTGCCTCATCGCCCCATATAGTATCGTTACCTAAGTCTAGCGTAACGTCATAAAAGACCCCATCAACCTCCATAACAGTATCTAGAAGGTTTGGGATAATTTCAATAATGACTTGAACGGTATCAGTGCTTAAAGTATCGTTTACGCAAACGAACTGCTCTACACTTACTTGTGGGTCTAACCAAAAATAATCAGGATCCTCAGTAAGGGCTTCTGTGAGAAGCAATTCAGGTCGGATAATTTGATCGTAGTACTTAAGCTCCTCTCCTTCTGCAAGTGTATACTCAATAGGAAGATTTTGGCTATTTGTAGCTAAAGTAAAAGTACTGTCTGTAACGGTTTCTCCATACGGGTTAACAAGGATTATATCTTGCTGAGAGTCTTCATCCTCAGTATCCTCATATAAGCTCAAACAAGTATAGAATTGCCCTAAATCACCGTTATCGTCAATCAATTCACTCATTACAGGATCATAAAAAGAACCTAGATTGACAATTTCACTTGGAGAAACAGTTCCACGTGCAAGGCCTCCGTTTTGTGACGCTGCAAACCAAGCAAAAGAATGCTCAGGAGATTCAGTAACTTGACTTATCGCACAGTCAAATCCGTCACCACCGTGAACTTCAACAGCATTAAGGTTGCTTAAGAAATAGTTGTTTGCCGGAATAAATAATGATCCATTGTCTTGCGTTCCACCTAAAACAGCAGAACTAGCACTGTGAGCAATGCCGTAAAACTGAGTGACATTGTATTTGTGATTACACTCCGTGTAGCTCATTCCACCGTCAGTACTCTTGTAAAGCCCTCCGTCAGAAGCGATAAACATCGTTCCTTCTTCAGTAAATACAATTTCATGTAGATCCGCGTGAACACCGTATTGGAATCCAGGGAAATCGAATGTTGCAGCAGCGGGTTCAGCCTGTTGATTAGGTCCTGAACGCCAAAGTGATATACCTCCTACGTAAGCCAAGTCTGGCTGTCCTTTCTTAATTCCTAAAGCAAGATCGTAAATACCTTGAGACCTTGGAAGAGGAGTATAAGAATCATTCCCACCAGGCCAGCAAACTGTCCAAGACCCCATCTCCGAAGCACCATCAGAATGATAAAGTCCGTAAAAGCTTCCACCAGATGTTGCGTATAGCGCAAAAGCGTGGTTCGGATCATCTTGTGAGATAGCAATACGTGCTCTACCTATACCACTCTGTGGTAAGTTTCCTGTATTCGTTCCTCCAGAAGTAATCAACTCGAAGTTAGAAAACTGAGCGTTTGTAGATCTATACACACGTCCATTAGTTGCAGCTACTAGCATGTAACTAGCGTCTTGCGCGATAGCAATGTCCGAAACTCCTCCTGAAGGACCACCACTTGCAGGGTTGATGTTAATTACACCGTCTGCAATAGTTCCGAATGAAGAATTAGATCCGTACCAAACCTTATTATCAATTAACGGGTGCTTTGCAAGAGCATCGTTTGCTGACCAAGAACCGCCAGAAAATGCTCCAGGATCAGTTCCTTCAACAATATTGAAAGTTTCGCCATTGTCGTTACTCCAGTAAATACCTCTCCCACGAAACCCTGACCCGCCATTACCATCTGCTCCATCAAATTGAGATCCTGTACCTACATAAATATCACCGTTATTCGAAACTGCAATTGAAGCAACCATTAAATTAGGAAAAGAAGTAACTTGGTTCCAAGTATTTGCACCATCTAAAGACCTCCAAAGACCACCGGAAACGGCACCTGTATAAATGAGATCTTCATTAACAGGAACAATCGCTCTTGATCTTCCACCTACGTTATCAGGCCCCATCTCGACCCATGAAATATCTGTACTCTTTGTTTGAGCTTGAGATTGAGCTGAGGCGAATTTGAGAACTTTACTTCTGAGCTTAGCTAAACCGTCAGAATTAATTTCTCCGGTTTCTACATCGCCTAACATCATTCTCGTGATCTCAGCAGCGCCTTTTGCATCTCGAGAAACCTCTTCCACAGACTCACGTGGTGAGTATAAAGACTCAGAAGAATTGCTCTCTGGAGTAATACTCCAAACTAGCGTGATAGCCGCAAGGGCTCCTAGGGTCAAATATTTTGATACCATATAACTTGTTTTTCAATCTAAATTGCCGGCGGAAGTTACGACAATACGCGTTATTTTACGTGTTTTTCTGCATGATATGATGAGCGTACTAAAGGACTACTCTCAACATACATGAACCCCTTTTCCAGCGCAATAAGCCTGTACTCTTCGAATTGGTCGGGATGAATGAATTCTGCAACCGGTAAATGTTTGGGGGTAGGTTGTAGATATTGGCCTAGAGTTAGAACGTTAACTCCGACATTTCTAAGGTCTTCCATTGATTCAATCACCTCTTCCTTTGTCTCTCCCAAACCGAGCATTAGTCCGCTTTTCGTTCTGATTCCGGCTTCCCCTAGTCTTTCCAGAACCTCCAATGAACGGTCGTACTTAGCTTGTATACGTACGCCTTTCGTAAGTCGGCGAACCGTTTCTAAATTATGACTCACGACCTCTGGCGCTTCGTCAATAATGAGTTGCAAATTATCCCATTTCCCCGCGAAATCTGGAATGAGCGTTTCGAGAGTAGTATCGGGGCATTGATGACGTATAGCTCGAACAGTTTCGGCCCAAATTTCAGCACCCCCGTCTTTTAGTTCGTCTCTATCGACAGAAGTAATCACGGCGTGCTTTACGTTCATTAATTTGACGGAATTCGCAACTTTCGCAGGCTCGAAATGGTCAACTGGCTCCGGTCTTCCTGTAGCGACATTACAGAATCCGCAAGATCTTGTACAGATATTACCGAGAATCATAAAGGTCGCTGTCCCCTCTCCCCAACACTCGCCCATATTAGGACAATGCCCACTTTCGCAAATCGTATGAAGCTTATGCTCAGATACAATCTCACGAACGTTTTTATACGTTTCGCCTGTAGGTAGCTTTACCCGAAGCCAACTTGGCTTAGGTACTCGCTTTACTTTTGTTGTAGAATCTGACATGGCGTAAAGTTCGTGACTTTAGACTGAAAATCACCTTGCTTGTGTCCACTTTGCACCGACCTCTAATCTCAAGTATAGATTCAAAAACGCCATCTTCCTGTCAACAAACTGCACTGCCATAATCTCAATAGGCCTAATAAAGACGTCTAAAGTCATACCGAGCTCAACGGATTTGGTCTTAGCCCTTTGATCACCATATTCAAAAAGCAATCCATAACTAACGCTCCCACCAGGCACAATTTTTATTTCATCTAAACCATTGACCCATGGTGCCCTACCGAAAATATCATTATAAAAATGCTCCTCCGGAAGATATCTCTCAGTCGCGAAATATTCATACGGAATTTCAGGATATCCAATTACTAAATAAACTGGTTTCTCAACACCTAAGCTACCTCCAATTTTCTTAACAGTAGAGACCTGAACTGCCCCCTTCCTAAGTTTAGGCGTAAGCTCTCTTTTAGATTCAATAACAATATTTAATGCCAAAAAACTATTCAATTTTCCGAAAACATATGGCAATCCATCATTGTAAACTGGATTAGCAGTCTTCTCCTCCTTTTCATGACGAAAATACCTCAGGTCTACAGCTAAAGAGCTAGATTTTTTCGATGTTGTGAAATATCCGTACCTGGCTCCTATTCCAGCTCCTTGACTGTGAACCGATAAATGGACTCCAGATGTATGGCTGAACAACACATCTATTCCTTCTTCTCCATACACAACATCTTTATCCGTAGCGATACCATCAGTTGTTTGGGCTGAAAAACTATTAGACAATGAAACGACTATAAAATAGATCGCGACAGATATAAAATAAATTTTTCTTTCCGCTTGCATTGTCCCAAATTTACCGCATGGAACCCAAATACACATTAACATATTCTAATCCACTTAGAACTTTCTCAACGCACATCAAATCTGGTGTCGAAATCATCACCGATGCTCCGGTAGATAATTGTGGAAAAGGAGAGGCCTTCTCGCCCACTGATTTACTAGCGACATCGCTTGTTTCATGCGTTATGACCATTATAGGAATTGCTTGCTCAGAGAGTGATGTTAGGATAATTTCAATGAATGCCAGAGTGGATAAAATTATGAATTCTCACCCTCGAAGAGTGGCTGAAATTATAGCTACTATTCATATTTCTCTATCAAACGCCGATGAAAAAGAGGCTCAACGCCTTGAAAGTGTGGGTAGAGCCTGTCCAGTTGCCAAGTCATTATCTAGTGAAATCAATCAAAACTTAACCTTCGAGTTTGATCTACAAAACGACTAAACACATAAATCCCCGCTTGTAAAACAAACGGGGACTCACTATAGACAACTAATCTAAAATATTCTTATTCGCAGGCATCTATGTCTACACAAGTATAGGCACCGCAAGCTGTGTATGCCGGAGCACACGAAGCCAAAGCTGCTCCTAAAAGGAGTACTACTGCTGAAATTCGTAGGAAATGTTTCATAACGTAAGGTTTAAAAAATTGATAGGTACATTTTTATACGAGAGCGAATACTAAAAGGTTACAATCCTTGGTTACCTTCACAGAATACCACACTCCATAAAAAACATTTTGAACGAACTACCTCTTATAATTATTTGCCTCGCAGTGGGATCAATCGTTACATGGATTGCATTTAAGTTTTTAATTCCTAATAAGTCTCATGCAGGGTTAGGATCTAATGATATAGATGTCATAGATCTGCGTGATTTAGTTTCAACTAGAGATCAAGAAATTGTAGAACTAAGAATCAAACTAGGGCGTTTGGAACAAAAATTAGAGGATACTAAAGAATATCGAGAAGATGCAGAGGTGAAATGGAAGGAAGAAGTAAATCGCCAACGCGAAAACCTTGAAAAAGTAGCTAGAGAAGTTTTGGACGATGCTACGAAACGTTCTCAAACCCAATTGGAAGGAGTGCATGCAGAACGATTAAAGCAACTTCTTGAACCTGTTCGTATACAATTCCAGGGATTCCAGAAGCAAGTAGAGAAATATTATGGTGAAGAGCAACAATGGCGAGGTGCACTGAACAAAGAGCTCGAGGAACTGGCTGAAATGAATATGGGGCTCAATAAACAAGCTGAGAATTTAGCAAGAGCTTTGAAGGGCGATTCTAAAGTGCAAGGAGATTGGGGCGAGTATCAATTAGAGCGAATTTTAGAAGATGTGGGGCTTGAAAAAGGAATACATTTCACAACACAATCATCCGTTACGTCGGAAGAAGGGAAAACTTATAGACCTGACTTTTTGGTCTCACTACCCGATGAAAAAGTGCTTGTTATTGACTCAAAAGTAAGTTTAACAGCATACGAACGATACGTAAATGCTGATAATGATATTGACCGAGAATCCCACCTTAAAGAGCATATTCAAAGTTTAAGAAATCATATTCGAGGGTTGGCGAAAAAGGATTATGGATCTCTTTACAATCAATCTGTTGACTACACTTTGATGTTTGTGCCTATAGAACCCGCTTTCTTCGCAGCAGGAAACGAGCTGCAATCTATTCAAAAAGAGGGACTTGCAGCACAGGTTCTGTTAGTTTCAACCACGACTATTTTGGCTACCTTAAGGACAGTGAGTTATATCTGGAGACAAGATCAGCAACGTACAAATGTTGTTGAAATCTCTGCCAGAGGTAAACTATTATACGAAAAGTTTGTGAGCTTCTCTAAATCTATGGAATCTATCGGCGACCATCTAAATAGGGCAGATAAAGCATATCATGAGGCAATAGCAAAACTATCAACTGGTAGAGGAAACCTAATAGGACAAGCTGAGAAACTTCGCAAGCTGGGCATAGATGTCAAAGAAACTATTCCAGAAAAGTTTATCTCAGATCAATGAGATATATTATAATAATAATACTTCTTTCATCGTGCTCTAGTTCAATTATTATTGAGTCAACATCATCTAGGAGGCCATATGATTACGAATCCACCCCTATTCATCCTGAAGTCACCCCCTATCGGCACATCGATTCTCTTACGGTATTCGTAAAACTGGACAGAAAGGAGTTACTCTATACTAGAGAAAGTGAAAACAACCCTTTCACTTCTTCAGTCTCGATTAATCTTAATAATTACAATTGGATTATTCATGACACATTATTCACCGAATCACCGAGGTGGATTTTAGAACAGTTTAACCTAAGTGCTTATAAACAAAACAAACCTGATGAATTAAGTACTTTGTTAAAGTATCGAATTTTAGATGAAAATAGAAATTCATTAGTACAGGATGCCGTAGAAATTACTGATGTACTTATTTGGGATAATGAGGCAAGATGGCCCATTAGTAGTGGGAATGCATCCGTGGGAGCTAAGATTCAAATTTTTTCAGAAAACGAAAGCAAATGGAATGTAAAGCATGTATTGCCAGAAAAAAGGATGCCAGCACCACCTTATTCTGGTTATCGCAATCCATTAGATACTCTTAATGCTTTCCCTCATAGTATTATTGATAGTGTGTGGACGGTAATTGAAGGTGCTCAATATTTCACGTCATTATCATCTGATATAAGTTGGGTGGTTCATAGTAGACCCGATGATTTCCCAGAAGTGAAGGACGTTATGAAGCTGATAGAAGCAACTAGATATATTACTTCTAGGAGTGAATACTCTGTGATGAATAATGCATCACAACCTAAGGAAGCACTAGATGAGTTTTGGCTTTCGTGTGGGAAATCTCCTGAAAGAACGAAAGAGCTTATAAAAACCTACTACTCAAGAGTTGAAGAAGCTAACAGAGCTTTTTCAGGACTTCAGGAAGGATGGAGAACTGACAGAGGGATGATACATATTATTCTGGGAGTGCCTACTAGAATAAGAAGGGATTATTGGAATGAATATTGGACTTATGGTGAGGACGGAACCTCTAACACTTTGACTCTTAGGTTTAGAAGAAGAAGGCATGATCTAGATAACAATAGATTCAGATTAGAAAGAAATATTATCTACAGAACTATCTGGGATAGAATGGTAACAAATTGGCGTAACGGCAGGGTTCAACGAGATTGAGTAGTACCTTGCGGGCATGGATTCAAAACCAGCATACCGCGGACCTAAGCGTCCCTCAGAAAGTACTTTTGTATTTGGCATTCACCCAGTAAGCGAAGCTCTTGACGTAGGTAAAGACTTAGACAGCGTTTTCGTTATACGAAGTAGCTCCAATGATAGACTAAATAAATTGCTCGGTCGTATTAGAGCTGCAGGTGTACCAATAAAAATGGTGCCACGTGAAAAGCTTGACTCTTTTACTCTAAAAAACCATCAAGGAATAGTCGCCTTCTTATCTCCTATTACCTACCAACCATTAGATGAAATTATCCTAGGAGCATTTGAACGAGGAGAATCTCCGGTACTTGTAGCTGCTGATGGAATAACCGATGTTAGAAACTTAGGTGCAATCGCAAGATCTGCCGAATGTTTCGGAGCTCACGCTTTAATTCTTCCCGAAAGGGGGTCGGCATCTATTAATGAAGGTGCTATTAAGAGCTCTAGCGGTGCTTTACTACGTCTTCCGGTTTGTCGAGTTTCAAGTATTTCAGGCGCTCTCGAACTTTTAATTCAAAGTGGAGTTAAATGCATTGCATTATCTGAAAAAAGTGACGTTGATTTAACGGATCACAACATAAGCCCTCCCTTCTGTCTTGTATTAGGAGATGAAGGATACGGAATCTCCGCTGATGTCATAAAACTTTGCGAACACACCCTGAAAATACCAATGAAAGGTAAAACTGCAAGTCTAAATGTTTCCGTATCAGCAGGAATTGCGTTGTTCGCTCTAAATTCAGACTTGCAATCTTAGTATAATTATTATATCTTTATATAGCATAAATACTATCTACTCATATACTTAGCCATAATAAAGTTATTTTGAATCTATTAAAAAACATTAACCTAGTCGTATTATCGGCATTACTATCTGTTGCATCACAACTAACAGCTCAAGTTGACTGTGTTGGCTGCGCACCTCTTTTTGATGCTGTTACTAGTATCGTTGTTGAATCATGCGAGACTCTGACTCCTCCAACTTTCCCGAATTACACTACAGCATGTAATCAATCAGAAATAACTGAGGAGACATTTATAGCCACACTAGGTCATAAAACTTCTTGTGAGGGCACAATTGCTGAGGCTATAGGAGCTGGACAGGATCTTTGTCTTTCTCTTTATGGATTTGCTTCTGCTGGTCTCGCACCATCTGATTTATTCTTCATTGGCAGTGAACCTTTACAATGGACTCACTTTGCAAATGGGTCTGCGACATTGACTGGTTTGGTATACAATGACACTGACCCTAGTCTTGCATATAATATTGACGTTTATCTCGAAGGTGGTTATAATTGGACAGAGTGGGAGGCTATGGGCAAACAGGCTTTAGATGGGCTTTTTCAGGACACCCATGAGAATTGGATTTATTTCTTAATGCAGAATAATATTTCTAAACTTATAGGGGTTGGAGTTAATCAAGGCCAAACCATTAGACTTCAACACGCACCACTCAGTGAAAATATCGGATTTCAATTGGGAAGTATGGGAGCTAACAATATCAATCTCAACAACGGACTTAGCGGATGGGTTACCTGGGAAACTCTAGCTGGAATTGATACTCTAAGTGGGCCTGGAGATATTAATATTGATATTACCAATTGTCAAGAAACAGTGAGCCCCTGTGCTGATGAAGATGACGTTCTTTATCGTTTTTTCGCAGGAAACTTATGCGGGTATGATGAAGTTGACATCACTGTCGACCACGAGGACAACACAGCTCCGACTTGGACTTTCTTCCCAAGCGACCAATTACTAGAATGCTCTGACATTGCGATACTAGAAGATGCAACAGCGACAGATCTTTGTTCAGACTTTAGCATTTCCCTTGTCACTGACACCTTATTAAGCTCTGCGGTAGGAAACTATAACGTTACTAGGACATTTACGGCTACTGATGCTTGTGGAAATTCTGCATCTAATACCCAAACTATAGTATTTCAGGACACAACCACTCCTGTTCTCAATATTCCCCTTGACTACACTATCGAGTGTTCTATTACTCCAACATTAGATGAAGCCACTTCATCTGACCTTTGCGGTTCCGTAGAAATAACTCTACAAGAAAGCACCGAATTAGGTGTCTGCGAAGGGTCTTACTCTTTAGTTAGAATCTTTACCGCTACTGACGACGCAGGAAACTCAACTTCTGCAACCCAAACCATAACTATCGTTGACACAACTGCACCTGAGCTAACCGTTCCGAACAACCTCAGCCTAACTTGTATAGGCTCAAACGACTTAGGTACGGCTATTTACTCAGACTTATGCTCGAATGTAGCTTTGACTATTAGTTCAGACACAATCCTAGGCATCTGCCAGGCTAATTACTCTATTTCAAGAACATTTACTGCAACCGATAATTGTGGCAACACTAGTTCTGGTGTTCAGATAATTGACTACTCGGACACTACCTCACCTGATTTCGGAACCACTCCATACTTCATTGAATTAGCTTGTACAGAAGCAATCCTACTCGATGTTGAAGCTTTCGACGATTGCAGTGAACTTTCGGACATATCATTTACAGACCTTGCGGGTTCAGGAGGCTGCATGTCACCTAGCTCTAGTGTGGTAAGGTTTTTCACCGTAACTGACGCGTGTGGCAATTCATCATCTTTAGAACAAACCATACAGTTTATTGACACTGTCGCCCCTATTTTCACATACTTCCCTTCGGATGCATCTGTTGATTGCTCTATCTCTATACCAAACGACTTTCCTCTCATATCTGATGTTTGCAGTTCAGTCGAACTTCAATACTCTATTGACACAATTTCATCACTAACCTCTAACGACCTCGATTTAAGCATTTTATGGACAGCAACTGATGGATGCGGAAACATAACCTCTTCTACTCAGAACATCACGGTTTCTGACACTCAAGCTCCTGTCTTCACTTTAAGCCCTACCCTACCAGCTTCGTTAGAATTAGGAACCGAAACCCCTCTATGTAACACATTGGAGTGGACCGCAGAAGACAACTGCTACTCCTATGACGAACTTATATTCGACTGCTCATTAGACACCGTTTTCACTGACAACGGTCCTTGCTCTGGGCCTTTTGAAATTCATTATGCTTATAGTCTTTCTGACCCCTCGGGCAATACATCTGCATACACACACATTATTCAGATATCAGATTTAACTCCACCCGTTTGGGAATACATACCCGAGGACATTGCATTTGCTTGCAACGATGAAATAATTCTTGAAGACCCAATTGCAAATGGAGTGAGCGGAATAACCTGGGAAATATCCGTAGACACAATCTTAGGTGTTTGCCCTAATAATTTCGACTTATACAGAACTATGATTCCAACTGACGGGTGTGGATTACAAGGAGATAGTCAGATTCAGATCATTTCAATTTCAGACTCTCAAGCTCCTGATTTCATTGGATTACCCACAGATTTATCAATCTCATGTGAAGATGAAATACCATCTGTCGAGATCATTCTTATAGATAATTGTAGTGAATCAACTTTCGTTACTGATTCTACATTAGTATCACCAGGAAGCTGTGGAGGTAATTACGTCATCTTACACGAATTAACTGCAGAAGATCTTTGTGGAAACGTCTCTACCGCTTCTTATTCAATTTCCATTACAGACACAATAGCTCCTGTTTTTATTAGCTCTCCGGAAGATTTAGTTTTGGAACTAGGAACCGAATTTGCTCCTTGCTATGAAGCTGAAATTCAAATTGAAGATAACTGTAGTACTGCCGAATGGACTTGTGAAGAACTGATTGAGCCGGGCACATGTATTGGCTCCACAAACTACCTACGCACTTATACAGCTATCGATGCCTGTGGTAATAGTTCTAGCACGACTCAAGTGATTCTTATTGTAGACACCACCTCCCCTGAGTTTTCAAACTTCCCCTCCACCTCCACTCTACCGTGTGATGGAGACACTTTAGAACTTGCTACAGATACTTTATTTGGTTTTGACTTAGGTTCACCAAACAACCTATCAATTACTTTCGAAGGAGAAAGTTTGGAAGGAGACAACTGCAACACAGAAGTCCATCGCGTTTACAGAATTACCGATAATTGCGGCAATTCATTCGACTCTACTCATGTCACCCTATTAATTGACACAGTTGCCCCGATTCTAAACACTCAATTAGATGAACTTAGCTTCACATGTCTTTATGACCTCCCTGCGTGCAACGAAACGGCGTTAGACATTACTGACAACTGCAACACGACATCTTCTTCATGTACGGATTACACACTTGAAGGAGATTGTGATAATGAGCCTTGTTCTATCGAACGTATTTACACAATTTCAGATGCTTGTGATAATACCCTTAGTGTATCCCAAATCATTTTAATTACAGCCGCCCCCTCAGATTCTTTGTGCGATACAACAATCGCAATAATTGAACCTTCGAATCTTGCATTCGACGCTCCGAAATGCATCCCTTACCCTAATCCAGCAAGGATAAACTCTGGATCTACTTTAATCGACCTAATTCGATGCCCAGAATCTACTCCTTGGATTCTTCTAAATAGTTTGGGGGAACAAGTAGCTCAAGGAAAATCTTCTCAGATAATCGTAGACAACCTTACACAAGGTCTATACTTCCTAAGATCAGAAGGGTTCGGTACAAAACGTATCGTAATACTCAAGTAGTAATTTTCTCTACTACCTGAAATCAGCGCCTTTATAAATAGCCATTTCTCCAAGTTCCTCTTCAATTCTGAGGAGTTGGTTATATTTTGCTATTCTATCCGAGCGGCTAGCTGAGCCTGTTTTGATTTGGCCTGTACTGAGAGCCACTGCTAAGTCAGCAATCGTAGTATCCTCAGTTTCCCCACTCCTATGGCTCATAACTGACGAGTAACCTGCTCTATGCGCCATCTCAACTGCGTCAATAGTCTCAGTAAGTGTTCCAATCTGATTTACTTTAACTAAAATAGAATTTGCCACTCCCTTCTCTATCCCTTGGGTCAGTCTACTAACGTTAGTGACAAATAAATCGTCACCTACTAGCTGTACTTTCTCACCAAGTCTGTCTGTCAACAACTTCCAAGCATCCCAATCATCCTCATCTAATGCATCCTCAATGCTAATAATAGGATATTTTTGACTCCATTTATCCCAAAAATCAACCATTCCCTCTCCATCCATCTCTTCACCTGTAGAATCGAATCGGTAAATCCCTCTCTTCTTATCATAAAACTCAGATGCAGCTGCGTCAAACGCTAACAAAACATCATCACCAGGTTTATATCCAGCCTTTTCAATAGCTCGAAGAACGAACTCAACACCTTCTTCATTTGACTTTAGGTTTGGAGCAAAACCACCCTCATCACCTACGTTAGTCGAGTGTCCTTTATCTCTAAGAACTGACTTAAGACTGTGAAAAATCTCTGTTCCCATTCTTAACCCCTCAGAAAACGTATCAGCACCTACAGGCATAACCATATACTCCTGAATATCAATCTTATTATCAGCATGAGAGCCTCCATTCAGGATATTCATCATAGGAACCGGCAACGTAGATACATTGGCGCCCCCTATATATCTATATAGCGGCTGTCTTACAGTTTCAGCAGCGGCCTTCGCTACAGCTAGTGAAACGCCTAAAATAGCATTCGCTCCAAGATTACTTTTATTCTCAGTCCCATCAATATCGATCATAACCTGATCTATCAATCGCTGCTCAGTTACATCAAATCCATTCAGCTCATCATTCAAAATGGTATTTACATGATCAACCGCAGAAGCAACACCTTTCCCCATCCATCTATCTCCCCCATCTCTTAGCTCAACAGCCTCATGTATACCTGTCGAAGCACCCGATGGCACAGCAGCTCTCCCAAAGGCTCCCTCAGCAGTTACTACTTCTACCTCTAAGGTTGGATTCCCTCTTGAATCCAAAATTTGCCTTGCATGTATTATCTCAATATTACTCATATTAAACAGCTACTTGTTTATTTACTTTAATCAATTCGATAAATTCATCAAACAGATACCTACTGTCATGCGGCCCTGCAGAGGCCTCTGGATGAAACTGTACACTAAACACAGGCTTATCCTTAACTCTAATCCCCGCAATAGAATCATCATTTAAGTGGATGTGTGTCACTTCTATTTCTGA
>JYMV01001077.1_pt1 | contig 23840 bp, 22 predicted proteins | sample 338911 | NCBI WGS metagenome assembly JYMV01 (sample SAMN03354496, study PRJNA234377) | hydrothermal vent metagenome | biome: Deep sea; feature: Hydrothermal plumes at the Eastern Lau Spreading Center, Western Pacific Ocean; material: Seawater | place: Tonga | collected 2009 | depth 2000 m m
AAACGACGAACTCGGAAAAGAGGTTTTAAAGGCTAAATATCTTGCGCCTTGGGAAAAGAGCCCATACGATATGTGGAAGCGGATTGCCAAAGCGATGGCTTCCGTTGAGAAAAATCCAGATGATTGGTATCAGAAATTCTTCACAATATTAGAAGATTTTCGCTTCGTTCCAGGCGGCCGAATTATGCATGGCGCTGGACGAGAAGATATCACAACAACGCTTAATAACTGCTATGTAGTAGCTATCAAAGATGATTCTGTGGGAGCGATTTATGATGTAATATCCAAAGAAGCAAAAACGTATAAATATGGCGGTGGGTGCGGTCATGACCTCTCTGTTTTAAGACCTGCAGGTTCAGCCATTGAAGGAACCGGAGGAGAATCTTGTGGTCCCACCGGCTTCATGGATCTCTTCAGTGTAAACACCAATACCATCGCTCAACATGGCCGACGCGGCGCTAATATGCAAACTCTACGTGTCGATCATCCCGACATTGAAAAATTTATAAACATTAAGCGAGAGAATGTTGATATGGTTAAGTACTCCAATATATCGGTACTTCTCACCCACGAATTCATGAATGCAGTAGATAATGATCTTGACTTCGATCTGAGATGGGGCGGCAAAGTTTATAAGACCTTAAAAGCCACTAAACTTTGGGAAATGATCATACAGTCAGCTCACTCCAGTGCAGAGCCGGGAATTATATTTTGGGATACCATGCTTGATTATCATAATGCAGAATACTGCAGCCCACTCATTTCTACCAATCCCTGTGCTGAACAACCATTACCGGATGGAGGATGCTGTAATCTGGGTTCACTAAATCTGGAGCGATTTGTGGATCATAATGGTAATTTCATGGAAGAGGAGTTTGCTGATACAGTAGCAAACGCTACACGTTTCATGGATAATGTGGTCGAATATAATTTGGATCGACATGCACTGGAAAGCCAAAAAGAAAATGCTTTGAGTGACCGGCGTATCGGTATTGGACTCCTCGGCCTTGGCGATATGTTTGTGAGAATGGGTATTAAGTACGATACCGATGAAGCACTCGCCACAGTAGACCGTGTCTGCAAAATTATGCGTGAAGTAGCATATGAGTCATCTGTGGAACTTGCCAAAGAAAAAGGTGCCTTTCCCCTCTTCAATTGGGAAGGATATTCACAAAGTAAATTCATCCAAAATCTTCCTGAAAAAACACAAGATAATATTAAGAAGAACGGAATCAGGAATTCGACTCTGCTAACAGTCCCCCCGACTGGAAGTGGAGCCATCGTTGCCCGAGTAACTTCAGGGATTGAACCCATCTTCCAGACGTCTTATTTCCGTCGAGTTAAGCTAAATAGTGATTACGGAAAATCGTTCAAGGAATACAAGGTATTTCATCCCATCATTGAAAAATTGTTCGGCAATGATCAAGATGTCCCGGACTATATTGTTACAGCTCATGATATCGATCCATTTTTCCGTGTGGAAATGCAAGGGGTCATTCAAAAATACATTGATAGTTCCATAAGTTCCACTGTGAACCTGGATGAAGATGTTCCTGAAGAAACTGTAGCAGATATCTATATGTCTGCTTATAAATCCGGGCTAAAAGGGATTACCGTTTATCGCGAAGGTTCTCGAGAAGGTATCCTCATTTCTGAGAAGAAAAAGAGTGAATCCACAGATTCCGCGGTAAATGGCGACTTAAGCGACGTACAAGATCTTTCAACTAAAACTCCCCGAATGCGTCCACCTCAAACTGAAGGTGTGACGACTCGGATGCGTACGGGTGAAGGTTCACTGTATATTACAATCAATGAAGATGAGCATGGGCTGTGTGAAGTATTCACAACTATCGGAAAAGCAGGCGGACATGCTGCAGCTCAATCTGAGGCCATCAGCCGACTAATATCTCTTGCACTCCGTTCCGGTATAGATCCATATGATGTTGTGAAACAACTAAGAGGTATTAGTGGACCAAATCCTACTTGGGAAAAAGGTAATCTGATACTTTCCACACCCGATGCCATCGGACGAGCTTTAGAAGAATATCTGCAAGGATTAAATAATAATACAAATCCTGAATCGTCAGAAGAATCGTCAGGTACAATATTTACCATGACCGATGATTTGGAATCAAAACGCGCTGCAGCCAACTTTAATCCCCGGACTATGACCACATGTCCCGATTGCGGAAGCACTGTTCAGCATGAAAATGGCTGTGTTTTGTGTAGGAGTTGTGGATTTTCAAAGTGTGAATAAGTAACTGAAGGATTACATATAATAAGTAAATGAGGATCATAATTCCTCAATTACTTAAAAAGAAAAACCCCGCAATTGACGGGGTTAATTTTACTATGATGAAATTACAATCTACTTTCCCAGTACTTCCTTCTCTTTCATACTAGATAACTCGTTCAATTTTTCGATGTGTTGGTTGGTTATCTTTTGAATTTCATCATGAGCATACTGGGATTCATTTTCAGAAATTTCATGATTTTGCTCTGAATCTCGCAGATGATTATTAATGTCCTTCCGAACATTCCGAATGGAGATTCTACCCTCCTCAACCAATTTATGAACCAACTTAACCATATCATGTCGACGTTCTTCAGTAAGTGGGGGAATAGGCACACGAATGACATTCCCGTCATTGGCAGGATTAATCCCAAGATCAGCTGTTTGAATAGCTTTTTCTATATCGGATAAAGTAGTTTTGTCAAACGGCTGTACAACCAAAAGAGTGGCATCCTGAACAACAACATTTGCGATTGACTTTAGAGGAGTAGGAGAACCATAATATAAGACTTTTACAGTATCTAAAAGTGCAGGAGTAGCTCTTCCGGTACGGATTTGAGATAGTTCATTTCTGCAGTGCTCCACCGCCGAATCCATCCTGCTTTTTGCATCATTGAAACTTTCTTTTAAATCCACAATTAATCCTTTATCAATGTTCCGATACTATTACCTTGGACAACAGTTAAAAGTGAACCGGCGTTATTTATTGCAAAGACGATGATGGGGAGATTATTCTCTTTACAAAGTGTTACTGCTGTCAAATCCATAACGCGAAGTCCATCCTCGATAACTTTTTGGAATGATAGGGTATCATATTTCTTTGCATCATCATGTTTAACTGGATCCTTATCATAAACACCATCAACCTTCGTCCCTTTCAAAACTATATCCGCACCCAATTCAGTCGCTCTGAGAGCAGCGGCAGTATCTGTAGAAAAATAGGGATTTCCCGTACCACCTGCAATAATGACTATTCTTCCTTTTTCAAGGTGTCGCAGTGCCCTTCTCCTTATATACGGTTCAGCTAATTGAGAGATTGTAATAGCAGATAATGTTCTCGTTTCACAACCGACTTTTTCCAGTGCATCCTGCAGAGTGATGGCATTAATAATTGTTGCTAGCATACCGAGATAATCTGCAGGGACGCGTTCCATTCCTCCTTCTGCAGCCATCTCACCTCTAATTATATTTCCGGCTCCAATTACAACACCAATTTCCAAACCAAGGTCAGCGACAGACTTGATTTCTTGAGCCAGAAGATTTGCTTTGGCTGGATCGACACCGAAACCTTTATCACCGGCAAGGATTTCACCACTAAGCTTAAGCAGAATCCTTCCGTAGATTGGTTTCGACATTATATTATCGTGGAGTATTAACCTTCGCCGTTGCTTACAAAACCTTCACCAACTTCGTAGCGGGCAAAGCGGGAAATGGTGATGTTCTCACCTAAAGATGCAACGGTCTCTGAAAGAATATCCTTAACCGTTTTATCATTATCTTTTATAAAAGGTTGTTCAAGAAGACACATTTCCTGATAGAATTTTTCAATTTTACCTTCAACAATTTTGTTCAAAACTTTTTCAGGTTTACCCAAGGCTTTTGCCTGTTCCATGTAGATATTTCGCTCTTTTGCTACAATAATTGTATCAAGCTGCTCTCTGCTCACAGTTAGTGGATTTGCAGCTGCTACTTGCATGGCAATATCCTTCGCAAAACGATTAAAATTGTCAGTTTTGGCTACAAAATCGGTTTCACAGTTTATCTCAAGCAGAACACCAACACGATTTCCGGGATGAATATAAGCTACCACTGACCCTTGATCAGCTTTTCTTCCTAACTTTTTCTCAGCTTTAGCAATACCTTTTTTCCTTAGAACTTCGACAGCACTATCCATATCACCATCAGCGATTGTTAACGCTTCTTTACAATCCATAACTCCGGCTCCAGTCTTTTGGCGGAGTATCTTAACAACTTTTGCATCAACAGTCATCTTAATCTTCTTTTGATGAATCAACTACTAATTCTTCAATCTGCTTTCCATCAGAACCAGCGATTTCACTTTCATCACCCATTTCTGTCTCGTTAGATAAATCTTCTTCTTCTGGTACTGCTTCCTCGAGGGAAACTTTACCTTCCGGATATGCGATTGACTTGGATTCACAAATCGCTTTGGATATTTCACTTACTATTAACTTTACAGCTCTAATAGAATCATCATTGGCGGGTATGGGATAGTCGATAAGATTAGGATTTGAGTTTGTATCTACAATAGCGACTACAGGTATGTTTAGTAGTTTTGCTTCATCTACAGCAATCGATTCTTGATACGTATCAACAACAAAAATTGCATCTGGCAGACCCTTCATATCTTTTATACCTCTATGAAGATCTTGCAGTCGAATCATCTCACGTTCAAGTGAGAGGATTTCCTTCTTAGTAGCATTATCATATAAAGGACTCGATTCTTTCTCTAATAACATAAGACGTTTGATGCTTTTCCTGATAGTTGAATAATTGGTCAAGGTTCCACCCAGCCATCGTTCAACCACATAATACATTGAACATTTATCAGCTTCTTCTTGAACGATGTTCTTGGCATTCTTTTTAGTTCCGACGAAGAGAATATCACCACCTTCAGAAGTAACAGATTGGATAAATTCAACAGCTTTCCTCAACTCCTTTAAAGTCTCTTCCAGATTTATAATATGAATGCCATTTTTTACCATCAAAATGTACTGCTGAAAATTAGGATCCCATTTTCTGGTTAGATGGCCAAAGTGTGCACCGGTACTCAGAAGATCATCAAAAGTTAAATCCATAAATTATACTCCAATTATCTTTTAGAAAACTGAAATGCTCTTCTGGCTCCACGCAAACCATACTTTTTTCGCTCTTTTATCCGAGCATCACGTGTCAACAGTCCTGCTTTTTTCAATGTAGGTTTATAGTCCGCATTTACATCCAATAGTGCTTTGGATATTCCATGCCTGATAGCTCCAGCTTGTCCTGTTAAACCACCACCGTTTACATTGGCAATTACATCGTACTTTTTCTCGAGGTCCAGTAGCTTTAAAGGTTCACGAACATGGATCTTATTTGAAACCCGCCCGAAATATGAATCGAATTCTCGTTTATTCACTATAATATTACCCTTTCCAGGAATCAGTCGGATACGGGCAATTGATCTTTTTCTTTTACCTACCGCAGAATATACAATACTATTTTTTGCCAATATCTTAAAACTCCATTATTCTCGGATTCTGAGCTTGATGAGGATGATCAGCGCCAGCGTATACTTTTAACTGTTTAAAAATCTTCTTCCCAAGTCGATTATGAGGTAACATACCTTTGACAGCGCTTAGAACAATTCTTTCCGGATGGCGCTGCCTTACAAGATGTAAATCAAGAAATTTAGTTCCACCAGGATAACCAGAATGTGAAAAATATTGTTTTTGCTTTTCTTTTCTACCAGAAACCCTGATTTTTTCAGCATTCACAACAATCACGAAATCCCCCATATCGACATGAGGAGTAAAAGCTGGTTTGTGCTTACCTCGCAGAACTTGAGCAATCTTGCTTGCGAAGCGTCCAAGTGTTTGTCCCTCGGCATCTGCCACAAACCACTCTTTTTCGATTTCTTCAGATTTTGCTGAATATGTCTTCATTATTGCCATTTGTTTAAGCAAAGAAATTTACCTTCAGTAAAATACCTATACAAGAAAATTAGTACATTATAACCACTAACCATTAACAAGTTCATTTATATTTTCGACCGGATGATGGCGATTTGGCGGGACATTCAGATGGATTACTGCTCGGGAAGGAAAAGATGCCTCTCTATTTACCGAAATTAGTTAAAGAGTAAAGATCTGTCCTCGGGATACCACGGAAACTACTTTTCCCTTCAACTCCTTGCCTATAAAGGGTGAGTTTCGAGATTTTGAACGAATATGTTCAAGTCCGAATGTCCACACTTGATCGGGATCCAGGAAGACGAGTTCAGCTTCGCTCCCTTTGGCAAATATATCAGGTTCAAATCCCATGATTTGTCGAGGCATTACAGTCAATCTTCTAACCACATCGAGTAGTGAAATTTTATTGGCGGATAGCATTTTCCAGGTGGCGCCAAATGCGCTCTCAAGACCGATCATCCCGCACGGCGCGTACTCAAACGGATTCTCCTTCTCTTCCACCGTGTGAGGAGCGTGGTCAGTAGCGATGCAGTCTACGGTTCCATCCGCAATAGCAGAAATCAACATATCTCGATCTGCTTCGCTACGGATGGGTGGAGCAACCTTCAAATTGGTATCATAAGTCTGCAGAGAGGAATCATCAAAATAGAGATGGTGCGGAGTAACTTCGGCTGTGATGTTAACACCCTGCTCTTTGGCTTGCCGAATTGCATTTACAGATTTAGCTGTGCTCACATGTGGAATGTGTATTTTCCCACCAGTATATTCCGCTAACTGCAGATCCCGCTCCACCATGATCGATTCGCTTACATCTGGTATGCCAGTAAGTCCTAGCCGAGTAGACCATCGACCTTCGTTCATTTGTCCATTGCCGCGTAAATCCACATCCTCTGCGTGATTTATAATGGGAACGCCAAACTGCCCGCTATACATCAGCGCCAAGCGCATAACTTCGCCATCTGAGATGGGAATCCCGTCATCGGAAAAAGCCACAGCTCCCGCTTTTACCATCTCACCCATTTCCGTCATCTCTTTACCCTTCTGACCAACTGTCACGGCTCCGATAGGATACAATCGAATGGGAACTAATCCCGCTTTTTCAGCCACAAAACGGATGGATTCAGGACTGTCTAGAGGAGGATTTGTATTAGGCATTACGCAAACTGAGGTAAATCCTCCAGCCAGGGCGGCTTGAGAACCTGTTAAAAGAGTCTCCTTGTCTTCCCTGCCAGGTTCACGGAAATGGGAGTGAAGATCACAAAAACCGTGAGTTACAACTGCCCCATCCGCATCTATCTCTTTTGCATTTTCGGAAGAAATCTTTTTACTGACTGCCTCAATTCTGCCGTTTTTCAGTAGTATTTCGCCGGTAAATTCATTATTAGAAAACGGATCTAAAATCGTACAGTTGGTAATCTTTAATAATTTTGGCAGGCGTTTCGTTTTCACGCTTGGGCCTCTTTTGCAGATTCTGTGGATTTTTCTCCCAGCAGATGAAACAGTACAGACATTCGAATTGCAACTCCGTTTAACACTTGATCCAGAATAATAGCATTTTCGCTGTCAGCTACATCGCTGTCTATCTCCACGCCGCGATTCATAGGACCGGGATGCATTATGGTTAGTTCCTTATCTAAAGCTGCAACTCTCTCACGAGTAATTCCAAAAAGAGAGCGATATTCCCTGATGGAGGGAATATAGTGAACTCCCTGTCGCTCTCTTTGAATACGTAGAATGTTAACAGCATCTGCCCACTTTAGTACTTCATCTAAGTTGAAGCTTACATTCACTCCTAATTCATCAATGTTCACAGGAATCAGTGTAGGGGGTCCACAGAGAGTAACTTCTGCACCCATAGTTTTTAGTCCGATAATGTTAGACATGGCAACACGGCTGTGTAGAACATCACCTATTATAGCGACCTTCAGTCCATCCACTTTTCCGAAAGTCTCAACAAGACTCATCATGTCCAGCAGCCCTTGAGTCGGGTGTTCGTGAGTGCCATCGCCGGCATTGATGATTACGGCGTCCACAAATTTAGTTAGATGAACCGGAGCACCCGGAACGGGGTGTCTCATGACGATACCGTCAATCTTCATCGCCTCAATATTCTGGGCAGTATCCTTAAAGCTCTCGCCTTTCCTTAAACTGCTGGTAGAAGCTGAGAAGTTTACCGTGTCGGCTGAGAGGCGTTTCTGTGCTAGTTCAAAAGATATACGTGTACGGGTGGACGCTTCAAAAAATAGGTTCACGATAGTCTTTCCTTGGAGCGTAGGCACCTTCTTAATGGGGCGATCCAAAACTTCCCGGAAGGTGAAAGCAGTGTCAATCAGTGTCTGAATGTCATCACGGGGTACTCCCTCCAATCCCAGGAGGTGCCTGTTCTTCAACGATCCCATCAGTTAAATTTCTCCAGATAAACTGAATCATATCCATCAACTTCATTCAACCTGACATAGACATGTTCATTTTCAGCTGTAGGGACATTTATTCCCACATGATCGGCTTTAATAGGCATTTCCCTATGACCACGATCCACCAAAACTGCCAGCTTCACTCGATCTGGTCTCCCAAAATCTATAATCTCAGAAAGGGCAGCCCGGACGGTGCGTCCGGAATAGAGAACATCATCTGAAAGAATGACACTCAATCCATCAATGCTGAAGGAAATATCGGTCCCCTTTACTTTCGGTGCAGAAAGGCGTTTACGAAAATCATCTCGATAGAAGGTAACACCCAGGAATCCCACCAGAAGCTCACGCCCGGATATTTCCTCAATCTTCCCTGCCAATCGCGTTGCAATAAACTCACCACGAGTGCGAATACCAATAAGTGCTAAATTATCCGGATTATCAGACTGCTCAAGAATTTCATGAGCAATTCGCGTTAGCGCTTTATCAATGCCGCCACGATCCAGAACTTGTGTCTTCTTTTCACTCATTTCCATTTCCAAAAAAAAACCTCCCGGAGAAGGGAGGATCGTATTAGCTACACCTTTAGATAATTGATGCAGTCCTTACCTTCTCACTGGAACGGTTTAAAGGACCGATTAACCTTCACAAACTTAATGCAGTTTGCGGGCGATTCAAACAGATTTTGAGAGTATTGTTAATCCCCCAGAACATCCTCCAAGGAAGTCCCTTTGGGAAACAGTGCCGGGTAATTCAGATTTCACACATGAGTTTGATGGTACATCTCTTCTATGTAGCCGGGTATTTTACTTAAATCCTCATCGGTGGAGATTTGTAATACATAATTTACTCTTTCTTTATTAAACCATGAGATCTGCTTCTTGGCGTAATGACGAGATTTCAGGTTTATTTGCGCCACTATTTCATCAAAATCAAACTTTCCGTCAAGATAGTTCATAATTTCTCCATAACCCAAACTGTCCATTGGATGAGTACTCTTGGAATATCCCTTCTCAAGAAGTTTTTTCACCTCATCAATCCAGCCTAAAGCAAAAATCTCATCCGTTCGACGAACGATGCGTTTGTCCAGCCACTCCATCTCCGGTCGGAGGTAAGCGACAAATAGCTGAACATCGTCAGGGTTATTCTCTCTCTGTTGACGGAAATGCTCAGTGGGTGGCAAACCGGTCATCTCGAAAATCTCCAATGCCCTAATCAGCCGCTTGTGATTATTCGGATGAACAATCTCAGCGTAATCCGGATCCACTTTTTCAAGCTCAGCCAACAGGACTTCAGCCCCTTCCTTCGCCAGTCGTTTTGTAAGCTTCTCTCTCAGATGCATATCGGTAGTGCTTTCATTAAATATTCCCTTGGTAAGCGCCCTGAAGTAAAGTCCGCTGCCACCACAGATAATGGGTAGATTCCCACGAGCTTCGATTTCATCAATTTTCTCTTTTACCAGATGAGCATATTCTCCCGCAGATATGGGATCACCTGGTTCACGGATTCCGTAGAGATGATGTGGAACTCCCTGCTGCTCCTTTTCCGTCGGCTGGGCAGTACCAATGGCCAAATGACGGTAAATCTGGCGGGAATCTAAACCAATCACTTCCCCGTTGAGAAGCTTTGCTATTTCAACAGCCACACCGGTTTTACCAACGGCAGTAGGACCTACAATGCATATACTTAGTGATTTCATAGCAGTCAAATATAGCTACCTTTAATGTCATCAGCCAAAAGATGTCATTGAAACTTGCAATCAATTCTTGACTTGTAAACTGTCTGAGTGTAGTATCTTTCAGATGCTATGAAAGAACACGCCAGCCGACATACGGAATATGGGATTATCGTAGGACAGAAATCAGATGCATTTTAAGCTTAAATTGATTACTCTTGACTTTCATTCCGTGAGGTATTAGAATTATATCAAGGAGGGAAGTAAATGTTAAAATTTAAGGCAATTCTTTTGTTAACTCTCATTCTCATCGTTTCCTGCGTTGAGGAAGAACCAACTGAAACAGGTTTGACAGAGGAAGAATACCCTGATGAGGTCACTGTCGAATTGATTTCTGATACTGATGGGTACTCGTATGTTTGCCGTCCTGCTGGAGAAGGACCTTTCCCGACTGTGCTGTACAGTCATGGTGGATTGGGGACTGCCATTGGAGGCAACCTGGAAGGTACGTGCATTGCGCTGGCGGAAGCAGGTTATCTGGCTCGTGCAGAAAAGCGAGACACGACAATATCACTAGCAGGACACCTTAACGAGGTGCTTACTTCTCTCGATTCACTGCTGTCACACGAGGATGCCAATACAGACAAAATCGGAATAATGGGATTCTCCCGTGGGGGATTATTGACACTTCAAGCTGGAATTGCAAGAAATGACCAAGTTCACGCTATCCTCCTATTATCTCCTGCCCCTGGAGCTTACTATTCAGATTCATTGACAACACTGCACTCTTCGCTAGAACAAGCATCAGAAATCAACGCGCCAGTACTGGTCCTCGTCCCAGAAAATGACCTCTATCAGGCCGACCATGTACAGCTTGCTTATGATGTTAGAGATTCACTCGAGGCAGCTGAAAAAGATGTGTCATTTATCTTGTATCCCGCTTATGATGCTGACAGAGATGGGATTACATTCTATGATTTTGGTCTCGACGGCGAGGATGGTACAGATGATCTTGGTGAGGGAAACGGTGAAAAAGACGAAGGTGAGAATTTTGATGAAGATGATGACGGCCACGAATTATTTTGGGAAGTCCAGGAACCTTACTGGAGCGATGTCTTGGAATTCCTCGATGAAAAGATTGGAGAGTGAAAACCCTCAGTACCACATTCAATTATTCATATAAATAAGCATATCCTTCATCTATCACCTCGAAACAAGCGTTGAACTTTTTCCAGTTAACTGACTGATTAGCAGTGAACATCATGTAAACTGCATCGTCATGCAAAATGATGTCAGGTACACTCCCTGCGAATGTATCAAATCCTGTGATAGGATAGAAATCGGTGCCGTTATCAGTTCCCGCCAATCCCACCATGTGGTTTGTTGGTTCTGAACAGTCGCCACTATCACAATAGTGATATGTAAAAAGATACTGATAACTTGTGTCAGCTGTTGTGCAGTCTCCTTCGTTCCAAGGCCATGGAATAATTGAAGGATCGGCATACTCTCTCTCATCGCTGCCATCGTGAATTGTTATTTCTGTAAAGTTTGAAAATGAAATACCGTCACTGCCTGTTCCTTTTTTAATGCTTCCTCCCGTAGTAACAAAAAGTCCAAATTCATTTTCACCAAACTGAATGCCCGAAGGCACACCACCCTCTCCATTGCTGGCTAACCCCTGTTCTACGAAGGTTCCACCCAGTTCGTCAGAAGTATAGACTCGTACGCTTTGGCCTTCTGACACATAGAGAAAATAGGTACCCATCCCATCAGTAATGATGTCAGGATCACTAAAAGTTCCTGCAGTGAGTTCCTTCGCTGCTCTGTCTCCTTCTATGACGTACATACTGTCCCCGGAAAGTTCTGTAACAGCAGACCGAATAAACTTTGTGCACGGATATTCATCGCATCCAGCAGGATTCGATCCAATTATCCCCGGAAGGTAAAACAAGATAAGTTCATCGGTGAACGGGTTGTGGATGAGGGATGGATCCACAAAGTTCCCCTCTACAATCGTAAATTCATATTCCTCTTCAGTTTCCTCAGGTTCAGTGGCTTCATCTTCACAGGAAGTTAAAATCAATGCCGTACTTGCCAATAGTAACGCTACACACCTATTGCTCCAATTCATGATGAGCTCCTTTCCGCTAACTCCACCAGCACCCCTCCTGCACTGCGGGGATGTACAAACACCACCAGGTAACCTTCAGCACCTATACTCGGTTCGTCGTTGACAAGCTCTATACCTGCTGCTTTTAACTCAACTATAGCGCCACGAATATCATCCACCTGCAGACAGATGTGATGAATTCCAGGTCCCCGCTTCGCCAAGAATTTCCCTATGGGAGAATCCTCGCTCAATGCGGACAAAAGCTCCACTTTTCCGCTCCCGGTATCGTAGATGTCGGTAACCACACCTTCTGATTCAACGGTCTCCGTAGTCCGGTGGGAAATTCCCAGTACCTCCCGCCAGAACGGCGATGATTCATCCAGAGACTCCACTGCAATTCCCACATGCTCAATGCCCAAGATCTTCATGCCACAGGTTCCTCCATGGGTTCGGCTACACGTTCGCGGAGTTTAACTCCCAGTCCGGGACCGTCGGGAAGAGTCAGCTTCCCATCTTCCACAGTTGTGCCGAGGTAAGGGTCGTTGCTGATCAGGATGTGTCCATCCAGATCGGCGTAGTCCACCAGCGGGGAAAGGTGTGTCGCGGCTGTGATCGCTACCGAAGACTCGATCATACAGCCTAGCATAATCTCCAGCTCAAGTTCCCGTGCCATTTTCACCATCTTGAGTCCCTCCCGTACTCCGCCGCACTTCATCAACTTGATGTTAATACCATGGAAAGCATCTGCTATTTCAGGAATGTTCCGGGAGTCAAGACAATTCTCATCGGCGATGATTTTCAGGGGTGATTTTTCCTTCAGGCGAGCTGTCGCTTCCAAATCAGAGGCGGGGAGCGGCTGCTCCACAAATTCTACGTTTTTCGTCGCCAGCCAGTCGCACATTTTCAGAGCCGTTTCCAGATCCCACCCTTCGTTGGCATCCACCCGCATCACTTTGTCCGTGCAGTCGCGAATGGTGTCCATTATAGTACGATCATCAGCAGTCCCCAGCTTGACCTTCAGGATTGGATACTGCTCCGCCTCGGCCACCTTTTGGCGAATTACATCAATGTTGTCAATCCCGATGGTGTACGATGTAAGCGGCGTTTTAGCAGGAGTTGCGCCCAAGCGACTGTAAAGGGGCTCACCGTGAAGCTTTCCCCACAGATCGTGGGCCGCTGTATCGAGAGCCATGGAAAACGACCGACAGCCGTCTGCCTTCGGGAGCAGCTGATCCAGCCAGTCATCCAATGAACCGGACTCATCCACGTCGCTCATATCGAACGTCATAGCCAGTTTCAGCAGATGCTGGAACGATTCCCCGTAGCGGATCATAGGGACAGCTTCCCCCACACCCGTAACGCCATCTTTCGTCAGATAAACATAGACGATATCGTAGAAGTCGTGCGAGCTGCGGGCGATAGTAAAAGTGTGCTTCAGCCGGATGCGATAGGTGGAGTAGTGGAATTCCATTGCCGGAATGTAGGGTTGCCGGGAGGAAAAAGTCCAGTCCGCATGATTCATTGGAAACGTCAACAATTTAAATACTTAATGATGTTTTCAGCAATTTTCACCATACCGTACCGGACAGGATCGCTAACCGGCACCTCAAATCTCTCACCATATTCCTTAACTCTTTCAGCAGCCGTTTTCTCATCAAATAGCGGTGTCATCAGACTTATTCCCACCAGCTCTGTCGGGCGGAAGGGTTCAACGAGCTTCATGTAAATGTCTAACACCAGATGGAAAGGTGCCATGGGATAACCGAAAGTATCGAGCTCCCGGTCCGGCTCGTGGCACATGAGGAGCATCTCCGGCATACATCCGTGAAGGAGACCAACAGTAACTCCTGAGTAAACCATGTGGGTTACGCTCCCCTGTCCTTCTACGATTACAATATCACTGTCTTTAGCCGCTTTGTCAACTTCCGCTTCGATGGCACCAGCCATAAAATCGCTCACCACGGCATCCACTGGTACACCGAATCCACCAAGAAGGATGCCTGTCTGCCCTGTCCCCACGAAGGCGGTTTTCACACCTTGCGATTCCAGTTCACACTTCAACTCCCATGCCGCCGTCATCTTGCCGGTATCGCAGTCAGTTCCCACCGTGAGAAGAACTGGAGTTTTCCGTGTCTGCCACGATCCTTTGGAGAATGGTAGCGGGTCGGGCGGCTTGCGCAGATCCCAAATATTCACACCCTTTTTCGTGGCAAGATCACTAAACTCGGTATCATCGGAGAGAAAGGAATGGAGGCCGGCTACCACATCCAGTTTATTTTCAATGGCCAATAAAATCATCTCGCGCCACGATTGGGGAAGCTGACCACCAGGAGGAGCCGTGCCGATAAGGACTGCATTTGGATTGTGCTGAAAGGCATCCTGCAAGGAGGCAACCACCGGAATATCTTCGCCGATACCCAAAACATCAGCTGCGGTCTTAGCGACTGTCCTGGAGTCCACAACACACACAACCTCTTCAGGACGGTAACGGATAATTGCATTTCCGGTCTTGGAGAGAATATAGTCGAAAGCGCCTTCAGCAAGAATAGCGTACCTGGGCACTACTCTACCCGTAATAGAAATGTATAAATCGCCGGAAAAGTTTCTTGATAGTTGGTGAGACAGGAAACCACCAAGGCTCCTTTTTCAATCCCAGTTTATCTTCCAATACCGACTGGACATACGCAAAGCTCCGAATCCCTTCTCTGCCCTGCAGCCGGCCCAGACCGCTAATCCCTACACCGCCAAAGGGGAGGTTCACCGTTAGATAATTGGAAAGGACGTCATTGATGCAGATATTGCCAACTCGGATCTCATTCGCCATTTCCCGAGCTTTCCTCAAGTCTTGAGTGAAAATGGATGCATTCAGGCCAAAATCGAGGGCATTGGTCCTATCTACTGCCTCTCCGGCGTTTTGCACCGTATGCACTGAAATCACCGGCCCGAAAGTCTCCTCTGTCATTATCCTGGAAGAGTCATGTGGATTAAAAATCACTCTGGGGCGAATGTACAGATTTTCCGAATCTTCTGACTCGCCCAGCATATCCAAAATTTTCTCTTTTTGCGCCGGACTGATAACCGGTCCTAAGTCGCCATCTAATGTCTCGGAAGAGAGAGTTGTCTCCTCAGCAAGTAGCTGAACGCGCTCCAGGAACTGTTGAGCGATTCCTTCCTCCACAAAGATTCTTTCTACAGAGATACAGGTTTGTCCGGCGTTCTGGAATCCGCCCCAGACAGCGGCTCTGGCGGCGCGCTCAAGATCAGCATCTTCCAGCACGATCATGGCATCCTTACCTCCCAGTTCAAGAATTACCGGCTTGAGCTGCCGGGCGCAGGCGGAGGCAATCTCCTTACCGACTGCCACACTCCCGGTGAAGCAGATAAGGTTCGTCTGCGGTGACTCCACAATTTTGCTCCCCACATCTCCTCTGCCCATGGCAACTTGGAAGAGACCTTCCGGAAAACCTGCTTCGTCAAATATTTCCTTCAGTTTCAAGGCAGTGAGAGGTACCAGTTCAGAGGGTTTCAGGATCACGCCGTTCCCCGCCATGAGCGCCTGAACTACCGGTCCCGCTGCCAATATTAGCGGATAGTTCCACGGTGAAATGATCCCCACAATCCCGTGCGGACGATATTCCACTCTTGCCCTCTTGTGCAGGAGAAATCCAGGAGAACGTCGTTGAGATGCCAGCGCCAGTGGTCCCTCTTTTTCCACAAAGCGCATAATCTCGGCAGTGGTCATCACCTCAACAATGCCGTCGAATTCTGTCTTTCCCGATTCCTGACGAATAAGGTCCATTATCTCATCCATACGGGCAATGAGGGTTTTGCGCACAGCACGCAAAGCGGACGATCGCTCTTTCAGACGTTTCGATTGCCAGTCAGGAAGAGCCTCTTTAATTGTAGAAAGCTGAGCTTCTAGTTCGCTGTCTGAAGTGGTGGGAACAGTTCCGATAACCTCGCCTGTAATGGGATTGAAACTATCGAGGGTTTCTGAGGAAGGTATATTCATTTAGGCGACAGCCTACCGCTTCCAAAAAGCGCGACTGAAGAGAACAATCACGGTAAATACTTCCAATCGGCCAAGGAGCATGCAGAACGATAGAAGCCATTTCGCTAGTCCCGGTAGAGCTGCGTAGTTTTCCGTAGGGCCTACGTCTCCCAGTCCGGGACCGATGTTTCCAATAGAGGCAGCCGTGGCACCAATGGCAGTGATCAAATCAATTCCCATGGCTGTCAACATGAGGGAGGTAAAGATAAAAGCCGCTACAAAGAAGAGGAAAAAGCTGAGTGTGTTTCTGATAACATCATCAGAGATTAGACGCCGCCCGACGCGAACCGGAATCAACGCTTTAGGATGCAGAAGACGTTTGGCTTCAGAAAGACTGTACTTTGTAATGGTCATGATCCTGATGATTTTCATGCCTCCACCAGTTGAACCGGCACACGCGCCAATAAACATCATTAAAAAGAGGAGGAATTGAGCAAACCAGCCCCATAACTCATAATCGGCTGTACCGTATCCCGTAGTGGTGATGATTGAAACAACTTGAAACAAGGAATCTCTAAACAAAGTATGAAAATGTCCTCCGTCACTGGATTGAAGGAATTTGCTGATGAAAATCACAAAAGTTAAAGAGAGAATCAACCCAAGGTAAAAGCGAAACTCACCATCACGGAAATAGCTCTTCAGGTCACCGTGGATTCCCCTCCAATGGAGGCTGAAATTGACTCCCGCTAGAAACATAAAGAAAATGATAACATACTCAATATAAACAGAGTCAAAACCGCCGACGCTAGCATTCTTTGTGGAAAAACCACCGGTTGCCATAGTCGTTAACATGTGGCACATGGAATCGAAAAGAGTCATGCCACCGAAATAAAGCATCAACATTTCTGCCAAACTAATGCCAAAATAAACCAGCCAGAGGATTTTTGCTGTTTCCTGAACGCGAGGTTTAATTTTATCAGGTACCGGTCCAGGTACTTCCGCTTTGAAAAGCTGCACGCCTCCAACTCCCAATAGAGGGAGGATGGCTATGCTGAAAACGATTATTCCCATTCCGCCAATCCATTGGATAAAACTGCGCCAAAAAAGAACTCCGTGAGAGAGACTTTCTATTCCACGAGGACCACCTTCCTCGCCATAAGACATATCAATAATGGAAGCTCCAGTAGTTGTCACACCAGACATAGATTCAAAAAAAGCATCGGTTATATTCGGAATAGCATCAGTAAATAGGAATGGAAGTGCGCCAAATAGTGCTATAGCTAACCACGTAAACGTAACCACGGCAAATCCGTCCTTTATACTCAATTGTACTTTACCGCGGGTAAAAAACCATACAGGAAGTCCAAAAGTGATTGTCATGCCGGATGCCCGCAGAATTCCTTCAAGATCAGCATCTCCATAATACCACGACCATAGCGCCGCAACCAGCATTGTCAATCCCAGCAGAGTGATAATTGCTGCCAGAACGTTCAGGACACTTCGTGTATGCATGTCAGTTTAGGTGAATAGTTTCTCTACTTGAGATATATAATCAGGTCGGGCAAACATTAATGCGGTATCATCCTCAGTTAATTGAGTATCACCGGCGGCAATAGAAATGTGACCATGATGATTCACTGCACCAACAATGCTCTGGTCTGGAAAACCGACTTCACCCAATGGAACTTTTGTCACCGGGCTTCCCGGGGCAGGATTAAACTCTAGCGCTTCAACATCTATATTTTCGAAACTAGTGATAGAAACTGTCTGATCGCTCTTGATATACTCTAAAATTGCGTTAACTGTACTCATGTTCTTGCTGACGACAGAATCAAGTCCGATTACTTTCATGGCTGGAATGTAATCTGTGGTAGAGACGTGGACAATTGTCTGTGTAGCACCCAGATGTTTCGCCAGCAGGGATGACAGCAGATTGGTCTGCTCATTTTGAGTAACAGCGATAAAGCTGTCCAACTCTTCCATGTTTTCAGAACGCAAGAATTCAATATCCGTACCATCTCCATTAAGGACGAGAGTTTTTTCAAATGCGGTAGCGAGCTGCTGCGCTTTATTCCTATCGATTTCTACTAATCTTACATCTAGACTATTCTGAAGTGCCTTCGCAACAGAACGTCCAATCTTACCGCCGCCTAAAATCATCACATTCTCTGTTTCCTGGATTGGTTTTCCGACCATCTTAAATACATTATTAACGGATTCTTTCTTGACTAAGAAATAGCAGATGTCATCTTGACTAAATTCAAAATCTCCATGAGGGATTATGGTCTTTCTCCCACGGAGAACAGAAACGGCACTGAAGGAAAATTCATTATTCTCTTCACGTAATTCCTGAAGTGTTTTTCCATGGATTGGACAGCCATTATCCAGACGGATGCCTATAAGCTGCAATCGCCCATCCTCGAAATCTACCACAGAGGTAGCAGAAAGCTGCTGAACCAAACCTAGGATTTCTTTACACGCCGCTTTCTCCGGATGGATAACTTTGTCAATCCCAAACTTTTTAGGATGAATTATAGTGTCTTTTCTGGAATATTCTGTGTTCCGCAGGCGAGCTATGATTTTGTTGGCGCCAAGCTCGTGAGCAAGTTGAGACGCGATCAGATTAACCTCGTCTATCCGTGTTACTGCAATGAGTACATCAGCTTTACCTACTTCAGCTTGTCGAACCACTTCCGGGCTGGCTCCATCACCCTGAATAACCAAGACGTCCAGATTCTCGCTGGTCCGAGTGCATTTTACCGGGGAAATGTCAATTACTGTTGTATCGTAGTTTTCTTCGCTCAGTGCTTTTGCAATATGGAATCCAACCTCACCGGCACCAATAATAACAATTTTCATAAGTTAAAGTCCTTCCTTAAAAGTGATATATTCCGCTGAATTGAAGTATTCAAATTGTTACCGCAGCACAACCATTTTCATGGTGTGATAATTCGCACCTACTTTTAGGGAACAGAGGTATTCTCCAGGTGATACAGGACTCCCATTATCACTATTACCATCCCAGAGAACAGTGTAAAATCCGGCTGGAACGACCCCTTTCCGCAGTGCCTTAACTGTATTACCAAGAATATCCATAACTTTCAGATTCACTATGGCATCTTCCGGAAGATCAAAATTAATTCTCGTATTCCCATTGAACGGATTGGGATAATTCTGCTCCAGCTTAAACTTTTTAGGTAGAGTAGGAACGACATAAATTATACCATCAGAAACTCGGAGATTGATTTTTGTCCCTTTAGGTGAAGAGGCGACCATATCTTTTATCATTAACTGGACAGATTGTTCACGAGCTTTGGATGACAGCATTGGGATGGAGAGAATTGGAGTTTCAAGATCGAGGGGTTTTCCTTCCAGACTGAAACCGATAACTCTCAACTCGTTCGAGTCGACTTTAGACTTTACAGTTACATGATCATTAGAGAGTTCTGTAACCGGTGTCCCGAGAAATATATTTGGGTCGCTGAATTGGAGGGTGAATTGTAAACCGGCAATCTCTTCTTCAGAATCAATGCTAATCTGAAGCAGACCATTCTCGTCTTCATTAAGGGACCAGCGATGAACGAGTGTTATGTCAGAATCAGGATTATCCTCAGCCAGGATTGGTGAGAGAAGAAAAGTAATTGCTACCGCGAAGTATATAAACCTCATGATCAATTCAGCTTAACTTATGTGAAGGTACGGAATATCCTCTTCTAAATCAAACTGTTGATGAATTGTTGAATATTTAGATTTTCTTCTCATTCAAAGTTTTAACGACTCGAATCAGAGAAACCCACGAATTTATTCGTGGGTAAACTGTAATTGTTTAACCTAAACCGATTCATCGGTTTATCGTTTCCAATTGCTCTTGGAGATACAACCTCTAAACAATCATGCGGGTATCGCGGGCTGCTCTGCCATATCTTTATCACCAATTAGGAGGGTTTTTAAAATTATGAATAAATATTACTATTGCAGTTCACTAACTTACCTTCAAGATTGCTTCCATTCACTTTGTTTATGAATACTTTTTCAATTGTATTAATTAGAGGAATTATAGTTCCTTTTTGAGTGATAGAAACTCGCAGATAATTCGGCGTCAAACCCGAATATGTTCCATCCTCCCGCTGACTCTCGATGAGAACCGGCAGCGTCTGTCCTTCAAACCTCTGAGCATACTTTTTCTTCTTTTTGATACCAATCTCCCGCAGGACAGCACTCCGCTCCTTCTTCACCGGTTCAGGAACCTGCTCCGTCATCCTTGCTGCCACAGTCCCCTCCCGGGGAGAATAGCGAAAGATATGGAGGTACGTGAACGGCAGTTCCATCACACATTCAGCCGTCTCTCTGAACAACTCATCTGTTTCGCCCGGGTGACCCACAATTACATCAGTACCGAGTGCCGTATCCGGCAGTATAATTCTAATACGATCGATCACTTCAAGGTATTCTTCATATTTGTATTTTCTCTGCATGGCTGCGAGAATGGTATTTGATCCCGACTGGAGCGGTACGTGCAGGTGCGGGCAGATATTTTCCCGTTCCTTCACCAGGAGGAGCAGTTCATCGGTAATGGTATTCGGCTCGATAGAGCTAATTCGAATGCGATCTAAGCCGTTAATATCACTCAAACCGGACAAGAGGTCGTGTAGAAGGGTGATTTGTCCATTTTCGTGCCGATACGTCCCTACATTGATACCGGTGAGGACAATCTCACGGTAGCCTTCATCCACCAGCCGCTTAGCTTCCTCGATGGCGCTATCGTAACTCCGGCTCCGGGCTTTCCCCCGGGCAAACGGGATGATGCAGTAACTACAGTAGTAGTTGCACCCCTCCTGAATTTTCAGGAATGCTCGAGTGCGCGTCGAGGACGAGATAAAAAACGATTCGTCGTAACTGTCAATCTCACCGCTCTCATCTACGAATACCAACGGTTCTAACCCGTTTCCGGCCCGATCCAGGTAATCGAAAAGATGGTGCTTTTCGGCTGTGCCGAGGATCAGGTTCACTCCCTCGATCGCCTGTATCTCCTCCGGCCGAATCTGAGCATAGCAGCCGGTGACCACAACTCTTCCGTCGGGAGATGCCTTGACTGCCTTCCGGATTACTGAGCGACTCTTGGAATCGGCTTGGTTCGTCACCGTGCAGGTGTTGATGACCGAGATGTTAGCGGGCTCACCAAATGGTACGATGTCGTAATTCCGCTGGACAAACTCCTGCTGGATGGCGTTTGTTTCGGATTGATTCAGCTTACACCCCAGTGTATAGAAACTGGCGGTTCTTGAACTGTCTCCGTTACTCATGTGTCTTCCTTTCCCCTGCAAAATGACAGGCGACCCATCTCCCGTCGTCAATTTCCCTAAACTCAGGATAGTCAGCTAAACAGTCTGAGCGGATTCCACCTGCGACATCCTTAGCCAGCGAGCATCTAGGGTGGAAGTGACAGCCGGAAGGCAAATGGGCGGGATTCGCCACTTCCCCGGACGTGAAGCCTTCCCCTCTGGCAGACGCCATTAGGGCCTGAGTATATGGATGGAGCGGTTCACCGATAACCTGATCAGTCTCACCAAGTTCCACAATTCTGCCCGCGTACATGACGGCAATCCGGTGAGCAATCTGTCGGACGACAGCTAGATCGTGCGAGATGAATAGATAGGCCAGCTCCTTTTCCCGCTGAAGCCGCATGAGGAGATTCAATATTTGCGCTTGGACAGAAACGTCGAGAGCGGAGACCACCTCATCGCAGATGATAAGGCGCGGTTCTACAGCGAGCGCTCTGGCTATGCCAATTCTCTGCCGCTGCCCGCCGGAAAATTCGTGAGGATAACGGTAGGCGTGCTCAGGCGACAAATCCACCATTTGGAGCAATTCTTCCGTCCGCTCGGCTACTTTATCCGCAGGGACAATCTGATGCTGCCGCAGCACTTCGCCGATGGCTTCACCGACTTTCATCCGCGGGTTGAGAGAGCTGAACGGATCCTGGAAGATGAGCTGGACGTCCCGGGCAGTCTGTACTTTCTCGGAAATAGGCTCTCCGTCTAATAACACGTCGCCTCCGGTGGCTGACTGCAGCTTCACGACTGTTCGCCCCAGCGTTGATTTCCCGCAACCGGACTCTCCTACCAGCCCCACCGTCTCGCCGGGACGAATGTCCAGCGACACGCCATCCACAGCTCGCACTTCGCCAACCTTGCGGCGCAGCAGTCCTCGCTCAATGGGAAAATGGACGGAAAGGGAATCTATCTGGAGGAGTGGAGTTTCTATTGGTGCAGTCATGAAAGCTGAATGCGGCTCTGGTCGCCGATAAGCAGGCGGTGACTTTTGGGCTTGGCGGAGCCCCGTGTCACCTCAGCGTCGTGCCCGATGAGCGATGATTCTATGCGCGTCTGGATGTCAACTATGCTCGTCCGTTCCATAAGAATCGAATACTCAATCTCGCTGCCGATAATTCGACATCCATCAGCGATGGCAGTGTGCGGACCAATGTAAGCATCTTCCACCACTACATCTTTTCCGAGAATCGCCGGTCCGCGAATCGTACTGCCGGTGACTTTTGTCCCCTTCCCTATGGAGACTCGTCCCGTCAAAGTAGAGTCCACCACCGTGCCGCTCCGTTCTTCCTTGAGATTGTCGAGAACGAGGCGGTTCGCTTCCAGCAGATCGGACGCTTTGCCGGTATCCTTCCACCAGCCGGTGATTTCAGAGAATGAGACGTTCCGGCCGTTATCGAGGAGGTATTGATGAGCATCAGAAATTTCCAGCTCGCCCCGCGCTGACGGCTTAATATTGTTCACCGCCTCGAAAATGGAACTGTCGTAAAGATAAATTCCGGTGACGGCGAAAGAACTCTTCGGCTTGGTGGGTTTCTCCTCCACACCGATAATTTTGTCACCCTCGATTTCGGGTACGCCGAATCGCTCCGGATCAGACACTTTGCTCAGCACAAGATGGCAGTTGGAGCCGTTGGACTCGAATTCGTCTATAAATTTCCGGATACCGCCTACAAGAATGTTGTCGCCGAGATAAAAGATGAAATTCTCGTCGCCGATGAAAGGCTCAGCAATCTTCACTACATGAGCCAATCCCAGCGGAGCTTCCTGCTGGATGTACGTAATGTTCAGTCCGAGATCACTACCGCTTCCGAACTCACCCTCAATCTCCGTGTCACCTTGATTGACAATGATACCCGCTTCAGTGATTCCCGCTTCCGCCGCATATTCCAAAGCGTAAGAGAGCATGGTACGGTTCGCGATTGGAATCAGATGCTTATTCTTAGTGTGAGTAATAGGCCGAAGGCGAGTTCCATGACCACCCGCAGTTATGAGTGCTTTCAATCTATCGTCCTTCGTCTAAACCTTGCTTGCTCAAGATGTCTGCCTTTTTATTTTGCTCTCTGCCAACGTGCTCAACCTTCCAACTGTCATATTCAGCCAGCTTATTACATACTTTATCATACAATTTTCGAATCCGCTTGTTCTTCACTTTGTACTCTAAATTGATCTGCTTTACCATAAGCTCACTGTCACTGAAAACGTGAATCTCGGTGCCGTTCAGCTCTTTCCCGATTTTTAACCCCTGAATAAGGGCACCGTATTCCGCTTCGTTGTTCGTCGCTTTGCCGATGTTCTTGCTGAATGTGTAAAGTTCACCCTCAACATCCCCGCTATC